>JGI24701J34945_10001712_pt1 | contig 10870 bp, 13 predicted proteins | sample TergutTh196P3_FD_34945 | JGI IMG/M metagenome (IMG submission 34945)
AAATATAATTTTACACAGAATTTACACGCGCCTGCATTCGGTCTTTACATTTTGAAATTATAATCAGCGTGTAATCAAAAATTTGGAGGAATATATAATGAAAAGATTTTTCGCGACGATTTTAATCTTAACGCTTGTACTTACGGCTTTTGCCGGTTGCGGCGGGCAAGCCGGCGTTTCTCAGCCCGAGGCGCCGGCCGCCCAATCCGAGCCCGCGGAGCAAGCCCCGCAGCCGGAAGCGTCAAATTTCAATGAGAGCAGAGAAATAACCGTTGTATCCCGCGAGGAGGGAAGCGGCACGCGCGGCGCTTTCATCGAGCTGCTCGGGATACAGGTAAGAGGCGACGACGGCTCGTCTGTGGACACGACCACAAAGGAAGCCGTCATCGCGGACGGCACCGACATCGTTTTGACGAATGTAGCCAACGACGTCTACGCGATCGGCTACATATCGACAGGCTCGTTAAACGACACAATAAAAGCCCTTGACATTGACGGCGCCGCGCCGACGGTAGAAAATATCAAAAGCGGCGCGTATCCTGTATCGCGGCCGTTCAACATCGCGTATAAAGGCCAGCCCGACGGGCTTGCCGCGGATTTCATCGACTTTATCTTCTCTAAAGACGGACAGGATGTCGTTGACGGGCGCGGCTACATCACCGTGGTGGACAACCCGGCCTACAGCGGCGACAGACCCTCCGGCAAGCTGGTCATAAGCGGCTCGTCGTCGGTGTTCCCGCTGATGGAGCGCTTGGTGGAGGCCTACCAAAAAATCAATGAGGGCGCCGACATCGAAGTGCACCTTACCGATTCCTCCGCCGGTATGCAGGCGGCTATTGACGGCACCTGCGACATCGGCATGGCAAGCCGCGATTTGCGGGACGCCGAGATGGCCGAGCTGAACCATCAGGCCATAGCGATCGACGGGATCGCCGTAATCGTCAATCAAGACAACCCGAGCGAAGCCCTTACAAGCGAACAGGTCAAGGATATCTTTACCGGCGAGATCACGGCATGGAGCGGCGCGAAATGATTAAAAGCACTGCAAAAACCGAACGAATCATGCAAGGAGTATTTACGCTGTCAGCCCTTGCCGCCATTGTGGCGGTGGGGCTGATATGCGTGTTCCTGTTCGCGGGCGGCGTCCCCGCGATGGCGGAGATCGGCGTGCTTGACTTCCTTTTGGGGATGGACTGGTCGCCGAGGGACACGCCGCCGTCGTTCGGGATATTCCCCATGATTATCGGAAGCATCTATGTTACGGCGGGAGCTGTCCTGTTCGGTGTGCCGATCGGGATATTCACGGCTGTATTCATGGCGGAAATCTGCCCGAAGCAGTTATACAAAATCCTGAAGCCGACGGTAAACCTGCTTGCCGGCATCCCTTCGGTGGTGTACGGCTTTTTCGGCATGGTGGTTTTAGTGCCGCTGGTCCGGGGATTGTTCGGCGGCAACGGAAGCTCCATGCTCACAGCCTCGATTCTTTTGGGGATCATGATTTTGCCCACCGTTATCGGTATTACCGAATCCTCTCTCCGCGCTGTGCCCGGCGAGCTTTACGAGGGCGCGGTGGCGCTTGGGGCAAGCCATGAACGCGCCGTGTTCGCGGTGGTGCTTCCCGCCGCTAAATCCGGCGTTATGGCGGCGGTGGTACTCGGTATCGGCCGCGCGATTGGCGAGACGATGGCGGTCAAGATGGTGGCGGGCAACCAGGCGCTTCTGCGCATGCCAAACGAATTTCTGCGCGGTGTTCGCACGCTTACGGCCAACGTCGTAATCGAGATGGGCTACGCGGAAGGGCTGCACCGGGAATCGCTGGTGGCTACGGGCGTTGTATTGTTCGTATTCATTTTGCTGATAAACCTGCTGTTTTCGGCAATCAACAGGAGGGGCGCCAAATGAAAAAATTTCTGCGCAAAAAACCGGCGGATTTATTCCTGAGCCTGTTTACATGGCTGTGCGCCGCCGCGACATTCCTTGTTTTGATTTTCATAATCGGACATATTGTGATAAACGGGGCCCCGTACATACGGCCGTCGCTGTTCGCGTTTAGATACAACAGCGATAACGTCTCTTTGTTCCCGGCGCTTGTGACCACCGTTATGACGGTTATGCTCTCGCTTATTATCGCCGTGCCTGTCGGCGTGTTTTCGGCGATATACTTGTCGAATACGCAAAGCGCGGCAACCGGCTTGTCAAGCTTGTGCGGGTGACCGCCGAAACGCTCGCGGGGATTCCGTCCATCGTATACGGGCTGTTCGGGATGCTGTTCTTTGTAATCTGGATGGGCTGGGGCATGTCGGTTTTAGCGGGCGCGTGTACTTTATCCATCATGATTTTGCCGCTGATCATGCGCACCACGGAGGAAAGCTTAAAGGCCGTTCCCGACAGCTACCGCGAGGGCTCGTTCGGGCTTGGCGCGGGCAAGCTGCGAACAGTATTCAGAATCGTATTGCCGTCCGCGTCTCCCGGGATACTCGCGGGGATTATCCTTGCGATAGGCAGGGTCGTCGGCGAAACCGCCGCTTTATTGTATACGGCGGGCTCAATCGCAAGGATACCGGGAAGCCCGATGGCTTCAGGGCGTACGCTTGCCATACACATGTACGCGCTGTCAAGCGAAGGGCTGTACACCGGTCAGGCATACGCGACGGCGGTGGTCTTGCTTGTCGTGGTCATAGGGATTAACGCAATGTCCGCATATATGGCAAAGAAAATTGTACGGTAGGTAATGTATATGGATAAATTTATTCTGCGCAATGTCGAGTTGTGGTATAATGATTTCAAGGCGTTAAGGGACGTTTCGATGGATGTTGAGAGAAACTCCATAACGGCCTTTATCGGGCCGTCGGGCTGCGGGAAGTCCACCCTGCTTAAAAGCTTAAACCGCATGAATGATTTGATTGAGGGCTGCAAAATCACGGGAGATTTTTTGCTCGATGGAGAAAACATCTATGAAGATATAGACGTTAATATGCTCCGCAAGCGCGTCGGTATGGTGTTTCAGAAGCCGAACCCGTTCCCCATGAGCATATACGACAATATCGCGTTCGGGCCTAGGACACACGGCATCAGGTCAAAATACAAGCTGGATGAAATCGTTGAAAAGGCGTTGCGTGACGCGGCGATTTGGGATGAAGCGAAGGACAGGCTTAAAAAGAGCGCATTGTCGCTTTCGGGAGGCCAGCAGCAGCGGCTGTGTATCGCGCGGGCGCTGTCGGTGTCGCCGGACGTGCTGCTGATGGACGAGCCGACGTCGGCGCTGGACCCCATCTCCACCTCTAAAATAGAGGATCTGGTGATGGAGCTGAAAAAGCAGTACACCGTCGTCATCGTGACGCACAATATGCAGCAGGCAACGAGAATCTCCGACAGGACCGGGTTTTTCCTGCTGGGGGAGCTGGTCGAGTTTGGCGACAGCGAGCAGGTGTTCTCAATGCCGCGGGATAAACGATGCGAGGATTATATCACCGGGAGGTTTGGATGATGCGGAGCAAATTCGACGAGCAGTTATCGCAGCTTAACAATATGCTCATAGAGATGGGCACACTGATAGAGACCGCCATCGCGCTTGCAACCCAGGCGCTTCGGGAGCAAGATATACGTCTTGCGAAAAAGGTCGTTGAATACGACCAGGAGATCGACCAAAAGGAACAGGACGTCGAAGCGTTATGCCTGAAGCTGCTTTTGCGCCAGCAGCCGGTAGCGCGGGATTTGCGGCTGGTTTCATCGGCGCTTAAGATGATTACGGATATGGAGCGCATAGGCGATCAGGCTGCCGATATTGCCGAGATTACGATTATGCTCGCGGGTACGCCATACGTCAAAAAGCTGGAGCATATCCCGCAAATGGCGCAGGCGACGGTGAAGATGGTAACGGACAGCATCGACGCCTTCGTGAAAAAAAATCTGGAGCTTGCAAGGTCGGTTATAGAATATGACGATGTTGTTGACGATTTGTTTGTCGCGGTAAGGTCGGACCTGATAGAGCTGATCCGCGCAGACATCGCATACGGCGAACAGGCGATGGATTTATTGATGATTGCGAAATATTTTGAGCGAATAGGCGACCACGCGGTGAACATCGCTGAGTGGGTAGTGTTTTCCATAACGGGCAGACATGAGAAGGAAGGCTGATACCATGCGGAAAATCTATATCGTTGAGGATGACGAGGACATCCGCGAGATTGTGCTTTACGCGCTTCATTCCGCCGGGTTTGACGCTGCGGGATTCGTGTGCGGCGAGGATTTGTTTGAAGCCGTTGACGCCGGGATGCCGGCGCTCATACTGCTCGACATTATGCTGCCGGGCGACGACGGTCTAACCATACTAAAAAATCTTAGAAACTCCCAAAAGACCAAAACACTGCCCATCATCATGCTGACGGCAAAGGGCAGCGAGTTCGACAAGGTCAAGGGGCTGGATTTAGGCGCGGACGACTATTTATCCAAGCCGTTCGGCGTCATGGAACTGATTTCCCGCATCAAGGCCGTGCTGCGAAGAAGCGGGGAGCCCATGGCGGGAAAGGAGCGGCTCCAGTGCGCGGGTATCCTGCTCGACAGCATAAAGCGCGACGTCAGCGTGGACGGCGCAATCATAACGCTGACATATAAGGAGTATGAACTGCTGCATTACCTGATGCTCAACAAGGGGATCGCCCTTGACAGGGAAAAGATTATGACGGCGGTTTGGGGCTATGATTTCGCGGGGGAAAGCCGGACCCTTGATATGCACATCCGCTCGCTGCGGCAAAAGCTGGGCGAAGCGGGAAAGCTTATCAAAACCATACGCAACGTCGGCTATAAACTGGAGAGTGAGACGCCGTGAAAAAACGTATATACTTAAATTTCCTCATCATTATTTTGATGTGCGCAATGCTTTTGTCGGCGTCGGTGAGCGGTGTTTTTTATAACGCTACAAGGAACAGGGAAATTGAAGCGGTCAAAGACCGGGCAAGCCTTGCCGCCGACCTTTTGAATCAAGCCGTTAACGCGGAGGGCTTCTCCGATTATTTAAACTACGGCAACGACGCCGCGCGCATAACAATTATAGCGCCCGACGGCGCGGTGCTGCTCGATAATAAAACGGACGCAGGCTTGCTTGCGAACCACGGCGACAGGGAGGAATTCCGGCAGGCCCTTGAAACGGGACGCGGCGAAGCGATGCGCTACTCAAGCACGTTGGGCGAGGAAACATATTACTATGCAATACTGCTTGAGGACGGCAATGTGCTTCGCGTGTCAAAGACGATGAGCCGCATCGCCGGGGTGTTTTTATCGGTCATTCCCGCGATTGCAGCCGTGACGGCGGTGGTCCTGCTAATCGCGAATACCCTTGCCCGAAGGCTTACGAGGAATATAATCGATCCGCTGGGCAGCATAGATTTTGACGGCGACAACTCAAACGTATACGACGAGCTTCTGCCTTATGTGAAAAAGATAGACCAGCAGAAAGGCGAGCTTAACGAGCAATTTGCCATGCTGAAAAACCGCGCCGATACGATCGAAGCCATTACCGGCAACATGAAAGAGGGGCTCATACTGATCGATAAAGCAGGCGTGATGCTCACGGTCAACCAAAGCGCGTCGGATATTTTCCGCGAAGGGGATATAACCGGGAAAAACATTTTGCACATCTGCCGTGACGTGGAATTTCACGCGGGGATTAAAAAATGCTTGTCCGGCGCCGACAATGAAATCATTTATGAGAGGGCGGACAAAATATACAGCGTATATTTCAGCTGCGTTTACAATGACGGTAAAATAAACGGCGGCGTAATTTTCTTGCTCGATATATCGGAGAAGCATGAAGCGGAAAAACAGCGCCGGGAGTTTTCCGCAAACGTATCGCATGAACTCAAAACACCGCTGACCACGGTTTTGGCGCTGTCCGAGATGATAGAAAACGGCATGGCGCAGCAGGGAGATATAAAAGCGTTCGCCGGGAAAATATCCGTACAGGCAAAGCGGCTTGTGAATATTATTGAGGACATTATCAAGCTGTCGGAATTTGACGAAGGTGAAATAATCGCGGAATATACAAGCTTTGATCTGTACGAGCTCACAGAATCCGTGATCGACGTTTTGCGGCAAAAGGCGGATGAGAAGCGTATTAACGTCAATGTAACGGGCGAGCGGTTTCATATCACGGCAAACAGGCAGATGATTGACGAGCTTTTGTATAATCTTATCGACAACGCGATCAAGTACAACAAGGAGAACGGTTCGGTTACCGTTTTGCTGCGAAGGGATAACGGGCTTTATAAAATAACCGTATCCGATACGGGCATAGGCATTCCAAAGGAACACCAAAGCCGCGTGTTTGAGAGGTTTTACCGCGCTGATAAATCCCGCTCAAAGCAGACGGGAGGCACGGGGCTTGGGCTTTCTATCGTAAAACATATTGCGGAGTATCACGGCGGCAGGGTCGCGGTTTCAAGCGATACCGGAACAGGGACGGCGGTGGAGTGCTTTTTCCCGCCTGCCTGATGCGGCAAGAACATATCCCCGGCTTATGCGGTGAATCATCGCGGCCGGGGTTTTCTTTTTGTGAATTATGCAGTATACTGGTGTTGTGACCGGTCACAACACTAGGGGATAAGCAAGAGGCTTAATCAAAAGCGGAAAAACAAAAAGGAGTGAAGATAATGCCGCTTACAACTACAGATTACATGCTTTTAAGGGCGCGGGAAAACGGTTATGCCGTCGCCGCCTTCAACTGTGAAAACATGGAGATGATCCAAGCCGTCATATCAGCGGGGGAGGAAATGAACGCTCCCGTTATCATACAGACGACGCCGTCAACGATCCGATACGCGACCACGGATTTGTTTGCCGCAAACGCCATCGCGGCGGCGAAAAAATCAAAAATTCCGTTCGCGGTGCACCTCGACCACGGAGACAGCTTTGAACTTGCGGAGGAAGCCCTGCGTTCCGGTTACACCTCCATCATGATGGACGGCTCGCATTTTCCGCTTGATAAAAATATCGCGTTCACAAAAAGGGCGGCGGAGCTCTGCAAAAGCGCGGGAATCCCTATTGAGGGGGAGCTTGGCCGCGTGGGCGGCAAGGAGGACGACCTNGTAAGCGGCGGCTGCGAGTACACCGACCCCGACGAAGCCGTGCGTTTTGTAGCTGAAACCGGCATTAACTCTCTGGCGGTCGGCATCGGCACATCCCACGGGATATACAAAACGACGCCTGTTTTAAAGCCGGAATTAATATCCATATTAAAAGAAAAGCTTTCTGTCCCGCTTGTAATGCACGGAGCGTCCGGTATTGCCGACGACGTTATACGCGACTGCATCGACCGCGGAATAAGCAAGGTAAATTATGCGACCGAGCTTCGTGTCGCTTACACGAAAGCCGTCAGGGAATACCTTATAGCGAACCCTGATTGCTTAGACCCCAAGAAATACGGCGACGCCGCGCGAAAGGCCGTGAAAGAGCTTGTAATAGAAAGGATAACCGTCTGCGGATGCAAGGGAAAGGCGTAAAACAGCCGGCCAAAAACATCAGTATTACTTTATTCCGGTCGGTATCCCGCAAAACAGACGGATGACTTCCGATGCGTTCTTCGACAGCGCTGTAAGGGATCGCCCCACATCCTCGCGCCATTTTCTGAGAACGGCGTCGGTGGGGACAACGCCGCAGGAAATATCACGGCATATTACGACGGCGTCCGTGTTTTGGCCGATAAACTCACGAACCTTTTCAGCAACGTCCATATCCGCCTTAACAAGCGCGAGAATCCAATCCTCAAGCCCGTATACCACTTTGCCGCGCGGTGTTTTTCTGTCACCTTCGCTGCACCTGTAAACGTCGCTTTCGGTAAAATGAAACCGCTCAAACGCGTACTTGAGCTTCCCCTGGTACGCCCCGCCAATTATCAAAAACATTTTCGACATTCCTTTTATAAATTATCCGGCCGCCGTGAATACCATAAGCCCGCACAGCTCGCTTATGACAAGGGCGAACCCCGCCAAATCACCGGAAACGCCTCCCAATTCCCTGTATGCCGCCCACATCGCCGCCGCATAGCCCAGCATAACCGCCGATGCGATAACAAGCCCTGAAAAACCCGTGCACCAAAACAGGAACATGATTGCCGCCACGGCGATGATGATAACAAAAACCCTATGCGCCGATTTTGCGTTTTCAAGGTATATTTTTGCGTACTCACTTTGCGGCAGCGGCTTTAAGCACATGAACGCAAGCGCGGAGCAGCACCTTGAAAGAACCGGGATTGCGGCAAAAGGCGCATAGTCCCAACGGTCGAAACAGATGTCGCACATTGCTGAAAATTGCAGCAGGAACAAAACGGCGAGCGTGATGACCGCAAAAGCGCCCGTATGCGGGTCCTTGAGTATACGCAGCTTTTCCTCAAGGGGGCGGCGTGAGAGGATAGCGTCGCAGGTGTCCATATACCCCTCAAGATGCAAAAAACCCGACAGGAAAAACGGGATAAGCGCGAGTACCGCCGCCATAACGACGAGATGATCTAACCTACCCCATGCTATCAATTCCGCAAGGCCCCACCACAACCCGCCGATAACGGCGCCTACAAGCGGAAAACAGGGCAGCAGCAGGCTTTTGCAGTTATCGTCCCACGAGCGTCGCGGCAGAGGGATCGCNGAAAACATTCCAAGAGCCATATAAAAGCCTTTAAAATATCGCAGCAAATTTTTCCGCTCCTTTGTGTACAATCACATTTGAATATACAATTTCAAGAACAATATCGCACCCTGCCGCCAAAAAACGGTCAATCGCGGCAAGGGATCCGCGGTATTTTTCAGTTAACGCATCAAACGCAATGGCGTCGCTGTAAATATAATCGGACACGATTATGATATTTTCAATCTGCGACAAAACCTTTGAAAGCCCTGAAGTTATCTTTTCACAGGCATTTTCGTTTACGCTGCCGTTTGCGNGGAACATCTCGTTTGCAAGAAGCGCCGTTGCGCTGTCAAGCAAAAACGAGCCGCCGCAATCGCACTTTTCTAGTATCCGCTCAATATCCGCATGCTGCTCTACCGTAGCAAAGCCCCAGCCGTCACGGTCCTTAAGNTGGCGTACGATGCGCTCGTCGTCCTCCGAGTCGGCGGGCCGCATCGTTGCTATGTAGTAAAGCCCGTTAGTCTGCTGCGCTTTTGCCAAACGCTGGGCGTAAAAGGATTTTCCGTTTTTCACGCCGCCCGATATAAAAATTCTCATACATTTGCAACCGTGAAACAGTCGCCGCGCCTGATCTCATCCAGATACCCGTCGTCGATGCGGGCTTCCTCGAAGGTTGCCATATTTTTCATGACGGCGCAGGCGGCGTCGATGACCGCGAACATCAGCGGGCATCCGCTGCCCTCGCCAAGCCGCATGCCGAGGTTTAAGCACGGCTTTTTGCCAAGCGCGTTTGCCGCATGCAAAAAGCCCGGCTCAAACGACGAATGTGACGCAAACATGAACGCTTCGGCGGCGGGGCAGAGCCTCGCCGCTAAAAGCGCCGCTACCATGGAGATAAACCCGTCGATGACGACCGGCACGCGCATGTACGCGCCGCCAAGAAAGACCCCCGCCATCGCCGCTAAGTCAAACCCGCCGACTTTGGACAATACATCGACCGGATCACGCGGGTCCGGTTTGTTTTTATAAAGCGCCGCGCGTATGACCTTTAGCTTGCGTTCATACGCATCTTCGGTAAGGCCCCCGCCTTTTCCGGCGGCCCGCTCCGGCTCTATGCCCGTAAGCGCGCACAGCACCGCCGTTGACGTGGTCGTATTCCCGATGCCCATTTCGCCGGCTCCGAGCATGGTATAGCCGTCATTTACAGCATGAACGGCGGTTTCGATTCCTGTTAAGATTGCCGTGAGCGCTTCATCATACGTCATGGCTTCTCGCCTTGCGATATTAAAGGTGGATTTTCTGATTTTATGGTTTTTGATAAGCGGCGATTGGATATCGGCGTTAACGCCCATATCCACAACGATTAAATCTGCGCCGAACTGTTTTGCGATAACGGCGACGCCCGTCAGTCCCCTTGACATATTCACGGTCTGCGCGTATGTAACTGACTGCGGCGCAGAGGATACGCCCTCCTCAACGACGCCGTTGTCCGCGGACATGACGATCACGCACCGTTTGTTTGTATCGTAATACAAACCTCCGCCGATACCGGCAAGGGTAATGGCGATATCCTCGAGCATGCCGAGGCTGCCCGGAGGCTTCGCAAGGCTGTCCTGCCTTATCCGCGCGCGTTCCATTGCGTCTTTGTCAAGGCCCTTAATCCGTGATGTGTATTTTTGTAATTCTATCGGCAACATATGCATTTCTCCTTTACGATTCTATTTTACTATTTATTATGGAATTTTTCAATGCCGGGCACTGTTTGAATTATTGTGTCAACCTACGGCAACAATATAGATTTAGAATGTAAGAAAAGGAATGCGAAGATGATAGAAAAAATAGATTATTCCTGTATTGATGCGGCAGTAAAGGAAGCGCTCGCAAAGAAGGATTTCCAATCGATCGAGAAGGTGCTAAGGACGCTCAAAACCCGGATCAAAAGCTTAAAATCGCATTACGCCAGAGCAAACCTGAGCGAAGAGCGCCGGCCTGTCGACGAATGGCTTTGCGATAACTATTATGTGCTTGAAAAAGAGACAAAGCAAAGCCTCAAGGACATAAGGGCGATTATCCGGAAGGGCGGAAAACCGGGGCTTGCAAAGCTGTATGCCGTAGTCGAGGCGGCGCTGTTTTCATGCCTGCCGCCCGTTTGCGACGAAACGATTACATTCCTTTTAAACGAAACGCAAAAATCCACGCCTCTCAGCGAAAAACAGTTTTCGTTCATTCCATACGCGGTAAAGGCGGCGTTTGT
>JGI24701J34945_10001738_pt1 | contig 10791 bp, 12 predicted proteins | sample TergutTh196P3_FD_34945 | JGI IMG/M metagenome (IMG submission 34945)
GAATTATTGGCAGTCGATGGCTGACAATTCCGAGCCACCTTATAAGCCTGCCTGAAAAACGGCAAGTCCGGCTTAGGCGCTACAGTAATGCCTGACGGAAGACCTTATGAGATAGAGTATACGGTGCGTCCTGTATCATCACAGATAACGTGGTATTCAAGTGAGATAGGGGAATCAGATCCAATAGCGGTATTTTATCCGCAAGAGAGTGAGCAAAAGATAGTGATAGAAGCAAAGAAGAATGGGATGGCTCAATTAAGGGGTATAGCAAATGGGAGAACATCAACTGTAAGTGTATTAGTGGAATATAATTATACATTTTTGGCAAGTCCAATAGCATTTATAGGGCCTAATCATCTGATACCCGGAGAGCCGCCAAGAGAAATAACTTACAGATTAAATCCGCCAAATACGACAATAAAAATGACAAATAGTAGTATACAGGAAGCGGCATCAAAGGGAATAAATGTATATATAGGGCCAGTTAACTTTGAAACAAGTAAAGGAATAATAGAAATATCATCAACAAAGGAAACAGCCTATAGTGAAGGGGTAAATTTAGTGTTTGAGCAGTATGATATAGAAGGAGAGACAAAGACAGGAAAAATACAGACTGTATACATAGATTCACGGTTGCCTGAAAATGATGTGAGGTTAATACCGGTATTTGTAAGGGGAAGTGGAGTACATTCAAACAACTGGACAGGAGGATATGCAACAGAAAGTACAAATGGAGGATATATACCACCTGCAGTAAGGGATTATGCATATAGTTGGGGTTCATCAAGGCCAAAGGGTAATGTATTAAATCATGGGGAATATTTACGATATTTACCAAATCATGCTTATAGTGATGATAAAACAGATGTATATGAATTGATAGTAGGAGATGGTGAACATCATCATATATTATTTGACAAAACAAATCCAATGGCAACTGTTTCAATTGGAGATATAAATAATCGTGGTTATGAAAGTTTTGAAAGTAAAAATATAGGTTTTGAAAAAGTAACACTTGATGGAGAAGATGCAATAAGAATATATGGAGGAGAGGATTTTATAGTATATTCAAAGGCAGGCTCTTATTATGATTTTGAATATTTGTTATCAAGTGATTTTTCTAATACAGGAGTTGGGAAAATTGAATATCCAAGATATAATTATGATGGTAAAGAATTCGAAGTAGGTTCAACATTTAGACAAATATATGATTATTTGGAGAATGATGATGAAGAATCAACAGGTATTATTAATTATAATGATCAAGATATAATATTAACTTGGGCAAATAATTATACAGAAGCGAAAAGAAGTGGAAGTAATAGAGATACATATACTTGGACCGGAACTAAAAATCAAAATACAGTACAGTGGCCTTCTATTGTATCAGGTAATTTTTATTTAGGAAGTATAACTGGAAGAAATATTGATAGATTTAAATTTGTTGTATATAAGCCAAATACAGTAATAGAAAAATTAACAAGAAAGAATACTGGTTATGGAACTCAATTAGGTGATCTAGTTGTAACATTAAATGAAAATCCAATAATTGCAATAGTACCTAATACATGGTTAGGAGAAAATTATGCAAAAGATGATTTTCCTGAAGTGTATCCAACAATTTGGAATCCACTGGCCGATACCTATAGAACACCACCGGGACAGGCAAATGCTGGTAATATAGAATTAGAGTACACTGTATTCGGTAATAAAAGTGGAGAATGGGGATCACAATTTAAGAGTATTGGTTTTACAGCTTATAATACAACCAATGGAAGAAGATTTGAAAGATACCATAATGCAGGATTTTTTCAAATAACAGAAAATCATGATTTTTGGGAATCAATGTTTCATTTTATGGAACATAATAGTAGTGATTCTATATATTTGAAAAATTTTTACAAGGAAAGAGAGTATGGTTGGTATAGAGGTAGTGATCCAATGGTAGATAAACCAGATGTAGATAGAAATTTTAATGGAGTTCTTAATTTACAAAATGGATATTCAAAAGGTTATCCTGATACTGCTGTAAGATTAACTGTGAAAAAATATTTAGAAGGTTTTAACAGAAGGCCGGCAGGAACTTCTTTTTATGTTGTGGATATAAGAAAATTTTATAATTATCCTATTGGTCTTAAAATAAAAAAAACAGGAGGTGAAGAACATCAAGTAGCAATTATTTCAGAACTTGAAAAGTACGGACAAAATCCTAATACGCAATTAGGTGGAGAATATTATTTTTTTCCTATAGCTGATACAAGTGTAAGTATTTCAAAAACAGTTGGAAATAATGAAAGTCGTATAAATATTGAATATAATACATCACATGGTAAAAGATATATAATGATAATGTTAGTACATGAAATAAGACAGAGCCATGCGATGTATAATCCAAGTAATAGTAGCAGGCATTATATAAAGGCTGAAAGTTGGGATGATGTAAAAAAAGTAGAAAGTGTAGAAGGTCTTGATATATTTAATAAAATTTATGCGTATGATTGGAATAATAGGTTTTATGTAGATAGTGCTTGGCTTGAAGCAGAAGAGTAAATAGTAAAAAAAAAGCATACATGGTATGTTTAAACATTACAGGAGGAAAGATATGAAGAAAATAATAATTGTTCTAATGGCAAGTGTAATAATAATTTCAGGTGGTTGTGAAACAGATGGTAATGGTGGTAATAATGGTAAATTTGTATCTGTAAAAGATATAGTAAACGTAAGGGAAGCAATAACATCGGGAAGTCATGTTACAGGTACTGTAATACCATCAAATGCTAGTAAAAAAGAAATTATTTGGAAAATAATAAATAGTGAAGAAACAGGAGCGTATATTGCAGGTAAAGATCAGTTAAGGGGTGTAAGTAGTCAAGGTGAAATATTATTTATTGAAGGCAGAATAATAGATGGTATAGGAGAGGGGGAGGATTTTGTAAAAGAGTTTAGAATAGTTGGTAATTCTGTAGGATATTTGAGAACGTTTAAGGTAAAGTTTCTAAATGACTGGAGAAGGGAAGAAATATTAATAGAAGAGGTTGAAGTAACAGAAGGGCAAAAAGTGTTTCCAATAGATTTAGGTACGCCTCCCGCAGGATATGAATTTTTGGGATGGTTCAGAGGTAGATTGAATAATAAAGCAAATACAAATAGGAGATTATATGATTTTGAAAGTGAAGTTTTAAATGATTTATTATTATATCCAATGTGGGCTAAACAGCAATATATAGAGACAGAGGCAGATGCAAAACTTGAAAAGTTGTTAAAAGATATTCATTACGGTTATAGTATTAGTTGGATTAGTCCCAGCAAGACATTTATAAATGAAAATGGGGATTATATTATATTAGGTCATAATCATATAAGCGGTAATATTACTAATGCTGCTATGAATATAGGAAAATATTTAAGTGAAAAATTGAGAATAACTGATGGAAATATAATTGTAGGAGCTAATTACGGAATAGAATTGATAGGGCAATATTTATATAGAAATGATGATAGTTATTATTATACAATTTCAAAAGTAGGAAATACCATTTTCATTAAAAGAACTGGTGGATTTGATGCACCTAATCCTTACCCATTTGTTTCTAGTGAAGTTATATCAGATAGTGAAGCACTTTCTTTGAATAATATACCATCTAATGTAGAATATGAAGAAGATGTTTATAGTATACAAAGCATAGGAAACTCAAGTTTATTATTATTGACAGAAGAAGAGAAAAAAAGTATTTGCATGGCTGTTTATAATACTGGTATATATGAATTAAATATAACTTCATATAGTCCTGATATGATAGAAATAGGGCCGGGAGGTTTTTGGAACGAAGGGAAGTATTACTATTACAGTGCTGGTACTAATGGATATTTTTATTAAATAAAACCCGTGAATATAAAGGGTTGTGTTGAAGCAGGATGCAGAAATCGGGCCTGCTTCGTATCGGTGGGAGATAAAAAGTGAAATTGTGGGAAGCAATATCACCATGTGGCCATTACAGGTTTGTTTATGCATTACTCCCTTGCAGCGACTTGGGGTTACACATGGCTTGGTTAGTCGGTCTATGGCTTCGCCCCTACGCCATGCTCAACCCATAGTTTGGGCAAGTGTCAATGTTTTGCAAAGCCCTATTACTTACCCAAATTGTCGTAATGGTTTGGAGCGTTATGCGTAATGTCATTATATTAAAAACATAGTGTATAGAAAATCATACACTTGTTTAGTCATTATTTTTAGTATAAAATCAGAATAATGGAAAGAAGCAACGTCACATAGCATGTGTTTATTTACGCATCGCCGCTTTATGGGCGTTCGGACTGCTAAACATTTTATGAAAAGGAGGACGATCTATTATGCAACCCAGACAAAAAGAGTTAGTTGGAAAAACTTTTTTCGACAAGGAGGGGAATAAATATGAAGGCTGGAGATACATACTTGAAAAAAACGAAAAAATGGACACTGGCTATGATGAGACTCAAGTAAGATATAAAAATGGCAAATTACATGGAGAACCTGCAATAGTATATCAGGACGGTAGAGAAGAGGATTGGCAAGACGGATTTTTTGTTAAAGTAGCTGAATTACCTTTTAGCCAAAGATAATTTGTACATACAATTGTTTTAATAGTACACAGTTCAAAATGAAAATATTTGAGAAAAGTATTGACAAATACGATAAAACGTCGTACAGCTTATCGTATGAAAGTAACAGCAATAATAGATGACAATTTGGTCAATAATGTAAAGGTGTTTACCCAAAGTTCTACAATTACAGAGGCAATAACTATTGCCTTAAAAGATTGGCTGGATATATATAAAATAAAAGAATTAAATAAAAACATATCTAAAAATCCTATTTTTATTGAAAATGGACATAGAATCCGGGAAATGAATCGATCTATATGATTATTCTTGATACAACGGTCTGGATAGAACATATAAGGAATAATCCAAATTATTTTTCAAAAGTAAAGACTTTAATGGAAAATATGGACATTAGATACAAAATATTTAAGAGTAATACCTGAAGATTTAAGATCTCAACGTCTCATAATAGGTCTGTTTAAGAATTGCCACCTCGGAGAATTGAACTCCAGACACGCAGATTTTCAGATGGGATTTTATTAACCCATGAAGCCACATAACACTTCATTAAAGCCATTATAGCCCCAAAAATGGCTTTTGGTCAATAGAATTTTGGAGATTTTAACGTATTTTGTCCCATGTAAACCCATCGAAACACACTGACTACTGACGATTTTACTGTCGTTTCTACTGTCGAATTCCGAAAAAAGACTTTTCCAGTAGCAAACCAGCACAGGAATAATCTGTTGGCTTTGAACCTGCCCTGTATCTTGCACTTTTTCCAACTTTGATTATGGAATGACTGCCCTTATTTTTTAGGTAACAAGGTACAGGAGATTAAAATGCAGGTTGAGGAATTAAAAGCAGATATTTTGACCAGGCCGCAAGCGGCGGCTTTTATCGGTGTATGCCAGAATACTTTTGACAAACTTGATATTCCACGGACTAAGGTACGGAGCAGGGTTTTTTATAAGCGTGAAGTGCTTTTGCTTTGGCTTGACCAGCAGACCGAAAAGGGCAAGGGCAAGAAAAAATGAATAAGGCTAAAACCAGAGAAATGGTTGAAAAACTTCTACGCAATGCCGCAGGGTTGATGTTTGGCTCTGTAAGCCTGACGGTTAAAATCCATGCGGGGTATGTGGTGGAAGTTGCCTATTCGACCAATGAACAGACAAGGGATAAAACCCCCGAAAAGATAACTGACCAATAACCCCCTAAAATCCCTGACAGGCTTCCGGCTTTACCGTTGGAAGCTTTTTTTTGCCCTGCCCCTGCTTTTGCCAAGCCCTGAAATTTGCACTTTTTCCAACTACCTTACAGGGCTTTGGGGATAGATATTTTAAGTATAACAAGCGGCTGGTTGGCTGGCTGTGTATTTTTTTTGGGGAGCGGAAATGGAAACCTATTTGACCGTTGAGGAATTGGCGGCGTACTTCAAACTGTCGGTGCAGACTGTCCGGCGTTGGATTTTGAATAACGATGTGCCGTTCCACAAGGTTAATCATTCTGTCCGCTTTAGGCTTTCGGAAATTGAAACATGGGTGAAGAAACATAACTTTGTAGAAAAAGCGAAAGAAGCGGAAAACTACGGCGGGGTACTTTTTCCTGAACTTGAAACTGTAGAAAAAACTTTGGGGCATTATGATGACTGATTTTAACAAGGCTATCGAAGAAGCCAAAAAAGATTTACTGCCCTTTGAAAGTTGGGAGCGGCTGCCGGGGGAAACGGCGGCGGCTTTCTCTGCGTTCCGTGCTTTCCGGGATTATGGCTCTGATAGGAATATCCGCAAGGCGGTAGACAGCGCTCTCAAGAGCAGCGAAAAAAACGAATGTGTCAGGGCGAAGCGTTACCGGGTATGGCGTAACTGGTGTACCCAATACCGATGGCGGGAACGGGCTGCTGATTATGACAACTACACGGAAAAACTAAAACAGGGGGAACTTAGGAAAACGATTGAGGCCCAGGGGGAATTGCACCGGAAAGTAACCGGAAAAATGCTAGAGGTTGTTAGCAAGAAACTTGACACCATGAACCCCGAAGAACTGACCCAGGGGAATGTTACCGAATGGGTACAGACCGCAATTAAAGCGGAGCGGGAGGCTGCTGGGCTGGTTGCGGAGAGCGGCAAGTCGGAAGCGAAACAGGGCAATCTCAATTTTGTAACGGACTTTGAGGGGCTTTAGAAGATGGGAACTTCGGTTGTGTTTAAGCCTACGGCAACTCAGCGTAAAGCCCTTGCCCTTTTGAAAAGTGGGGCTAAACATATTCTTCTGTATGGCGGCTCTCGTTCAGGAAAAACTACCGTTCTGGTGATGGCTATTATTTATCGGGCTTTGGCTTTTGCTGGTTCAAGGCACTTGATTTGCCGTTACCGTGCGAAGGACGCTCGTTCTTCGGTGCTGCTTGAAACCATGCTGCCCTGGCTGGACAGGACTGTAGGGAAAGTGCGAACCGATGGTTCGACTTATACCTATCTGAAACATGAAAGCATGATACGGCTCTCTAACGGCTCGGAAGTCTGGATTGGCGGTTTGGGGGATAAAGAGCAAGCGGACAGAATTCTAGGACATGAATACAACACGATTTATTTTAACGAAATATCGCAACTGACTTACGCCTCGGTTACTACGGCTTATTCAAGGCTGGCTATGCGGGTTGATGGCTGCCGGAACTTGTTTTTTTATGACTGCAATCCGGGGTCGCCGCTTCATTGGGCTTATAAAATCTTTGTCTTAAAGAGGACTTTTCAAACTGGGGAACCGTTAGAGAAAGCGGAATTGTATGCCGCTATGCTGCTTAACCCCGAAGATAACCGTGATAATTTACCGGAAGATTATATCTCTGACATTTTAGATGTGCTGCCCGAAAAACAAAAAGCCCGGTTCCGTGATGGGCTGTGGGTGAAAGCGGAAGGCGTGATATATGACAAGTTTGAAGAAAGCATGATTGTAAAGGCTTCTGACTTGCCTGAAAGCTTTGACCGATACGCTGCGGGGCAGGACTTCGGAATGAATATAACTTTTGTCAAAATCGGCTGGCTTGGTGATGTTGTGTATGTCCTCTGCGACTATGGGGCTTTCAACATGACTACTCAATCCTTTAACGAAGAATTAACCGCAAGGGGCTGGATGGACTGCCCTGACGGGATGGGGCTTCCGGTTTACTGCGACCCTGCCGGAGGGGAACGGATACAGGAAATTACCGGAGGTGTTAAGGCTAATAACAGTGTTGACAGCGGCATTGATTACATTAACGCCAAAATTGAACGACGCCAATTTTTTGTATGTGAAAACTGTACCGGGGTGTTATCCGAAATATGGGATTATTGCAGGGATGAAGCAGGACAGATTGTAAAAGTAAACGACCATTTCCTTGACGCTTTGCGTTATGCGATATTCAGCGATATTCAACATGGGGTGATTTTATCATGAACCCCTTTAAGATATTTACTGCTAACAAAAAAAAAGCATTATCACAAAATGAGATACTGGCAAAAAACAGTTTTCGTAATTCCTTGACTTTTGATGATAATTATTGTATATTAAATGTAGACCCCTTCATTGACAGTTATCTTTGCAACGCTTGGATTAACATTGCGGTAAATATTTTAACCCGCAATCTAGCTCGGGCGGATTTCATTCTCGAAAGAGAAGGGGTTGAGATTAAAAACGGCCCCCTCTATTCTCTATTCCACAGACCCAATGAAAATCTCAGCAGATATGATTTGTGGAAGGAGACCGCCGCCTGGTGGTTTATAGAGGGTGAAGCGTTTTGGTGGTTCGGGCCTGATTATTCGGGCGGACTGCCGAAACAACTGCACATTCTTAACCCCCGAAAGCTCCAACTTGAGGGAGAGGGGTTGGATGTGCAAAGGGATTTTGCAAACACAAAGCGACGCTGGTTCTACCATGCCGGAGCCGAATTAGTACCTATCTTTTCTGATGAGCTGATCCATTTTAGGGATTGGAACCCCTGGAATCCATTACGAGGCGTTAATCCGCTTGTTTCGCTTTCGCTGGAACTTGAACAAGACTACTACGCCAATAAAGCAAACTCTACCCTTCTAAAAAATAATGCCATTCCCCAGGGGCTTCTAAAAACTGACCAGACACTTCGACCCGAAGAAGCTGACGCATTAGAGCGGCGGTGGGAAAGTAAATACGGACAAGTAAAGGCTGGACGGAAAATTGCCGTTCTCGGCAAGGGAACCAGCTTTGAAGCGTTAAGTTTTAATCCTGATGTAGTAAAACTTTTTGAATTGAAGCGGTGGAACTTATATACCATTCTTGCGAAGTTTGGAATACCGCCGAGAGTAGCAAACATATCTGACAGATCCACAGCCCTTAGCGGCAAAGACACTAAAGAACAGCACTCCGCATTTTGGCAGTATACGTTAATCCCCATTTTACGGCAGTTTGAACAAATTCTTGAAAGTCAATTTTTTATGCGTTTTGGATTAAAAGAAAATGGCAGATTTGACTTGTGGGATATACCGGAATTACAGGAAAATGAGGACGCACAAAGTAAAAGAGACATTGCGGAAATTAACGCCGGAATTAAAACAATAAATGATGTTCTAAAAGAGCGTGGCAAAGAACCTAAACCCTGGGGGAATGTTTGGCATAAACCAAGAAACCTAAGTACCGCTGACGATAGGGATAAAAAATGAGCGGTATTTTAATGGTTTCAAGGGATGAAGTTAATCACGGCTACTATAAAGAACGCATGGGAAGCCTCGGTTTTTCTAATGTCTCTTTTACCTCTGCTGATAAAGACGGCCTGAATTATGTTATTGCAGACATGACACCTGACTTAGTTATTATGGGGGCAAGGTTTTACCAATGCTGTACGCCTTATTTAATGGGAGAGTTAAAAAAGACGTTTCCTAAAATTAACATGGCGGCGGTTGGTATTGGAGAGTATCCGGCTGACCTTGCTATGTATTTCATTCTGAACGGTCTTACAGGGTATGTAAATACTTTCGACGGTTTTAGAGATTTCTATGTTGGACTTGATGATATACTAAAGGGAAAAGAATATATCCCCAATACGGTACAAGAGCGAATAGATTTAAGAAAAAATACTTACCCTGAACCGGCTCATACTCTGCCCCCGAAACTAGTTGAAGTAACACGATGTATTTGCAATGGATTTAATAAATATGAAATTGGCGACACTCTGCAACTTTCTATACGGACGGTTGCGAATTACAGAGAGGAAATTTACCGCTCTTTGAATGTGCGTAACGGTGAAGAACTTTTTAGAAACGCATTAAAACTAGGAATTGTAACGCAAGAAGAATTAGTTTTTACCCATAGATATTTTACAGTTAAACCCAAACCGGACAAACCCCAAAAATCACAAGGAAGGAAAGGAAAATGATTATACGGACTAAAAGCGGAAATTATCGTGCTGGTAACGCCTCGGTGTTAATGGATTTTCTAGGGCTTAAAAAAGAAGCGGAAGGTATTCAACAGGTATCAGAAGATGTTGAACTTATCGCTTGTATTCCTTTTCGCTTAACCGCCGATGTGGAAGCGGGGCAAGGTTTCCCCTGGACGTTATCAACATTCGACCTTGACCGATTTGGAGAACGTATTGACCCGATGGGATGGGACTTCAAAAAGTTTATGGATAATCCGGTTGTGGAGTGGGCTCACCGCTACGATATACCCGCCATTGGCAAAATAGAAAGCCTAAACATTGATAATGATGGATTACATGGGGTTGTCTATTTTAACGATAAATCTTTTGACCCTTTCGCATGGTCGATTGAACAGAGGATAAAGGCAGGGAGTATCAGGGCAGGTTCGGTGGGCTTTCGGGTTATGGAGATTGAAATTCCGGCAACTGCGGACAGCAAGGACGGAACGAGGCTCATTTTCAGAAAACAGGAACTTTTGGAGTTTTCGATTTGCAATGTTCCGGCTAATCCTTTCGCTTTAGCGAAAAACATTGAAACATCGAAATATATATCTTCACAGGAATTAAACCATCCCAATTTTTGGGGCGGGTTAATAAATAACTTATAGGAGTGTCTTATGGGGAGAGAGGAAATTGCGGCAATCAAAAAACAGCTTGCCGAAATGAAGAAAATAGAGTTGACCGGGTTTACCAATACCGAAACGGCAACAGCCTATTTTCAGGANAAGGAAATTATTCTTGAAGGGATTGTAAAAACCATCGAGACTATTTCCGTTCAGGAAACT
>JGI24701J34945_10001758_pt1 | contig 10702 bp, 10 predicted proteins | sample TergutTh196P3_FD_34945 | JGI IMG/M metagenome (IMG submission 34945)
ANNTGCATAACNTCAGATCCCATACCTGAGTCCCTACAGTCGATAGGAGTGAGATTATGTACAAAATGACAATATCAACCATAACCAATCCAATCACTAAAACATTGACGTCAGCATCGTAGCGCGGTAGGTTGGGATGAGCGGAACGCGAACCCCAACGTCTTTGCTGGCGTTGGGGTTCGCGTCGCCACGCACGACGGAGTTCTCCGCCTGCGCGACCAAGGCCACCGGCGGCTCTGCGTTCGGCATATCGGGCGCTGCGTCTATGGTCAACATCTCGGTTTCTCCCTGCTCATCGAGGTTCGCTAATTGCCGTATGCTGTAGGTACGCGTGATATTTTGGGGCGTTTTGCGTGATATTTGCGGTTGGTTTTTGTTGCGCCTGTTGCAATCTTTTTGCGGGATTGTTCAGGGAGTGGGGGTCACAGAGGTCAAGGGTAGGTGTCATGGGAGCAATGGTAGGGGGCAAGGGTGGGGGAACGATAAGCAGGCGGGGGAGCGGTAAGCAGCAGGATGGGGGGGCGGTAAGCAGCAGGATGGGGGGGCGGTAAGCATCAGGGCGGGGGAGTGGTAAGGGGAGCGGCTATGGGTAGGGAGCTATACATAGCAGCAAATATGATCCGTAAACTCTGGTATATCCCTGTCCGGGTTTGCGGCAAACGCCTCTATCGCGTATTCGAGTATCTCCCCTGGATCGCCGCTGTCGCGGCTTAGCTTCTTCCATCCCGTGTCAGAATCCAGACGCTTCGACCAGGCGCGCGCCCATAAGCCGGAAGGCGTCCGCTTCACGTATCCAAAGGCGTTGTTGTTCGCCCGGAAAGGAAGAATGACGGGAGTAAAGCCAGCGGGCATTACTTCGCCATCCACACGTATAACACTTGCGGACTCAACAAGCTCGCCGCCCGAACCCGTCAGATATAGTTGATCTATCCGACCGCTCCTTTCAACCATAGTCTCCTTAACCTTCTCGCAACAGACAACAGGGCCTCCATCGTCCAAAGCAAGGCTATATTGAGTAACCTCTTCCTCCTCAATGCGAATAATACCTGGCGCGCTACCAAAGACAGCATTGACAGGAAGCATGACCGGTAACAAGGAATCCTCTCGAAAGTGATAAATCTGATAGCCAGTAATACAATACCCGCCATCTTCATGCCAGGTCACGCAGTTACTGTATTCCGAGCCGGAGAATCCCTCTATCGTATATGTACCTTCGCCAAACCCAAGCGTCACCATGCCAATTTTTGCGCTGACTGCCTTTATAAGCTCAGTCTGGATAACAGCATGGATTTTTTGCGGCATCCCTCCAGACAACACATGACCAAGCATCAGGAACCTGTTTTCCCGACGACGCTCCACGCCTGAAATAACCGGTATCGCCTGGAAAATACTATAGTAATTATTATTTACCAGATACCTGCCCGCGCCTTCTCCGCCGTGAATGCACGTCACCGGAACGTCTACATAATAGTATGTAGTGACGGTCAGAGAGCGGTAATGTTCCACGTAATAATCGCTAAATTCTCTTCTCACAGCATCCTGTATCTCATACACATTGCTGTTTTCATTTAACACCGGCCTGAAGTGCGTGTCTCTTCCCGCCGGGACATACTCGAAAGTTATCAGAAGTCCTCCTTCCACAACCTCAGGGGTAATCACATATTCAAACATGGATATGTGAATCTCCGCCATCAACGGCTCGGCTTCGTCATGGAACGTCTCCGGCTGTTTGTGTATCTTATCGTAATCCACTCTTTCCGCCCTTGCCTGCATTGCGGCTCCGCTGCCGGACAGGCGTATAGAGAAAGCGTCCGTCACCTTGTGCAGCAACATGCCGCCTTCCGAGACGAGAGGAGCGAGCGCGAATGTCGCCACGCTGCCGTCCTCGGAGATGTCGTCTATCCTGAAGCTCGCGCCGCCATAAGGATAATCCCCGCCAAGCGGGATAAGGTACTCTTCCGGCTCTGTCAGGAATACTCCAAACCGTACCGCCTTGATCTGCGCCTGCCAGCCGGACGGCGGTATCAAAGACATCAGCCATATTTCAGGAGCGCGACTGCCAATAACGCCCCTTGCCGCATAAAGCCATGAGGCTGTCGGCAATCCCACGCCCGCCATTGCAAGGCGGTTCGCGCTCATCTTGTATAGCCTTGCGTAATCAAGCAGAAGTCCATTCTCCGGCGTCTCCATACCCGGCCCTGGCGCGCCCGGCACACGCAGCGTAAAACAATCGCCGCCGGGGATGAACTCCTCGGCCTTGTCCGCGACTATCTCGCCGTTGCCGGTGTCTATAGTTTGCGTCTGGCTGTCGTAAAAGCCGTGGCGTAACGTCCCCCAGGCGCGGGCGCTGCTTTTGGACGGAAGAAGCATCGGGATAGGCATGTCAGTGGGCCTGTAGGGGCAGACCTATGTGTCTGCCCGACATAGGGCGAACACACAGGTTCGCCCCTACGGTCTTCTGATCCCTGTCCACTGATTTCTGTACTCTGTTCATGATTCCGGGGCGGCGAAGCGCAGGTATTCGCCGAACTTGCCGCTTACCAGGCGGATTGCCGGAAACCAGAAAATGCCGTCGGACGATACAAATCCTCCCGTGTGCCATTGCCGTTCCAGAACGCTCTGTTCCTCGAAGAACGTCCCGCCGCCGCCTTGTCCGCCGCTGGTCGGAGAATAAGCCTCGCCTATCCTCGTCGGCACGTTGGCTTTGGGCGGGCGCGGCATATCCTGACTACGCTCCGAAGGAGCGTCGCCAGCGGTGCGGCGGATAAGGTCGGTCAGACTGGACATATCAGTGGTCAGGGTTCTGTAGGGGCAGACCTGTGTGTCTGCCCAACATAGGGCGAACGCGCCCCGACATAGGACGAACACACAGGTTCGCCCCTACTACGCATTGAGTTCTTCCAGCAGGTCTGTGTATATCCTGAAATAATCCAGGCTGCCATGCGTCCAGCTGCGGAGGGCGACGTTGATTGCGATTGCGTTCCCGACCCCGCCCTGAATCATGCCGGGCAGGGGAAGCTGACCGGAAAACAGGTCTTCATCGCCCGGCGCATAATCCTCCGCCAGACAAAAGAGAATCTCCGCCGAGCTCAAAGACGGCGGCCCGTATATCGCGCCCGGGTTTGCGCGATTCCAGCCGTCCCAGTCAAATTCGCCGTACAGGTAGATCGCGGAATTGCCGTTGGCGTCTACCCATTTCCTGTCGCTGTCCGGGGAGCCAAGGTAAATGACCTTGTTGCTGTCGGCAAACCGTCCCTCAACGCCGGACAGGTGCAATCGCTCCAGCGGCGTCGTAAGGGCGGCGTCTTCGTAAAATTTGATTGAAAGCGCGTCTGACATGGTGTTCTCCTGTTGTAAATCCGGTGAAAAAATCAAATCCTGACGATTGCCTCGATGTCGGCCGTGGCCGATTCCGGCAGTTCCGGCAGGGTGCAGGCGGCCTTGCCCACAGATTCAGACTGGGGGTCATGGTCGTAGGTGAAGCGGGCGGCGCTGCGATAAATCGAATCCGGCACGCGCTGGTCGGTAATGACCGGCGCGGATATGTCTCCGGCGGCGGAAACGGTAATGCCGGTGACGGCGGGCGCGGCAAGCGCGGTAATCTCCGCCACTGCCCGTCCTGATTCCGGCGACAACAAAAACGTCAAGCCGGAAATAACGCCGGAAGCCGAAACCCTGCCGTCGGAAACCGTTATGCCCTTGCCCAGGTCAATAGCCGGATCGAGCGGGACGGTAAAGCTGATCTGCCGTCCTCCGGCTCTGGCATCCGCCAGATGCGCCCTCGCCACTTGCCGGAAAGCCGCCGCAAAGGCGGCGCGGGCATCATCAAAGGTCGTTCCCCTGCTGGCTTTTGCGGGCGCGGGAGCGGCGGCAGAGCCTGTTGCCCCGCCTGTTCCTCCGCCGGTTATGATTCCTGTTCCCCCGCTCCCGCTTCCGCCCCCTGTAGAGCCGCCTGTTATGATGCCTGTTCCTCCGCCTGTTCCTGTAGGGCGGTAAATGCCTGCGAAGTCTTCAACAGGGCGAAGCGATTGGTTTTTGTCCGCCGAGGCAAGCCATGAACGTTCTTCCCAGGCGTTTTCGTCCTGTTCGGCTGCGGTCATGCAAATCTCGGTGACTTCCGGTTTTTTGCCGGATTGGCCGACGACGGTAAATTCCCGCTCGTATTTCACCGTGACCGCCCGGCTGAACGGAACCAGCAATGTGCCGGATACTCCCAGGGCAAGTCCTTCCCGGTTCGTCCATGAGAACACATGCCCGAAATTCCCGCCGGTTCCGGTTCCGTATGCGCCGGAGGGCGGGGTGAGGGCATATGTAATGTTCCTGATTGACGCGCCGGTCGAGCTTATCGCGTCCTCCACCACTCCGACCGGCAACAGCCAGTTGCCCCAGGCGATGAAATTGCCGAAGCTCTGACCGGGCTTAAGGAGCGAATGCGAGAGCGAATAATGCGCGGCGGCGCGGACAGAATACCGATAGGAAAACACCAACTTTCTGGCGGCGGACAAGCCCCGACCAGCCTCGACGACAAGGCTGCCGTCCTCGACTTGCCCCGCGGGATAATCAATGCCAGGCAGAGCGTTCCATGATGTGACGCGAGGCTGTCCCGACGCGGTCAATGACAGGGATTTTGCGGTGGTGGAGAGTAAATCCATAGCCCGCTGCCAGCCGATTGAGGCTTCCGCGTTGAAGATGTTCTCCGACCATGCGCCGCCGATAAGGGCGTCTATTGCCGCGTTCGGCATCGCGTCCATTTTGTCGCGCAGACCGTCCGTAGCGGTGAGTTTTACGGCGGAACGGGCGGACTCGTAACGCGCAGTATCTATAACTCCGGTAAAGAGCCGGTAACGCTCTTCTCCCTCCGGCGGGCGAAGCGACACAATGAGCGGCAGATTGGCAAGGCTATCCGGCAAAATCCGGCGGCTGATGGCAAGGTCGGCAATGCGGGCGGCGTCCTCACCGGCCTCAATCCGAATATCCCCGATAATTTCCGGCGTGACATCCGCCCCGCCAAGCATGATTTCAACGCGCCATAAGCCTGCCGCTATGCCGAGGCCGGGATTTACGCCGCCGCCCGCGCCGCCGCCGGTGATGGAGCCTGGCGGGAGCGGCGCGGCAGAGGCTGATACCGTAACCATGACTTCCGCCCAACCTGTAACCCTGGCGGCGATGGCAAGCGTGACCGGCAGGGACGCCTGCGAGATGATACGCGGCGGCAACGCCAAAACGTCAATGGAAACCGGCAGTTCAGGCTCGACAAATTCATAAGTGCGCTCATACGACCAGACTGTTACCGGCAAAACCAGCGGCATCCTCCCCACCCTCACATCCACGGATACCGGAATTTGCGCGCGGATGCCCTCATGGACTGCTATGGATACCGGAATTTTCGCCCTCACGCCATCAGGGACGGAGACGGAAACCGGCAGGTACGCCCGGCCAGGAGCCGCCTCGACCGTGACCGAAAGCCATGCCTGAAACTCCCGACAGTCAATGACCGTAATGGAAACAGGCGCGAGGGCGGTAAGCCAGCGTCTCATGGGCAGAATACGGAAGTAGGGGCGAACCTGTGTGTTCGCCCGATGTTGGGGCGTGTTTGCCTGATGTTGGGCAGACACATAGGTCTGCCCCTACAGGCTGACCACTGATGTCTCATATCTCCTCCGCTATCAGTTGCCATGACCATGAGGCGTTGTTGCGGTCGAAGGTCTCGGTAGGGCGCAGCAGAAACACCTCAAAGACAGGGAAATACATGGTCAGGGTTTCGGCGGCGTCCGGCCTCACCCCTTCAAACACTCGTCCGTCCGGCATGATTGAGACCCGCCATGTCGCAGCGTCCGTCCGGTGCGGCGGCAGGATTGCGGCGCGGCTCGACCTTGGCTGGACGCAATACAGGGATACGCTCTGGTTATAGTTCAAATCCGCCAGGGCGGAAGGAATCAAGCCCTGGCCTCTGGTTATGATCCTCGTCCTTTCCCATGTCCGCTGCATGATCGCCCCGCCGTCGGCGGCGCGAAACAACGCCTCGCCGCCTAACGGCTCGTAGTCCTGGGTCAGGCTCTCCAATGAGCCGACAAACGGCGCGACAATACCGCCGATAATGAGACGCGGAGAACGATCAGACATCATGGGTCTATAGGGGCGAACCTGTGTGTTCGCCCGATGTTGGGACGTGTTCGCCCGATGTTGGGCAGACACACAGGTCTGCCCCTACTCATCTTCGCCCCCGTTTCAGGGCTTCGCGCTTTAAGGCTTTGATGAGTTCGTCCTGCACGTCTACCGCCATCTGCGCCGGATATTCGCCAATGCCGGGGAAATTAAGGATGGTCGGGGAGAGGTTGGGCGCGGCGGGAGCGGGAGCGACGGACGGCAACAGCCCGCCGTCGGCAAAGCGGGGCAAGGCGTCAAGCAATTCCGCCGGGATTGAGACGCGGGGCGGGATTAGCCTCTTCGCGGCAAGCAAACTGTTCAAACCCCCGGCGGCTATGCCGCCACACCCTTTAGAAAGGGGGCTTGAGCTGGCTCCTGGCACGACGCAAGGCTCCCGCCTTGCCCCCTTCACATGTGACCGAAGACTGCGGGCTGCCAATCCCTGCCTATTGTTCCCTGATAAAGCCTTCATCCCCAGCCTGTTGAATTGCCGCAGGAATGCCAGCGCCCCTGCCTGCCTGGTGACGGCGCGGCGCACCACGTATTCGCCCGCCGTGCCCCAGAACAACAGGTTATCGGCCTTGTCGCGCGGGGAATGTCCGGGCAGGACGCCGCCGGAGGCAAAGCCCGGCGCATTGTCGCCGAGCGGCGGCGGCTGACCGTTGGATACATAATTGGTCGTAACGGTTATCGTCTTGTCGTCCGGCATGGCTTCAAGAGCCGCCGTTATCGCCTCAATCTCGCTTATCGCTTCCGCGCCGCCTTCCATCGTAAACGCGATCGGGTCGTTCTTCAGTTTGTTCAGTTCTTCGATGGCCTGCTGCAATTTCAGGGTTTCGGCCAGCGCGTCCGCCGTCGCGTCCTTAGCCTTGCTATCTTCCCTGTCCGCTTGGGAATCCTTGTTCTTCTGCTGCTCGCGCCCGATCTGCTCTATCAAATTGGCATTGTCGCCCCGCGAGGCGTGATTCATGGCGCTTTGCAGCAGGGATTCGGCATCCTGCAACGCCTTGTCGAGCGCCTGGGAATCGCCCCGCTGCTCGGCCAGCCGCGCTTCAATACCGGCGGCTCTGGCGCGATTCAGGGCAAAATGCGCGTCCTGTACCGCCTTTGCCTGCCGCTCCTCTTCCGAAAGATGGCGGGAACGCATTTCGGCGGCCTTGTCCTTTGCCGATTGCGCCAGGTCTTGCCCGCTCCGGCGTAACGCCGCCGCTGCCTTCTCAGCCGCTTCCGCATCCTTTATCCGCTCGTTACGGGTCTTTTCTATGGCCTTGGCAAGGTTTTCCTGAACCTTGACCTGATTTCGCCACTCCTTCGGCGTCCTGGTTTTATTAAGCTCGACGTTCTGGTCTCTGGCAGCGTCGGCGGACTTCTTCAGACTGCGTTCCAGTTCCCCGGCTCGCCTGTCAAGTTCGTGCATTCCCTTCCCGCTTTTTTCCATCTCGGCTATGAGATCGGTGAATTGCCTTTGTATTTTGAGGTCGACTCCGGGCATGGTCAGGGCTTCGGCCATTCTCTCGATGTCTGGCGTGGAACGGTTGACCTCGCTCCTGATGATCTCCAGCGCCCGCCTGGTCTCTCCAACCGCCTCCGGGGTAATCAGTCCCTCGAAGCCCGATCCGGCGCCCAATCTGTTATCCGCCTTCTTGTAGATTTCCAGCTTTAATTTACTATATGCTTTTCGGGCGGCATCCGCCTCATCCTTCAGACCGGCGAGCGAGGCTCTTTTTTCGGCATCGCCCATCTTGTTGAATTTCTCGAATACCTGCTCCGCCGTGTCGCCAAGATCGGCAAGGGAAGACTTCGCATCGTCAGACGACTTACTGAAATATACCAAAGCCGCTCCCGCAGCCATGATGGCAAGGCTTACCGGATTAAGCATGGAAAGCAAGCCGCGCATGGCTACCCCAAATCCGCTTGCAGCCGCCGTCACGCGAGTCTCCGCCGCTAGAAGCGCATTTTTAGCCAGGGTGAGTTGTTCAGTCGCCCGCTTTGCCGCGAGTTTTTGCAAAACCTGTGTGCCGATTGCCCGCGCTTTTACTAATGCAGCCTCTGCCGCCGTCACGTCAGCGCGAGCGGCGACAAGCGTAGCCGCTGCCGCTTCCCGTTCCGCCGCCGCCTTTTGGTGATTCGCCAGCGCGCTTTTGATCGCGGCGGCTGTGTTTTGGAGCGTCGTATTGGTAAGAATCGCCAGCTTGCCGACAAGGTACGCCGCGCCGCCCGCCGCGCCAGCCTTCATCAGATTGGCGACAGTATCCAGATTGTCTTTGAGCGTTTCCAGAGCCGCTACCATCAAGCCGGTCGCGCCGGTCGCCTCGTTCGCCTCGCCTAGATAGACCTGCAAGGCATTCCTTAATGCAGTAAAGGCATCGGCAACCGTCGTCGGCATGTCGGCGGCGGCCTTTTGATTCGCGGCAAGGCTTTGCCGTAAACCTTCGGTCAGATCGGTAAGCGCAAGGGTTCCTTCCGCGCCCAGCTTTCTGATTTCTTCCTTTGTCTTGCCTGTCGCCAGAGCAATCGCATCCACCACCGACGGCACGGCGGCAAGGATTGTGCGCCAGGCCATAGCGTCCACTCTCCCCGTCTGCAACGCCTTGGAAAAAGCGTCCATCGCGCTTGCCGCCCTATCGCCGGAAGCCGCGTTGGTGACGAACAAATAAGACAGGCTGTCTGACACATCCAATGCCTGCTGGGTGTTGTAGCCCAGAGATTTCAATGCGTCGGAAGTCCTGATATAGACTTCCTGCGCTTCTTCCAGAGGGCGATAGGTCTGATTGGCGGTTTCAAGCAGCCGCCTTTGTACCAGCTCGTATTCCGCCGTGTCCGCCGTCACCATCTTGATCCGGCTTGCCATCTGCCCGTATTCGTCGGCCATCCGTATCATGCCGGATGCGCCGCCGGTGAGTTTCTCCGCCCCCTTCCAGGCAAAGAAAAGACCCTGCATGAGCGAGAGTTGCCCACTAATAGAGCGCAAACCCTGCGCGGCTTTGGTGTAATTCCCTGCCCCTTCGTTGAGGGCTTTGCTCATTTGCGACAACGCGCCCGCCGCGCTTGTTGTCCGGGCAGAAACATCTTGCGCCGCCTGCCCAAAGCCTTTAGTATCGGAAGTCAGGGATAGAAGCGCGGCTTTGGCATTTGCCGGATCGACCCTGATTTTAAACGCCAGTTCGAGATTGCTGGAGGCTGCCATGACTTACCCCAAAACAGAAATCATCGTCGGCGTCATTTGCGCGCTCCTGCCATGCCTCGCCTTTTTCTGGCCAGCGGTTGTCCTGTGGGCGATAGGCGCGGTTCTGCTCATCGCTATCTTCTCTAACCGTGACAGGCTCTTTATAGCCCTGGCCATCCTGTTCGGCGCCACAAGCTGATTCATTCCGCAGTTTCCTTTCATCTTGTCAGCCTTTCAATCGCGTCTTTAGCAGCTTTCCCGCCCGTAAAGCCGAGGTTTGCCGCGATGATTCCCGCCGCCTGACTGGCATTGTCATGGTGTATCGCCTCGCGGTAGTAGAGATTGATCTGCGCCATTGTGTATTCCATCAGATCGCCTGCGCGGTGTCCGTGCCGGATGAGGGTTGCGAAGACCTTGCCCCACCCAGAATTTCCGCCCTGTACTTCCTTGAGATTTCGGGGTACTCGCACAGGCGAAGATGAAAAAAAACATGGTTCGCCCACCAGAATGCCCAAAGCACAGACTCGCCGCCATCGCTGTCCAGATTCAAAGCCCAATCGGTTGTCTTGCCGCAACAAACGACAGCAAGCGGCAACAGCGTCCCCGCATTAGCCTCCATCGCCCTGATCATGAGGGACACGGCTCTATCGTCAGAAGCCGCCAGCGCCGGTTGTAACGCTTCGAGAAAGTCGGACAGCGGCTCGGCATATTGAATCTGTTCCCCGAAATTGAACGGGCGCATCGTGAGCTTCTCGCCACCGGCCATAAAGCGATGGCCGGGCGCAAGAACCGCCAGATCGTCCGGAGCGCCGGACGTATGGGCAGACCCTGTAGGGGCAGACCCATGTGTCTGCCCTTTGGGCGAACACGCAGGTTCGCCCCTACGAATCCGTGCCATGCTCAATCCTCTTCTGCGCGAAGGGTAAGCCTGCCAAAGCCGCCAAGCTCGCTCTCGTTGGCAAGCATCGGATCAACCAGGGCTGATCCGGAAAGCTCGAAACTCCCGAACTCCTCGTTATGCAAGGGGAGATTGCTTGCCGGATCAAACTGCATCCGAAAGAGATCGACAATCACCGGCTCGTTGTTCAGGGTATTGACCCCGACCATCTGCATCCACCGCTCCGGCGGAGTTTCGGAAAAAATCCCGAAGGTCTCGATGCCATCAAATTGGTAGGACGCGGTAAGAGGCTGGGTAATGCCGGTAAGGTCGAGAATCCTCACATGTCCGGCTTCCGGCCTCTCCAGACGGTAATGCTCGCCCTCGACAAGCGTCTGGCTGCCAGACTGGATTTCGAGATCGCGGACAAAGCTCTTCTCCAGAACCACGACGGAATCCGCCGCAAGGTTGTCAGGGAAGGCTTCGCCGGTCACCGAACCCGGCATGGTTTT
>JGI24701J34945_10001773_pt1 | contig 10663 bp, 10 predicted proteins | sample TergutTh196P3_FD_34945 | JGI IMG/M metagenome (IMG submission 34945)
GGATCAATAATTCCGGATTTGACCATATCAACCCATTCCATTTTTGCGGCGTCAAAACCAATGCCTTTCTTTTCGTTTTTTGCCTTTTCTGCAATTACAGCTCCGTCAAGACCAGCATTCTCAGCAATCTGGCGGATTGGCTCTTCCAAAGCGCGTTTGACAATTTTGAAACCTACTTTCTCATCATCAGTGAGATCAGCGGTTTCCGCTTTATCCAGAACGATAGCAGCCTGGATCATTGCGATAGCGCCGCCGCTTACAATACCCTCATCGATAGCCGCACGGGTAGCAGACAGGGCATCTTCAACCCGGTGTTTTTTTTCTTTTAACTCAACCTCAGTGGCAGCCCCAACATTAATTACAGCTACGCCCCCGGCTAGTTTAGCCAGCCGTTCCTGAAGCTTTTCACGATCGTAATCACTTGTAGTATCTTCAATCTGAGCTTTTATCTGAGCGATTCTGTCCTGAATATCCTTCTGCTTTCCGGCGCCGTTAATAATCGTAGTGTTGTCCTTGTCGATCTTTACGGTTTTCGCCTTTCCGAGCTGGGAAATATCAGTATTTTCCAGTTTGAGGCCAAGCTCTTCTGAAATGACTTCGCCTCCGGTAAGGATGGCAATGTCTTCGAGCATAGCTTTACGGCGGTCGCCAAAACCTGGGGCTTTGACCGCACAGGTACGCAGAGTTCCCCGCAGGCTGTTTACTACAAGGGTAGAGAGGGCTTCGCCGTCAACATCTTCTGCAATAATTAGCAGAGGCTTGCCGCCTTGCGCCACTTTTTCCAATAGCGGCAGCATATCTTTCATGCTGGAGATTTTCTTGTCATGAATCAGTATATATACATCCTCGTATACACTGGTCATGGTATCCCGATCGGTAACGAAATAAGCAGAAATATAACCACGATCAAACTGCATTCCTTCAACGAATTCGATGGAAGTATCCATGGTTTTAGATTCTTCGACTGTAATGACTCCATCCTTGCCAACTTTTTCCATGGCGTCTGCAATAGTATTGCCGATTTCTTTGTCGTTATTAGCTGAAACAGAAGCAACGTGGGATATTTCTTCTTTATCCTTTATATCCTTGGAATTCTTTTTTATCTCTTGGACAGAAATCTCTACGGCTTTATCAATTCCACGCTTTAGTTCAAGGGGTGTCATTCCCGCGGCTACGGCTTTGAGCCCCTCTTTTATCAGAGAATAAGCTAATACTGTAGCCGTTGTAGTCCCATCACCTGCCACATCATTGGTTTTGGTGGCCACCTCTTTCAGCAACTGGGCACCCATGTTTTCGTAAGGATCCGCCAGTTCAATTTCTTTAGCGACCGAAACGCCGTCTTTGGTTACTGTAGGCGCTCCAAATTTTTTGTCCAACAGGACATTCCGTCCCTTGGGGCCAAGTGTAACCCTCACAGCCTTAGAGATTTGCTCAACTCCGGCAAGTAACTTGCGCCGGGCCTCTTCGTTGAACACTAACTGTTTTGCCATAATACTTTTTCTCCTCTTTCTTAATTTACCGGTGTATACAAGAACAGCTTTTTAGCAAGCAATGACCGGTATGGTTTAAATTGAGTATGCCCCAAGGCGGGGCAATGGATCATAATAAGACCCATATATAAAATACTAAATTTTGATAAAATCAGCAATAGGAGAAGGCCTTCTTTTTGGGAATCCGGGGAAAAAAGAGGCTCAAAAATAAGCTCTGTCCCCAGGACACAGGAAACAATGCTTGGGCTTCTAAAACCGAGTAATATTAATACCATGAACTCGCTTTTTTATCATTTTGAAGTTAAGCTATTACCAGTGCAGAGCTTTTTTTTGAGCTCTGTCCCCATAGAAGGAGCATAAATTGGGAACAAATCTAAAAATTTTCACCGACGGCGGCTGTTCAGGCAATCCTGGACCAGGTGGCTGGGCATACATTATCACAGAAGATACCGGATGCAACGGGGAAGTTGCCGGAGACAGAGCAACATTGGGTAGCTCTGGGGTCAGAGCTAAACCAGATTCATGCAAAATAATAGCAGAAGACTGCAAAGCAGAAAAAAACACCACCAACAACCGTATGGAGCTATTGGCGGTCATATCCGCACTTGAAACTGTTCAAAGTTTAGCTCTGTACCCAAACAAGATCTCGATTTATACCGATTCCCAGTATGTACAAAAGGGCATGACCCAATGGATACAAAGCTGGAAACAAAAGCGATGGATGACCAGCGGCAAAGAAGAAGTTAAAAACAAGGATTTGTGGCTGCGTCTGGACAATTTAGCAAGCCAGTTTTCAATCAACTGGGTATGGATTAAAGGTCATGCCGGAAACGAACTCAATGAACGGTGTGATTATATGATTCAACAGGCAATTAAGACTGCCAAATAGGGGTCAGAGCTATACCCATAGGTTCAGAGCTTCAAGCAAGTAGGGAGAGCCTAAAAAAGCAGGAATTAATCACTCTTAGGGAGCCTGATTTGAACAACCCATGGGGACAGAGCTGAGCTGAGTTCAAAAATCAACCCAGCGTAATCGCGTCCAGGAGACAGAGCTGAGCTCAACCTATGGGGACAGAGCTCAAAAAAAAGCCTGAAATCAGTCGCCCTCCGGTTTTGCCAGGGCAAAAACCAGTAATTCAGCCAGTTGAGCCGCTTCTTCCTGGGTAAGGGTGACGCCTTTTCCCATTTTTTCATGCCCTGAGGCCCAATCCCGAACATCAAGTTTGGGCGTTCTGCCATTCCAGGACACCAGGTTCAACTCTTTTTTCCAGCCGCCTTTTCCCTCGGAAACAACCCCAAAATGCTTTACAATATCAAAATCAATTTCAGCCATAAATCCCCCATGTTTTCAATTTTACCACATTTTATCTCTAAACACGAATAAATAGCTTGAAATAATTGAGAAGGGTATGATACACTATGTATGAAAGTTTTAAATTTACATTATTTAGGAGCATACATGAAAAAGAAAGTTTTTTTTACAGGCTTCTTGCAGATTTTACTTGTCTTATCGATCCTTTCCTGTAAATCCACTCCAAGGACGACGACGCCTCCATCAACCACGCAGTCTGGGGGAGCAAGTCAAGCCCTTCTTAACACTCTAAGAGATGCTACCGACAATGCGGCGGAAGCCAGGAAAAGAGCAGTCGATTTTGAAAGTCCGCAGTATTTCCCCAGTGATTGGGACGCTGCCGAGAGACAGTATTCCAGTGCCGGAAACCTGCCCAGATCAACCGACGCTGAGGTTCAGCAGGCAATTAATTCATTCAACGCCTCTGCCGATGCCTACAATGAGCTCTTCAGGAAAACCATTCCTCTTTACGCCCAAGCCAGAGAAGATGAGATTATCACCGCAAGAGACGCGCTTATCGCAACTGGCCTGGCGGGAACATTTCCGGAGTACCTGCAAAAACCAGATGATATTTCTCTTTTGGCTCTGAGCCAGTATGAAGAAGAGAAATATTATGAAGCAAGAGATACCGCCGCCAAAGCATTGACTGAATATGAACTTCTGAATATAGGCGCCAATGCGTATTTAACAAGGCAAAGGATCATCAATTTAGATTTTACTACCTATGACCCCGAAAATTTTGACAAAGCTGATGAGATTGGGCTGGCAGCTTTAGATGAATTTGAATCGGGAAATTATGTGGAAGCCAAAGATCTTGGGGAAGAAGCACTGCTCCGTTATAACCTTGTCCTTTCCGCCGGCTGGATGGCCTATGCCTCAGGCAAAAGGGATTCTGCCAACAGTGAGAGGGAACATGCTTTGTTCCTGAAAGCCAATATCGCGGTTCGGGATTTCTTTCGTGACGCTGACGTGATATTCAATCAAGCCGAAGCAGCTCTAATGGCCGAGCAATATGAAAATGCGGCAATCAATTACACTGAATCGGAAGTCCGTTTCGTATTGGCGAGCAGGGATACCGAAGAGAAACGCAGGATAGCCGATGAAGTGATTAAGGAAGCCGAGGAAAAAATTGAAGAAAGTGACGAAACTGCCAGACATGCAGAAATAATCATTGAAGGAGGAGAAAGATGAACCGAAGAATAACTATCGTATTGATGATTTCCATAATTATTGGCCTCCAGCCAGTAATTGCACAAAATGTGCTTGTTGAACCGGAGTTTGGGATACCTGTTTTTGATTATGCCGCGTTTCTTGCGGCAGTAACTGATGAAGAACAGGAAGCAATACCGCAGAGTATCCGCAACAACAGATACTTTCTCGAAAGCCTGCGGTTAGCAAGACTGGCTCAGGATACGTATGACTACGGGGATTATGATACTTCCGCTAATTTCGCCCAGGAAGCGATTCGTTATGCACAGCTTTCAGATGAATATGTTGCCCTGCAGCTCAAAATTAAGGAAGCCAACGATGCCATCACGGCGGCAAAGCAGCGTCTGGACTGGGCATCTTCAAGCGGCGCAGACAGACAATATCCCTATGAATATAACGAAGCCCAAAATTATTACAATACCAGCATAGCAGCCCGAGCCGAGGAAGAGTGGGATGAGGCTATCATAGCCGCTAACAGAGTCATTGAGTTATTGGCGTATATCACCGCCCCCGATGCCACGTCTGACAGAATATACCTACCAGCGCAGTATACGGTCAGAACCTGGGAAACCTTCAGGGACTGTCTGTGGAATATCGCCGGACGCTCATGGGCTTATGGAGATCCCTTCAAATGGAGGCTTATATATGATGCAAACCGGTCAAAAATGCCTCAACCGGAAAATCCTGACCTCATTGAGCCGGGTATGATTCTTGATATTCCAAGTATTCAGGGTGAAACCAGGCAGGGAATGTGGAATTCCAATCAGACCTACACTGACAGGTAATTCGATATAAGAGATGAAGCAGCCCGGGGAAAACCGGGCTGTTTTTGTTTATATCCGTTTGTTATGCTCTCTAAGATACAGGGCCAGAGCACTGCCCATGAGCGCATGTATATAGGGGTGCTTTCCAATGCCTTCGTGTACTTCATCAGCATCAACCAAAGATACTTTGATAAATTCATCATCATCAAGGCTTTGTTTGCCGGTATTGATCAGATCTTCGGCAAGGAAAAAATGTACACGATTTGACATTATTGCCGGATTGGGACTGAATTCCCCGATTTTTTTTATTTTTCCGGGTTTGTAACCGGTCTCCTCATGCAATTCCCTGGCCGCAGCTTCCTGCGGATTTTCTCCCGGCTCAAAAACGCCGCCGGGAAATTCCAGGCTTAGGCTCTGCGCCCCATGCCGCCATTGCCACACCATGACAAATTTCGTTCCTTTTGGGCTGTCAATCACCGGTACTACAATAGCCCAATCCTTTGCATCAATAACCGAAAATTTATGCAATTCGCCCGATGTCTGCTGGAGCTTAGGGGGTTTGCAATATGATTCCCAAACAGAAAAAACTTTGCAATCAAATACCAGCTCACGTCTTTCTTCATTCCACACAAGTTTTTTTTCATTCATAAGAGACAGCTTAATGCAATATTCGCCTCTGGTAAATGAGCTCTATCCCCAGGACCAAGCTCTGTCCCCTCAAATCAAGCTCTGTCCCCAAGACCCAGCTCTGTCCCCCGCGCCGTGCGGTTGACACAAACGGCTACACAAGACAATACTTAATCCATGAGCCTTGCGGATAAATTTACTCTTCTTAGAATTATTCTGGCGCCGGTTTTTTTTATCGTTTACCTGCTGCCTATCTTTTTCCCTTCATGGTTCCCGCACGGCTCGGGCTGGACTGTGCCTGTTTTCTGGCTGATTGCAATTGTCGCTGAATTGACCGATATGTTTGACGGAATGGCTGCCCGCAAACTCAACGAGGTAAGCGATTTTGGTAAATTTTTCGATCCATTTGCGGATACCCTCTTTCAGATAACCTGCTTTCTCTGCCTGGTTATAACTGGTATTTTTCCCGTAATACTTTTCCTGGTGGTTATCTACCGGGAATTCAGCATACTCCTTATCCGCAATTTAATGTTAAAAATGGGCGTTACCATGGGCGCCCGCATCAGCGGAAAAGTCAAAACTGTCACCTATATCATCGCCGGGGCTGTTGCCCTTCTTGCAACCAGCGTCCAGCGTCTTGAAATCCTGGAATTTCTGTATCCGATAATAAAAAACACCGCTGTTGTCTTATTCTCAATTTCGGTAATTGTTGCCGTTGTGTCGTTCTTTGATTATCTTTCGGCCTTTAAGAAAGCAAGCAAAATCAGGGGTCAGAGCTCAAATTAAACGCCCATGCAGGTTCCTACAGCCCTGGCAGTATCGATCATATAGTGATCCAGGGGCACAGCCTTTACTTTCCCTTCCGGAACACTGAGATCGATCGAAACAATGTCATTGCCATCAAGGGCGACCATACGCCCGTATTCGCCCCTGGCAAGAAGATCCGCCGCAGCAGTACCAAGGCTTGTCGCAAGAACCCGGTCAGAAGCGCTGGGGATGCCGCCGCGCTGGACATAGCCAAGGACAGTAGCCCGGCTCTCTATACCGGTTTCATCGCTTATTTCACGGGCGATGCGATAGGCGGTAGACGGGCCGTGTTCAAGACGGTATTTTTTTCTGCCCTTTTTGTCCATTCGCGATTCTTCTATTGACATCGCTCCTTCCGCGGCAACCACAATCGAAAAATGCTTACCAGATTGTCTGCGTTCTTTAAGATGACGGGCTATTATGTTTACATCGTAGGGAATTTCAGGAATAAGAATGGTATCGCCGCCGCCGGCAACACCGGCGTAAAGGGCAAGCCAGCCGGCCTTGTGCCCCATCAGCTCTATGACAATTACCCGGCTGTGGCTTTGCGCCGTTGAATGCAGCCGGTCAATGGCTTCAGTTCCGATTGACAATGCGGAATGGAAACCAAAAGAACGATCAGTGCCGACGATGTCGTTGTCTATGGTTTTGGGAAGGCCGATTATATTCAGCCCTTCACAGGCAAGTTTGTATCCTGTAGTATGGGTTCCATTGCCTCCAAGCAATACCAGACAGTCCAGGCCGAGTTTATGGTATGTATCCTTGATAGCCAAGACCTTATCGCCGACAATATCACCCGCTTCATACGTTTCATGTTTGAAAGGTTTCTCTCTGCTCGCCCCAAGGATCGTTCCGCCCTGCGTCAATATGCCGGAAAAATCACCTGGTTTTAACAGCCGTGCATTTTCTTCAATAAGACCGGTGAAACCATTGGCAATGCCGATAATGCTCATGCCGTAACGGTTGTACGCCGCCCTGCACACTCCCCTGATGGCGGCATTCAGCCCGGGGCAATCGCCTCCGGCTGTAAGAATACCGAAGGTTTTGGTAACGCTGGTGCGTTTTTCTCCCATAACCATATTATATGTTCAACGGATATTATTTCTCAAGTGGCGTTTTTTCAGTTTTTGCCTCATTCCAAATTGCATCCATCTGCGCCAGATTTTCTTTCTTCATCTCATGCCCCGCTTCTTTCATTTTTTTCTCCACATACTTAAAACGTTCAGTAAACTTGCTGTTTGTTCTGCGGAGAGCCAGCGAAGGCTCTATGTTCAGATAACGACTCAAGTTTACAGCTGAAAAAAGGAGATCCCCCAGCTCCTCCTCAATTTTTTCACGGGAAGTCTCGGTTGCATCTGTGTTATGCGCAACACAATTCACGGCTTCCCTCACCTCTCGCAGCTCCTCCTGCACTTTTGCAATCACCCCGTCAATATCAGGCCAGTCAAAGCCGGCCTTTGCCGCTTTTTTCTGCAGCTTCCAGGCGCGATCCAGTGGAGGAAGGGAGCGGCTTACCTCATCAAGAATCGAATCTTTTGCCTTGCGGCCTTCCTTTTCAATTTTTATTTTTGCCCAGTTATCAAGCACTTCTGCGCTGTCTTTCACTTTTAGGTTCTCGAATACATGAGGATGACGGCGTATCAATTTATCCGTAACTCCCGTCAAAGCATCGGCTACAGAAAACGCCCTGTCTTCCTCGTACATATACGAAAGCATTGTCGCCAGCAAAAAAATATCCCCCAGCTCCTCGGCAATGTGCGCAGGCTCCTTTTCATCAATGGCCTCTATGCATTCATAACACTCCTCGATTAAGGCCTCTCTTAGTGCCGCCGGATTTTGTTCCCTGTCCCATGGGCAGCCGTCCGGCCCCCGCAGTTTTGCCACAACATCGTACAGCGCCTTAAAAGATTCATCTGCTTTCATGCTGCCCCTCTGTGGAAATTTTCTTTTTCGCCCAATATGGCAGCAATGTTTCCGGTTCGCAGACAAGAACACGCATTAAAAGATCGGCACCGGCATCCAGTACCGGAACAAGCATTTCCCATTCAGTATCTGAAAAATCTGAAAGAACCCAGCCGGCTATATTTTTCCCGCTTCCTACCCGCCCGCCTTCGCCGGGCTTCCTGTCATCAGGCCGGCCTATACCGATGCGCAGCCGCCAAAAATCAGCGGTTCCGAAAACTGATTTCATGGAGCGCAGGCCATTATGCCCCCCAAGGCCGCCGGAAAATTTCAGTGAAATGGTTCCAAGGGGAAGCTCCAGCTCATCATGAACCAGCAGAATTTTCTCAGGCCTAATTTTGAAAAAAGACGCCACGCCGAAAACTGACTTCCCCGAAAGGTTCATGTAGGTTTCCGGCATCAGGAAGTGAATCTTCGCATTTGGAGATTCCTGATTTTTCTGTCCGGCGGGAATTTCGTCTAACGGAAATCTTTCCTGAATACTGGAAATAATCCTCCCGTTGTCTACTGCTGTATACCAGCCACCATATTTTTTCTGCCAGCTCAGGGAATCAAAAAATGGAAGGACTTCCGCGAGCATCCTGCCTGCATTATGCCGGTTACGGGAATATTCAGTACCAGGATTGCCAAGGAAGGCAACAAGCTGTATCATCAAGCGCTCCTGATTATATAATACACCGGCATATCAAATATGTGAATTAGTGATTGATCCTCATCACTTGCAGGGATAAAATGCAGTAATTATGACAGATAAGGAACTTCTGGCAAAAATTGATTCATCTTCCGGTGAGAAAATATTCAGCGGGCTTTACGGTGCGGAAGAAGTGAATACCGCGCGGCAGCGTTACAAAGCCCTTATTGATGGAATGAGAGAAAACGGACAAGCCGGTTTCCCCGAAACTGAACTTGCTGAAACTGATGGAAATATCCGGGTTTTCAGCGCCCCCGGCAGAACCGAGCTGGGCGGCAATCATACGGATCATAACCGCGGCAGGGTACTGGCTGCGTCAATTCAGCTTGATAATGTCGCCATGGTGCGCTCGCGCGCTGACAATACCGTGTTCTTCCGCTCAACCGGTTATCCAGATGCTAAGGTCTCTCTTGTGGATTCAAGCGGAACGCCAGATTTGGATCCCAGGACGGAAGAACACGGAAAGACCGATGCCCTTGTCCGCGGCATTGCAGCGGAATTAAAAAAACGCGGCTGCCGCGCCGGGGGCTTTTCAGCTAACGCTGATTCTACGGTGCTGCCCGGATCGGGGCTTTCATCGTCAGCGGCCGTGGAAGTGCTTCTTGCACGCATTTTCGACTGCCTGTACGGTGAAGGAAAACGAAGCCCCCTGGAAACGGCCCAAATCGGGCAGATTGCAGAGAATGTTTTTTTCAGCAAGCCGTGCGGCCTTATGGATCAAACAGCCTGCGCCACCGGCGGTGCTGTCGCCATTGATTTTGCTGATGCCGCCAATCCAAAAGTAAAAGAAATCAACTTCGATCTTTCAGGAATCGGATATGCGCTATGTGTGGTAAATACCCACGGAAGTCATGCTGATTTAACTCCCGATTATGCTTCAATCCCCGCAGAAATGAAATCTGTAGCGGCTTTTTTTGGTAAATCCGTACTCAATGAAATTAATCGGGAAGCAATATTGACAAGCGCAAAGGAACTGCGAAATACCCTTGGAGACAGGGCGTTTTTGAGAGCGCTTCATTTTTTTAATGAAAACGAACGGGTTGACGCAATGGCTGCCGCGCTCGCGAAAATGGACGAAGCGGGCGGACAGGATAAAAAACTGCAAATCTTTTGCCAATACCTCGACTTGGTAAATGAGTCCGGGGATTCTTCTTGGGAATTATTACAGAACGTGTATTCTCCGGGCAATCCTGAAATTCAGGGTATCAGCGTTGCGCTTGCGCTGAGTAAAAGTTTTCTTAAAAACCAAAAATTACCTGGCGCCGCCAGAGTCCACGGCGGAGGTTTTGCCGGTACAATACAGGCATACGTCCCGTTGGATGCCGTGGATGCCTACCGGAAATTTATCGAGCCGGCATTTGGAAGTGGTTCGGTAACCATTCTGCGCATCAGGCCCATAGGCGCGGTTGAGTTGATATTTTGACAGCACGGCGTAGTCATTGTAGGCGCCAAAGCTGTATAATTCAGAGTGATTACCATCTCCCAAGGCGGATGGGTTTTCTTTGGATGCTGCCGTTTCTCGAAGCGGCACTGTCGCCCACCTAAAGGTGGGCTCACATTATAAGCCATGGTAGCCATTGTTGGTGCCTGGGCTGTATAAATTTTTTCGTAATAACGCCGCTTAACGCGGCGCTGTTACAGGTTTCCGGAGTTAATACCGCCTCCCAAGGCGGATGGGTTTTCTTTGGATGCTGCCGTTTCTCGAAGCGGCACTGTCGCCCACCTAAAGGTGGGCTCACATTATAAGCCATGGTAGCCATTG
>JGI24701J34945_10001785_pt1 | contig 10634 bp, 12 predicted proteins | sample TergutTh196P3_FD_34945 | JGI IMG/M metagenome (IMG submission 34945)
CCTTGAACACTTCTTCCACCGCGTTGCGTATCTCTATTTTGTTGGCTTGGCGCAAAACTTCGAAAGTGTATTTATTCTGCGCCATCATCCTGCTGCTNTTCTCGGTTATTATCGGGCGGATNATGATGTCGTGAGCTACCGCTATCATGCTCCGAACACCTCCTCCAATTTTCGGACCGCCTCAGGCGTCGCTATGAGTTTAGTATGATTCAGAACGTCATACACATTTATGCTGTCGACATGCAGAACCATAGCGCCCGGTATATTGCTGGCGGATTTTATTATTGGCAGGCTGCTTTCGTGAAGCAGAAACAACGGCTTCGTCGTAACATCGATCGAGTTGAGGAATCTCATCATGTCCTTAGTCTTCGGAGCGTTGATTTTGAAATCGTCAACGACGATCATATTATTTTCCTGCACCTTGAGTGAGAGCGCGCTTTTCAACGCTAGTCTGCGGACCTTCCTGTTCACCTTCTGGCGATAATCGCGCGGATGAGGTCCATGAGCCACTCCACCGCCTACCCAAATAGGAGATCTGGTGCTGCCGGCGCGGGCCCGTCCAGTATGTTTCTGCCTCCATGGCTTGCGTCCGCCGCCCCGCACGTCGCCGCGATCCTTTGTGTTATGCGTCCCGACTCTCATGTTAGCCAGATGCGCGACCACAACCTGATGCATTGCCGGCACGTGGATAGGGACCTCGAATACATCCCCTGATATCTCAAAATCACCGATTGGTTCTCCCTTGAAATTAAATTGTTTGACGACTGGCATTTTAAACATCCCCCCTATGCGGTCTTATAGATGAGGACAAGCCCGTCGTTTGCTCCGGGAACCGGACCCTCGATCAAGATCAGGTTATTCTCCGCGTCCACGGCGAANACCTTGAGGCCTTTTGTGGTAACTTGCTCGCCACCCATGCGCCCCGCCATTTTTTTGCCNTTNAATAAATGGCCGGGAGAACTGTTGGCTCCGGTNGAACCGGCCTTTCTGTGTACCCTGGAAGCGCCATGGCTGGCAGCGCCCCCGCCGAAATTATACCTTTTCATAACTCCGGCTGTTCCCTTGCCCTTGCTGACGCCGCGAACATCGACCTTCTCGCCGCCCGCAAACAAATCTACGGTTATGATCTGTCCAACTGTGTAAGCGGACGAGTCGTCCACGCGGAACTCGCGCAAGACTTTCTTGGGCGATATTCCCTGGCGGTCGAAGTAACCCTTTTGAGGCTTGCCTACGCGGTTCTGNTTTTCGTCCAGAAAGCCAAGCTGTACCGCCGAATAGCTGTTTTTTTCCGGGGTGCGGATCGCAACCACAGGACAGGGACCGGCTTCGATGACCGTTACCGGGATCGCCCGGCCGTCCTCTGCAAAGACCTGAGTCATGCCCACTTTCTTCCCCAGAACACCAATGCTCATTCCATTCACTCCTTTATCGGACCAAGCCTGAGGTCACAGCTTAATCTGTATGTCGACCCCAGAAGGAAGATTGAGCTGCATCAGCGCCTCCATGGTCTTCTGTGTAGGATCGATGATATCTATCAGGCGTTTATGGGTCCTCATCTCGTACTGCTCTCGCGCGTCCTTATCCTTATGGGGGGACTTGAGAATTGTAATTTTCCTATTCTCCGTCGGCAGGGGAATTGGCCCAAATACCTTCGCGCCGGTGCGTCCCGCAGTATCTGCTATCTGGACGGCGGAAGCGTCCAGCACCCTATGATCGAAGGCCTTGAGTTTTATTCTTATACTTTTTGCCACAACAATTCCCTCCAGGGATCAGAATTATTCCATTATCTCGGTGACGACGCCTGCGCCAACCGTACGGCCGCCTTCGCGAACGGCGAACCTGAGTCCGGATTCCATCGCTATCGGCGATATCAGATTTACCTCGAACGTGCTGTTATCTCCGGGCATTACCATCTCTACTCCCTCGGCTAGCCTTATCTCGCCCGTCACGTCAGTCGTGCGGAAGTAGAACTGAGGCTTATAGCCCGTGAAAAACGGCGTGTGACGGCCTCCCTCTTCCTTCTTGAGTACGTAAACTTCGCCCTTGAAGTGCTTGTGAGGCTTGATACTCCCAGGCTTCGCAAGTACCTGACCGCGCTCAACCTCGTCCTTGCCTATGCCTCTTAGCAATACTCCCACGTTGTCTCCGGCCTCGGAGCTGTCTAGTATCTTCCTGAACATCTCAAGGCTCGTCGCAACTGTCTTCTGAGTATCCTTTATCCCCACGATCTCAACGTCGTCGGAGGGCTTGATTACGCCGCGCTCTACCCTGCCAGTCACTACAGTACCGCGCCCCGTGATCGTGAACACGTCCTCCACCGGCATCAGGAATGGCTTTTCCGTTTCGCGAAGAGGAGAAGGGATATACTCGTCGCAAGCCTTCATAAGATCCGTTATCGCGGACGTCCATTCGTTGTCCGAATCGCTCTCAAGAGCTTTCAACGCGCTGCCGCGGATTACGGGAACATCGTCGCCGGGGAAATCATACTTCGACAGCAGATCCCTCACTTCCATCTCGACAAGATCCAGAAGCTCAGGGTCGTCTACCATGTCTACCTTGTTCATGTATACCACAAGCGCGGGTACGTTGACCTGACGAGCAAGAAGAACATGCTCGCGCGTTTGGGGCATTGGGCCGTCCGCTGCGCTTACAACAAGAATTGCCCCATCCATCTGGGCCGCTCCGGTGATCATGTTCTTGATGTAGTCAGCGTGACCGGGACAGTCGATGTGGGCGTAGTGACGATTTTCCGTCTGGTACTCCACATGCGCTATGTTGATGGTTATTCCGCGCTCGCGCTCCTCGGGAGCCTTGTCTATCATATCGAACGGCGTGAAATCCGCACTGCCCAGACGGGCCAGCGTCTTCGTTATCGCGGCTGTCAGCGTCGTCTTGCCGTGGTCGATATGACCAATTGTGCCTATGTTCAAATGCGGCTTGTTTCTCTCGAACTTCTCCTTTGCCATTTCATTTCATCCTCCCTGCAATTTTTCGGAACTTCATTCCATAAATTTATTTATATATTTTGGTTTCTAATAACGGTTGAGGAGTTTATCAGCCGCTTCGCGTGAAACCTCCTCGTAGTGATCGAATGTCATAGTGTAGCTTCCGCGCCCGGAAGTTTTGTTCCTGAGGTCGTTTACGTATCCGAACATCTCAGCGAGAGGAACGAACGCCTTCACCAACCTTGCATTAGCCCGAACACCCATGCCCTCTACCTTTCCGCGGCGGGATGACAAGTCCCCTATGACGTCACCCATATATTCCTCAGGCATAACGACCTCGACACTCATTACCGGTTCCATTAGAATCGGATCGGCTTCTCTCATGGCGTTTTTGAAAGCCATCGAGCCCGCTATGCGAAAAGCCAATTCGGAGCTGTCCACATCGTGGTAACTCCCGTCCACTATGGAAACACGAACGCCCATTACCGGATAACCGCCGATTATACCGTTGTTCATAGCCTCCTCAATGCCCTTCTGCACGGCAGGAACGAACTGTTTGGGTATCGTTCCTCCGATGATCCTGTCCCGCCAATCATTGCTCATTTGGTCCGCAAGAGGCTCTATTTCCACCACCACATCCCCATACTGGCCGTGGCCTCCGGTCTGGCGGACAAATGTACCCTGGGCGCGCGCGGCAGAACGGATAGTTTCACGATACGCGACTTGAGGGCGGCCGACCCTGACCTCTACATTAAATTCGCGTTTCAGCCTTTCCACCAGAATTTCCAGGTGAAGCTCTCCCATTCCGGCTATTATCGTCTGCCCGCTCTCCTCATTCACCGATACTTTGAATGTGGGATCCTCCTCGGAAAGAGCTTCGAGACCCTTGGATAGTTTTATCTGGTCTGCCTTGCTCATCGGTTCGACGGAGAGATCGATGACAGGTTCCGGGAATATGAGTTTTTCCAGCATCACTGGAGCATTTTCGGCGCAAAGGGTGTCGCCGGTGCGAACTTGTTTGAAACCCGGAATCGCCACGATCATCCCCGCTGTTGCTTCTTCGAGGTCCTCGCGTTTGTTGGCATGCATCCTGAGTATCCGTCCGACTCTCTCCCGTTTTCCGGTAGTGGCGTTATAGATAGCGGTGCCGTTGACTATTTTTCCTGAATAGAGCCGGCAGTACGCGAGCCGCCCGACAAACGGGTCGACCATTATCTTGAACGCAAGAGCCGAAAACGGGGCGTTTTCATCGGGCTTCACCGAAATCTCACGATCCGCGTCGGCAGGGTCCACTCCGTGGAGTGGCGGAAGATCGAGAGGGCTAGGGAGATAATCCACCACAGCGTCAAGCAGGGGCTGAATACCCTTGTTCTTGAACGCGCTTCCGCACATTACCGGGACTATATCCAACGATATGGTGTTCTCACGGAGAGCTTTATTTATCATATCCGGCGATACTTCGCCGCCGTCTAGGAAGTACGACATAATATCGTCGTCAAAATCGGCCAGAGCTTCAATCATGGCGCCTCGCGCGTCCTCAACCTCCTCGGCAAGCTGCGGCGGCACATCGGCGACTTTAAATTCCTGCCCCAGGTCGTCCTCGTAAACAATTGCCTTGAACTTTACCAAATCCACCACGCCGACGAAACCGTCCTCAATCCCGATGGGGATCTGTATGGGCACCGCGACAGCGCCAAGGCGTTCCTTCATCTCGCCCACAACACGCGTAAAATCGGCCCCAATCCGGTCCATCTTGTTGATGAACGCAATCCTCGGGACCCCATATTTATCAGCTTGACGCCACACAGTTTCGGACTGCGGTTCCACACCGCCGACAGCGCAAAAAACTGAAACCGCGCCGTCAAGCACTCTCATGGAGCGCTCTACTTCCACCGTGAAGTCCACGTGCCCGGGCGTATCAATAATGTTGATAACAGCTTCCCCCCACTGACATGTCGTTGCGGCGCTCGTTATGGTTATGCCGCGCTCGCGCTCCTGCTCCATCCAGTCCATCGTGGCCGCCCCTTCGTGCACCTCTCCTAACTTATGTTTCCTTCCCGTGTAGAAGAGTATGCGCTCGCTCGTCGTCGTCTTACCGGCGTCGATATGGGCCGCTATTCCTATATTCCTTATAGCTGAAAGATCATTTTTTGACATAAGATTTATTTTTCGTTACCAAACAGCAAATGCCGCAATCCATCCTTTTCGGTTTTTACCAGCGGTAATGCGCGAACGCTTTGTTTGCTTCCGCCATGCGATGCGTATCCTCGCGCTTTTTGACGGAACCGCCCTCGCCTCTGCACGCATCCGCCAGCTCCCGCGCCAGACGTTCGACCATCGGGATGCCTTTGCGCGAGCGCGAATACTGAATTATCCAGCGAATGGCGAGCGCCTGCGCTCTTTCGACGCGAATCTCCACCGGCACCTGATATGTTGCGCCGCCCACCCTTCTCGGACGAACCTCAATCTGCGGCCTCACGTTGTTCATAGCCTTCTCGTAAACTTCAATGGGCTCCATATTCAGACGGGACCCGGCCAGTTCGAGAGCGCCGTACATTATGCCCTCGGCGATGCTCTTCTTNCCATCCAGCATAAGACAATTNATGAATTTTGCTACGGAAGTGCTTGAAAAAACGGCGTCTGACGGTGTAANCCTGTGCTTCACTTGCCCTTTACGCGGCATCGACATGCACCTCTCTTACTTCTTGGGCGCGCGCGCGCCGTACTTGGAGCGGCTCTGCCTGCGATTTTCCACGCCGCCGCAGTCCAGTGTTCCACGAATAATGTGATAACGGACGCCGGGAAGATCCTTGACACGGCCCCCGCGAACAAGAACGACTGAGTGTTCCTGAAGATTGTGCCCTATCCCGGGAATGTACGCCGTAACTTCTATGCCATTTGTCAGACGGACTCGGGCAACTTTGCGAAGCGCGGAGTTTGGTTTCTTGGGAGTAACCGTATAAACGCGGGTACAGACCCCCCTGCGCTGAGGATTCTCCTGCAAAGCCGGAGCGGTTGAACGCGTCCTCTTATCGTGCCTGCCATGCCTTATCAGTTGTGCAATACTTGGCAAATTTTCCCCTCCTTACTTATGCCTCAATATATTATTCCGGCACGTTTGCCGTGCGAAATCACAAATAATATGCTCCTGCGGGCACACTACCGTCCGCGGAGCAGAGCGAGAGATATCATATCAGCGCTTATACTCTCTGTCAAGCAAAAAAATTTCAAAAATTTTCGAAAAATTCCAAAAAAAATTTCGAAACGCGGCAGTTTCTTTCGCCGCCGAAACGGCTCGACAGCTAACTTACTTCAAAACCAGCCGAAACAGCGGATATCTTGTGTATAGTCACATGAGCGCGGCAGAACCTGCGAACCAGTTCGGCAGTTTCCTCCGCGGCCGTCAAGCCCTCATCCCCGGTCACCGGAGGCAGAGCGTCGATGTTGATAGCGACCGTCTTTGTCGTGCCTTCTATGCGGCTGCGATCGCCGTTCTTCCAGCACCAGGAACGGCAGAAAACATCCCCGCTTCCCGTGTCGTACAAAATAACCTCGCCAGGTCTGGGGAACTCCCTCACGTCAGGCGAACCCAGGGGTACGTATGTTTCCGACCCGTCGGAGAACCCGAGCGAGAGATCGCCCTTCACGAGGTCCAGGTCATCCCCGCCCGCGGGGATAACGTATCTCATGCTGATTATGTTGAATATGGTTACCATGCTGTTGATATAAGGAATGTCCTTACCGCCCCGGACGCGTTTTATGAGATTGGCTATGCTGGGCGGACACTGATTCGGGTTCGTCCCGAACTTCACGAAAGCGTCTCTCCACGATGCAATTCGAGGATGCGACTTGATATCCGTAAACGATTCGTCGGCTTGGACCCTGGCCTCCTCCTTTCTCAGAAACGCCTCCAACTCCCCGTCAACTTTCGAGTTGTCCGCCTCCCTGGCAATAAGAACATGACGGACATAATCAGGGAACATTTTGAAAATGTCGTCCGAGATGAATATTTTTTTCGTCACTGCTCTTCACTCCTCCGCGGCTCGCCGGCAGATATTCGCGCCGTCGCCGGGCGCGCTATTCCTTGGCGCCAATGAGAACCATCGGGGCTTTGACCAGAGCGGTCAGATTGTCGCCCGTCTTAATGTCGAGGGACTTCGCCGCGTCTGTGGTAACTATCGCAGTGAGCGACTCGCCTCCCACCAAACGCAAGTGGACCTCCGTCTCGACGCTGCTCTCTTTGAGGGAGACCACCGTGCCGGGGAAGCGGTTTCTCGACGAGAACTTGTATCCCTCCGTGTCTTTCATGAGGATTATCCATTCCTCTTTTATGATTGTAACAACCTGTTTGCCTGTTTCGAGCCCCATCGACTTGCTTGCCGCGCTGGTAATGATCGCTGTTATCCTCGTGCTGCCGCTGTCCAGCAGTATCTCTATCTCGTTGTTGACCATGCCGTCCTTCACGCTCAAAACGGTTCCGTAATATTGATTGCTGGCGCTTGATTTCATTACTGGATTCCTCCTCTTCTATTGCGTTTCCTATTGCTTTAGTAAATTTTTACCACTAACCGCCCCTCCGCGCAAGAGGTAACCCGCTTAGCTACAGTAAGAACCTCAGGAGCGCGGCTGAAGCAATGCCCGTAATAACGGTCAGCATCATATTTTTCGTCAGGAATGCGATGACGAAAGCCGGGACCGCCGCGAACATATTTAAATTCGGAACGGATAACGCCGGCGACACGGAGGAGCGGTCCAGCGTAAGGTCCTGCAACAGCAACGCTGCAATGATGGCGGGGCCTATGAACGAAAGCCACCGTTCGGCAGCTTTCGGCAGTTTCATGCCGGGCAGCAGCAGCATTGGGACAACGCGCGGAATGAATGTCACCGCGGCCATGCCGGCGATCACAAGCAACTCATCTCTCATCGGTCACGCCTCCTTTCACCAGAGTACCGGCCGTCGCTCCCGCGATAGCTCCGATGAACGCCGCCCACCAGCCAAACCCTACGAGATACAGCGCGACCGACACTACGCCTCCCGTCAAAGCGGCCGCGGCCGCGCTTACGTTTCGGCACGACAGCATCAACAATCCGATGAACATCGCCGGGAGCGCGAAGTCCAGACCCCACACCTCCGGGTTTTCGATCAGCGCCCCAAGCCTGTGGCCGACGACGCCGAAGGCGCACCACGTTAGATAAGACGCGGCATTCATCGTTACCGCCGCCGCGTAATCCGTGTCACCGCCCGCAAAGTGGACCGAGTGCAGCGCGAACGATTCGTCGGTCAGCAGCGACCCGAAAAATATTCGCATAGGCGCGCTCCATTTGACCGAGGACGGCGAGAGCGAGGCCGACATGAGCACGTGACGGAAATTCACCGTGAAAGTTGTGCCGATTACGGCGGCGGGCGCGTATCCATTCATGAGCATGGACACGGCGATGAACTGCGAGGCTCCGGCGTAGACGAACACCGACATCAATGCCGCGAACCAGACGGAAAGGCCGGCCTGCTGGGCCAGCAGCCCATAAGCCAAAGCAATTGGGACATAGCCGAGCATTATCGGCGCGGCCCACTTTATTCCTTTTTTAAACGAATGGGAGTTCAAGCGCACGATACGATTTTCGCGCTCATACTACAGAGATTGTCGGAACCTGTGCGTCCTGCTTGTTGAAGACCGCGGGACGCTTCTCAAGAAACGCGTCCACTCCCTCTGCGTAATTTTCTGATCTCGACAAAAGGTCCTGATATTTAATCTCGCGATCCAGACATTGGTCGAGGCCGGAGAATACGGTCTGATTGATGAGGGTCTTGGTCAGCGCAACCGCGTCAGACGGAAGCGCCGCAAGTTTTTTGGCGAGTTTCACGGTTTCGTTCTGGAGATTTTCCTTTGTTGTGACGATATTCACCAGGCCCAATTCGAACGCCTTGTCGGCGGTAAGAAGTTTGTTCAGCATTATTAACTCGGTCAGACGGCCGAAACCGACGTACCGCCCCAGGGAGAACGTATATCCCATGTCGGGAATAAGGCCCATATTCAAAAACACCTCGATGAAGAGCGCGTCGTCCGAGGCCACCCTGAAATCGCACAACAGGGCGATTCCGCAGGCGGTCGCCGCCACCGCGCCGTGGAGCGAGGCGATGACAGGCTTTCTTATCGCCCGAAGTTTGCGGGCAACGTTGCCGTTTACGCGTACCATCCGGGTAAGTTTATGATTGTCGCGCTCATCCAGTCCCTTTTTGAGTGATCGGACGTCGACTCCGGAGCTGAAAACCCTGCCCTCTCCCCGGATAATTATCACCCTGACGCTGTCGTCGTCAGCGCATAAATCGAGAACATTTCCAAGATCCATCATGAGTTCTTCCGTCACGGCGTTGAAATTTTTCGGTGAGTTCAGAGTTATGGTTGCGATTTTATCGCGGGATTTTAAGACTATGTTCTCGAAATCCATGCCGTTCTCCCCTCGAAGTACTGGAATAGAAAGCCTGCTTGCTGATATTAAATTCAAATTATCTTTCTTATCCGGCGCTTTGTCAAAAAAATTCAGACGCCCCCGGACAGACGGCGCGTACCCTAAACCGCCGGGACAATGTTACGTTATCATTACGGTATGGCCATGTCAATAATCACTGAAACCCCGGCTCCCATATGAGCATAACGCACTAGTCAACAGTCTACTTGACAAAAAATATATCCGGTCATAGAATGCACACATTGAAAAGGAGAGGATGCTTGTGATATCACAGACCCTCGCTCGCGGAAAATTTAATATGATGATGTGCGGAACCTCGGGATCCTCGCCAGGGGCGTAGGGCTTTATTGCCAATACGCGAACGGAGCGGAGGATCCCTTTTTTAAGGGGTCCTTTTTTTATTGGCCGTGATAAATTTTCCGGAGTTTTTCAAAAAATATAACAGGAAGGAGGCGGATTTTTTTTCGTACTTCACGCGTCAAAATTTTGTTACAGATTAAAAAACTGAGGAGTGATCATTGTGAAGAAAAAAATTATTTTGTTATTGGCGGTATTGATATTGGCGCTGTCGTCTTTCGCGGCGTTTGCGGCAGACGGCGTAAAATTGACGGTCGGAGCGACTCCCTTCCCTCACGCCGAGATATTGAAGGTAGTCGCTCCTCTGCTTGCGGCCGAAGGCATTGAGCTTGAGATACGGGAGTTCAATGACTATGTGACGCCGAACATCGCACTGAACGACGGCAGTTTATCCGCGAACTACTTCCAGCACGTCCCGTATCTTGAAAATCAGGCGAGAGAGCAGAATCTGGACATCACTTGGGTGGTTAAAGTGCACATCGAGCCGCTGGGGTTATACTCGAAAAGGATAACGACGCTTGACGAGATCACGGACGGTTCGCAAATAGCGATCCCCAACGACCCGACCAACTGCGCGCGCGCCCTTCGCCTGCTTGAAAAGGCCGGACTAATTAAGGTCGCTGACGGCGCTCTTGTGACGGCCCGCGACGTGACGGAAAACCCGAGGAATATTAGGTTCCACGAACTCGAAGCGGCAATGCTGCCCCGCACGCTTGACGACATGACGGCGTCAGTTATTAACACGAATTTCGCGGTCGAGGCCGGACTGATCCCGGCGCATGACGCCATAACAATCGAGAGCGGCGATTCGCCTTACGCCAACGTCGTCGCGGTTCGCAGCGCCGACGTGGACAAGCCTGAGAT
>JGI24701J34945_10001797_pt1 | contig 10592 bp, 6 predicted proteins | sample TergutTh196P3_FD_34945 | JGI IMG/M metagenome (IMG submission 34945)
AAGCGGGTATTGAGCTTTCCGGCACAGAAGTCAAGTCCATCAGACAAGGGAGTATCAATTTAAAGGATGCTTACTGTATGGTGAGAAACGGAGAGCTTTTTGTTCAAGGTATGCACATTAGCCCATATGAAAAAGGCAATCTTTTCAACCGAGACCCAGTTAGACCGAGACGCTTGCTTATGCATAAGCGAGAAATAATGAGCCTATATGGCAGAATCAAGCAAGACGGTTTAGCACTAATTCCCATTTCAGTATATTTCAAAGATTCCCGAGTCAAGCTAGAACTAGGTCTAGCCAGAGGCAAAAAACTCCACGACAAACGAAGCTCCGAATCCGAAAAAACCTCAAACCGAGAAATTGAACGCAACCTCAAAGGAGTTAGGAATGAGGAATGAGGAGTGAGGAGTTAGGAATTAGGAATTAGGAGTGAGGAATTAGGAATTATCTGTCATGGAAAGTGTTGTGAAAATAAAAAGTCTTGCTTTTGGGAAGCGTATTGTAATTGCCAAAACCGATGACGAGCCCAACGAAGTGGGTCGGCATCGGAGAGGAGCGACTGGATAAAGGAGTGCAGTTTTCACCAAAGGGCGAAGCCCGACGGTGGAAACGAAACGGATTTATCCAGGTAGCGACGAGGGGCTGTAAGGGTTTCGACGGGGGTGTGGAGGCGTAGATAGCGGGCGGAGGCGCTGACTCCTAAAACGGCACAACTATAAATTAAAGAACAATAACGAAGTTCTACCGGTAGCCGCTTAGTGCTACCCGTTCCTACCGGAAGGTCCACGAGCCGGATAGGAGCGTCGATTAGTGGAGAACGTGAGTGCGTTAAGCTTTGCTCGCACCATGAACAATGAAGCTACTGAGCCGCAACCGCGTGGCGGTTTGCGCTGCGGCAAGGGAAATGGGCATTAGCCCGAAATAACCGTCTGCGCCCGGAGAAGTTTGCGTTAAAGCGCTTTCGGACGGGGGTTCAACTCCCCCCAGCTCCACCACAGTAAACGAAAACCCGCAACCGTTGCAGTTGCGGGTTCTCGTGTTGATTATTAAGATTGCCACGTCGCTTCGCTCTTAGTAATGACACGGGGGAGGGTCGCTTCGCTCTTCGCAATCTACTTAGTCAGTAATTTCGGTGTAATAGGATCTTTCGCTAGCGCTCAAGATGACACTGTTAGTGCGTACTATGTATAAAATGAATAGCAATATAAATGATTCTAGCATCCCATGACCTGTAACTGTCTAGTAACTTTATTTCATCATCTGTTCACAAAACATTGACAAATTGGTGCTTATTGTTTACATTGAGTTTATCATATTGCAATATAATTTATTTGCGTGATGAATGTTTGTTCGCGTATTATGGGATATGCCGTTTGGGGATATGGAAACTGCGCTGCGGCTAAAAAAGGATGATGATTAATGGAAAAGAAAAAGAAAAAGAGCAAAAAGGGGCTTATTATAGTCGGGCTTATCCTTGTGCTTGCTATGACAGGGGGGATTATGTTTCTACGTGCCAGAGCAGCGCGGATTGCTGCTGCTTCTGCTAGACCTGTTGAAACGATTATCTTGGATAAGTCGGATATGACACTTTCTTTATCTGTTTCCGGTGTTGTCGAAAGCGGGAGTGTCACGAATATTTATTCCACACTCACTGCATATCCAGTGCAGGAGATTTTCGTAAGCGTGGGTGATAGGGTAAAAGTTGGCGATGTGCTTGCTATTCTTGACACCACGAACCTTGAAAATGATATAGCTTTGGCAGAATTAAATTATGAAAATGCTCTATCATCTCTGACAGAGGAGCAGCGCACGATTAGAAACAATATAACCAATGCTCAAAACCAGCTGGAGTCTTCCCGTATTGCTTTAGAGCGTCAACGGTTGAATCTGGAAAGAGCTGAGAATGACTTGGAAGAGGCATTATTAGATGCAGAAGAGCCTTTTGATAGCTATAGATATGATTTATCCATAAGAGAAGCACTCATAACTTTAGAGAGAAGAGAAGAAGACTTAAACAAGGCATTGGCTGATTTGGAAAATGCTATTTATGATTTTGATGAGTATGCATTTTTATATACTATTAATGAAGCAAGGATTGCATTAGAGCGCAGAAAGGCTGATGTTGCCACTGCTGAAAAGGATCTTGCCGATGAGCGAGCTGGTAGGCGCGCAACTGGTTATAGCGACTCTATTTATCAATCAAGTGTTGATAATGCTCAACAAGTTAGAAACCAAAGGGCAGTTGAACTAACCCTTGCCCAGGAGTATTTAGAAGCCCTTGAAGCAGACCCATCATCCACTGCTGATGAGATACAAGAAGCCAGATATGCTGTTGGTGCTGCTGAAATGGCTCTTATTAATGCTGAAGGAGCGTTGAGTAGAGCATATAGCGAATGGAACGCTGCTGGCGATTCCAATAGTGTATCAAGGGATAATGCCATCAGAAATGCGGAGAGAACTCTGGAAACTGCAAAACGTAACCAAGATGATGCCCAAAGGGTTTATGATAAAGCTGTATCAGATTTGGAAAGAGCGAAAAACGATGCTGTGGAAAATTATGAGCTGGCTTTGGAACGAGCTCAAAATGCATACGATGATGCTCAAAGGCAGTACGAAAATGCCATAAATGATAAAGAGCGTGCTATGGATGATTATATAACTAGTCTTGATACAAAGATAACAAACACGAGAAATGCAGTTAGCGACAGCCGAAATCAAGTGCAGTCTGCGGAAACCTCCGTTGCCAGTGCGCAGAACTCGTTAAATCAAGCTTCCTCGAGACCCACGACAGGAGACATCAGTATTAGGACTCAGGAGCTTAATCTGGAGCGGTTGAATAATTCCCTTGCCAACGGCACCATCGTAGCTACGGCTGATGGGGTCATCACCGAATCCAACATAAGGGTGGGGGCACCTCCCAGCGGAATCCTTTTTGTCATCGAAGATACCGAAGACCTTTATGTTACTGCAAGGGTGAGGGAGTACAATCTCACATCCCTGGATGTGGGTCAGGATACGGAAATCACCACAGATGCTTCTGCTGGTGTAATTTTTCAAGGTGTCGTCACATATATTTCGCCAAAGGCGGTGAGCGCGGCAGGGTCCACAAGTGTGGAATTTGAGTTGAAATCCCAATTGCTCACATTTGACAGTACCATTAGAATTGGAATGAATGCGTTTTTGAACATAATCATGGAAACCAGGGAAGAGGTATACTCTGTTCCTGCTTCCATTTTAGTCAGCAAAGACGATGGTGAATATGTCTATGCCATTGAAGAAGGGGAGACCATAGAGATTCTTGTTGAAACTGGTCTACGCACCTCGACTAATACTGAAATATTCAGCGATGAGCTGTATGATGGTATGGAGCTTTTGCTAGACCCAGAGGGTAGATTGTCCAGTGATACACGTTTGTTGCCGTTTTGGATGAGGTAATATTGGGTGTTGTGGTTTAAGTGCTTTTATTACAGACTGGACGAGTAGGGGAGATTTCAACCATGATGATTGAGCTTCGTGGTATTGTCAAAAAATATTTCGTTGATGAGCCAAACGAATTAACTGTTTTAAAGAATATAAATCTAGATATCGAGGAAGGTTCCTTTGTTTCCATCGTGGGGCAGAGCGGTTCTGGCAAGAGTACGTTGATGAATATTCTCGGGGCTTTGGATAGACCAACGGAGGGTGATTACAATCTCAATGGTGTTTCCATCGCATCCATGAATGACAATGAGCTCTCTGATATTAGAAACCGTCAAATCGGTTTTGTTTTCCAAACCTTTAATCTGATTCCTCGTATAACTGCCATTGCAAATGTGGAGCTTCCGTTGTTTTACATGGGTATTAAGCGCAACGAGAGGCGTGAGCGTGCAGAGCGGCTGCTCCATTTGGTGGAAATGGGAGACCGTATGACCCATTTGCCCAACGAACTTTCAGGTGGTCAGAAACAGAGGGTGGCTATTGCTCGTTCATTGGCAAATGACCCTGACATCGTTTTGGCAGACGAGCCGACAGGTGCCCTGGATTCCCAGACTGGTAAACTTGTCATGGATATTTTCATGCGCATTAACCAAGAAGAAAAGAGAACCGTTTTGCTCATCACCCACAATACGGAGCTTGCGGAAATGACACAGCGCATTGTCACATTGCATGATGGCGAGATTATAAGTGACAAGTCAACTGGTACCTTGGTAACGGTTGGAGATACTGGAGCGGGAAGCAATGAGAATGAGGATGGTGAGGCTGTATGATTATTGAAAACATTCTACTGGCTCTATCATCCATTAAGTCGAATAAGATGCGTGCTTTACTGACGATGCTGGGGATTATCATTGGTATTATGTCGATAATCGCCATTATGACCATTGGCGATGCTATGACTGCTTCTGTTACCGACAATGTGTCCACCTTGGGAGCGGGGAATATCACCCTTGCTGTTCAAGAAAAAGACATTGTGAATAATCCCTTTGGAATGGGGAGACCTAGAGTTTCCGTTACGGGGAGAGTTCCGTTGACATCTGACCTCATCAGCCCACAAATGATAGAGGATCTTAAACTCGCTTTTCCGGAAAACGTCGCTGGGGTGTCTGTGACCCAATCGGGCGGTACTGCACAGGCAAAGGATGGTGATTTATATGCCAATATTTCCATCAACGGTGTCAATGAAGATTTTATGAAAGCGAATAATTTGTCTATGATTTCTGGCAGCTTCATAACCGCCAATGATGTGAGAAATCAGACCCAATCTGCTGTTGTTTCCGATAGGTTTGTGAGTAATATGTTTTCAGAAGGGGAAGACCCCATTGGACAAATGGTGAAGGTATATAAGCCCACTGTGGTGGAGGTATATACCATAGTGGGTGTTTATCGATATGAAGCCATGGGTTTCACTGGTATGGTTTCCGACAGCGAAGTAACAACGACTTTTTATATACCTGTTACCACGGCGAAACAGAATGTTCGAGAAAAGAATTATACCTATGCCACGGTGGTTTGTCTTGACCCTGCTGAGGTCAATGACTTGACGGAAAGTCTGCAGAGGTATTTCAACGCTCTTTATATCAACAATAGAGATTGGAAAGTAACTGCGACAAATATGACAACTATGTTGGATACGATTAACGATATGATGAATACCATGTCCATCGCCATTGCTTTCATTGCTGGTATATCTTTGTTGGTTGGTGGGATTGGTGTTATGAATATCATGCTGGTTTCTGTCACCGAGAGGACAAGGGAAATCGGCACGAGGAAAGCTCTAGGAGCAAAGCATTTCCATATTCGCCTTCAATTTGTCACAGAGGCTGTGATTATTGCCTGTGTGGGCGGTGTCATCGGGCTTGTACTAGGAATTGCCATTGGTGCGGCGGCGACATCATTCTTCGAGGTTCCTTTGGTAATTTCAGCCACAACAACCACTGGTTCTGTACTATTTTCCATGGCTGTCGGCGTATTTTTTGGCATATACCCAGCCAACAAAGCTGCAAAACTAGACCCCATAGAAGCCCTCAGGTATGAATGAATTCAATTAACAATTAATAATCAAGTATCGCGCCCGGTAATATGTACTATTTATAGAACAACATGAAGGTCTTTCGTAGGGCGCGGCATCCCTGACGCGCCGCAAGGTATCCACCGCAACCCAATCGGCGCGTCAAGGATGCCGCGCCCTACGAAAATCACGTGAATATGACGATATACAAATTATCACCGAAAGCTAACTCTCCTCATTCCTCACTCCTAACTAAATACAAAAGGAGGCTGCAAATGCAAGCCTCCTTTTATATTCAAGTCTTAACGATTATTCCAGTTCCAACCCAATGGGGATTGGAATTAAGAAAACAGTGCCACCGCGGGAGTCGAAGGCGGCGCCCCAGCCGTATACTAGGCGCTCGAAGGATTCGATTAGGTAACCGTCTTGAAGGTGGTCTGTGGTGTCGTATGGGTCAACTAGAATCAGCACATCGTCTTGGGTATCATCTGTACCCATATCGTCGTAACCGATGATAATCTGCCAGTGACCACCCCATTCGTTCCAGCCGATAATAATGGGTATTCCATTTGACAAGAGCCAAGGGAAGAGTCCATCGTCGGAAGGACCATCGTAGAGGCAATAACCTTCTATACAATCATCGTCATCCAAATCGTCCGTTGTATACCACATGAAATCCAGGTCGAGGGCAGTCAGGATTTGCACCATGCCATCTAGGCTTGTTGCGCCTTCTCTATCATTGTCTCTGAGTGCTGCTAGGGTGAATTCTGTTTCATCGCCTAGAGCATCGAACCAATTAAGAGCTATTAGCATGGATGTGGGTCCGCAAGTCCATTCAGATGCTTGTTGTGAAGTCTGGAAACCCTCCAGGAGTATCAATGTATCGGAAATTCCTTGGGCACCATTGTAGAAGTCGTATTGGGGGTAATATGGGGAGCCAATATGGTCACCTTGGCGGTAATAGTCGCTGCTTGCAGCTCCTGCTAAACCATTGTCGCCCCTTTCGGACTTAGTCCGATTATAATCAGAGTCTTCTAAATCCTGGGCGGTTCTGCCATATGGTATCAGCATTTCGTCTGTTTCGTTCACATCATAAACGAAGGGGAGACCCACCGAATATGCAAGACCATCGCCCATGACCGGCTTATATGCATCAGCGTCATAATCCGCTGGATAGGGAACGAAAATCACGGGCATTCCGTAGCCTTGACTGCGTCCGAAGTCTCTGTCGAAGTTTTGCGTCCAATTGTAGTACATCCGCTCATATGACCAAACCACCACTCCATCATTGAGGTGGTCAGTTGTGTCATATGGGTCAGCAAGGATAATCACATCGTCTGCTGTTTCTTCAGTACCCATGTTATCGTAACCGATGATAACCTGCCAATGCGCTCCGAAGCTGTTCCAACCAAGGAGTATAGGTTTACCTTGCCCTAGCATATCTTGTATCCACTCGGGGCTGAGGTATTCATCGGATAGCTCACCATCTTCATCAACAAAATCATATGTGGATTCATATAGCCAAGCCTCATAGCCCAGCATTTCATTTAGGCTATCAAAAACATTCACCAGCATTTTCACATCTGTGGCTCCACCCCAACGATGGGTGCCATATTTTTCTTTTGTATCTCGCAATGCAGAAAGGTCAAGCTCATTTAGCCCATGGGTCATATCAAACCAATCCATCGCCATGAATGCGGAAGTTAAGCCACAAGCCCAGCCTGTTGTTTGCTGGAATGTTCTAAAACCCGTTAAAAATGTGAAGCTGTCTGTACTGGTGGAATTATACCAGTCGTAGGTATAATAATATATGCTGCTAGACAAGTCGCCTCGAGTGGCGACATTGCTATAATCAACAATCGCTCCATTAAAGAGACGCCAGTGTCCAATGAGCCTACCACCGAATGGAATGTTATATTCATTGGTGAAATCAACAGGGTTGCTGGCGAGTATGAAAGGTGTATCATTAACCCATATTAAATCAGCATCTTCGCGGTTTACAATAAAAATCGTATCACCTTTTCCTTCGCCAGATACATCATATACTGCAACAAAATTATACATGATGCTCTCTAGAATCGATTCGGTGTCAAAAGGTATAAAAGCACCATATTCTTCGTCATATACATATACATCAGGTTCATCAACAAGCGTATCAGCGTTTATCATATTATCTTCATAATAATTTGCCAATGTGAAATATCGAATCAGCCTTGCTGAGTCCATTAATCTGGCAGAATCAAAAAGTTCAAAGATGGTTATCTCTTTTGTACCCAAAGGCGTTGATAACAAGACATAGAGTATTTCTGCCACTAATCCGCGTGTTAGAACAGTGTTAGGTTCGGCTAAAATAGTCACATCCCAACCTTGGTTATCATGGAGTATTTCCAGTAGTAAATCAATCGATACATACTTGTTTAAATCTGCAAGGGTACTTGCATAACTCGCTTTATAAACGCCATTGTCAACGCAAGCATTATATGCCTTGTAAGCCCAGTGGCTGGAGAGTCCAGGTTGGTTGTTAATTCCTTTCGCTTCTAATTGAAACGCTTTTGTGAGAAGTGTTGCAAGTTCAGCTAATGTAATCTGGGAATCTGCACGGAAGCTGCCATCGGGATAGCCTTGGATTATTTTGTAATCGTATAAGGTTTCCACAACCTCGTTAAATGGTGTGCTAACGCTGGTGGAAAGCGCAGTAGCCGCTCCGCTAAACATCATGCATAGCACTAAAATGATTGCCAGTATTCTGGTTTTTGTGTTTTTCATTTGTCACAACCTCTCTAATAATGTGGTCTCCTACTGGAGCCTTTGCGGGGAAAAATGGCTAGTGTTTGATATAATACACGAAGCGTCTACCTTTTTCAAGTATTGTATGGTACAATTGAGGGGAAATTTTATCGGAGGTAACTGATATGCGAGATTATGAAATCGAAACATCGAATCGAGTGGGTTTTATTCGCAGTTTATTAGATAATGCGAGGCTTTCTGGGGTTGTTTATGGCAACAGTGGAGGTAAAGATAGTGCCCTGGTGGGGATTTTATGCAAAATGGCTTGTGAAAATACTTTGGGTATTATAATGCCCTGCGGTTCAAAGCGAAATTATGGCGAAGATATGGCAGATGGGAGAGCCGTTGCCGAGCAGTTCGATATTGAGACGAGGGTGATTGATTTGACAGCCACTGCCGAAGCTTTGAAAGAAGCCGTCGGTTTTGCAACGGAAATTTCAGATACAGCTGCTGTTAATATTGCTCCTAGATTGCGAATGAACACTCTTTATACGGTTGCAGCCAGCGAGGGTCGCCTAGTGGCTGGAACTGGAAATAGAAGCGAAATACACATGGGTTATTTCACAAAATGGGGAGATGGTGCCTACGATTTTAACCCCATCGCTGACCTTACAGTTACCGAAATTTACGAGTTTCTCAGGTATTTGGGAGCTCCTGCGTCAATTATAGAAAAAAAGCCCTCTGCTGGGCTTTTCGATGGTCAAACAGATGAAGATGACATGGGTGTGAGTTATGCTTCCATCGATAGCTTTTTGTTAAATGGAGAGTGTCCACCAGAAGATCGAGAAATCATAGACAGATACCACCGCAGCAGCGAACACAAACGCATGATGCCAGTTGTATACAAGGATGATTGATAATGAATAATGAATAATGAATGATGTAACTTGCGTGTCTGGCAATATGTTCAAATATAGAACAACATTCAATGACATTCGTAGGGCGCGGCTTCCCAGACGCGCCGTTGTATGGTATTTATTCATGATATACGGCGCATCAAGGATGCCATTATGGGTGTTCGCAATTAATTATTGAGGTCTGGTATGTTTAAAAAGCGTTTAATATCCTTGTTTCTTATATTTTTTATTTTGATTACCATTTTCTTTGCTGCCTTTGCATTGGGGGATGTTGTTTACACCCATACAAAGTATTTGGCGGATAATTTAATCTTAACTACTGTTACCAAATGGGATGAGACCTTTGGGAGGACGGAGAGTTACACCTTACGTCTGACTGGTGATGGGGAGGTATATGCCATTGTGTTAAATGGCGATACTGTGTTTGGTGGGTTTCGCATATCGGAAATGGTTGAATATGCTGAAAGTTTAGGGCTTAATGTATTAGCGGTGGTCAATGGCGATTTTTTCATGCAGAACACCGTACCAATAGGGATTGTAATAGAAAATGGGCGATATAAGTCTGGTCCGGGAATCGATAGGAGTGCTGTTGTTTTTGGTTATGATGGAAGCGTTGACATTATCCAATCGGCTTCTGTTGTAATCAACCTATTTAATCAAGGCGGTGGAGTGGGTATTGATGGTCGTGATAATTTCGGCTCCACTGTGAGTTTCAGTAATTTCAACAAAACTCGTAGCGAAATGGGTGGTTTGATGTTGTATTCCGAAGACTTTTCCGATATATCCACTAGAACAACCACCCCAGGTTGGTTCGTTAGGTTGAAGATTCTGGAAGGCTCATTGTCCCTTACAGAAACAATGCTTTTGGAAGTGACTGATACTTTTAGAGATGAAGCCCAAGTGGAAATTGGAGAGGGTTATTTGCTCCTAACCGCTGCTGATGCCAGTTATCTCGATGAAGACTTTGAAAAATTCGCCATTGGAGATTTGGTTTCTTTGAATTTTTCCTGCTCTGATGTGCGTTTACTGAATGCTCAGTACGCCACAGGTAGCGGNGATATACTTATTTCCGATGGATTGATAACGGATAATGAGGAATGGACTCCTTCTCTAAANCCAAGNGCACCGCGAACNGCTTTTGGACTATTAGCNGACGGCTCAACCATAAGTTTTGTAATGGATGGGAGAAATTCAGAGCATTCCATCGGATTGACATTGGATGAATTGGCTGAGGAAATGNTGAATTTGGGTTGTATTTATGCTGTCAATCTTGATGGAGGAGGTTCCACAGCTTTAAGTGTGCGAATTGCTGGTCAAGAGGGTACTAATGTCTTTAATCGTCCTTCCGATGGTTCCCAGCGTAGATGCTCCACATATATTCTTTATGTGACTGATGTTGTATCAAGTGGCGAAGCAAAGCATCTCAGACTGGAAAACGATGGTGTAGTCCTCCTTGCAGAATC
>JGI24701J34945_10001798_pt1 | contig 10590 bp, 10 predicted proteins | sample TergutTh196P3_FD_34945 | JGI IMG/M metagenome (IMG submission 34945)
TTATAATTCTTATTTTGATTCATGGATTATTCTCCTGTATTTTTATTTTTTAGGCCTTAACTCCATTATATATATATATATATATATATCAAGTGATTTGAGATTTTCTAATAAAACTCTAATTTGATTAAAAAATAAGAAAGGATAGAGAGAATGTTTTGGCTTGCATAAAATATTTTTAAGTCAACATAAAAAAATGATAAGTTCAGAATGGACAAATGTTTGTTAGAATGATTTCATAGACAAATTCGGATAGCAAAAAGCGGTCGAGTAAGTAACTATGAAAGTTAGCACAGAGAGCTTGTGGTGGTGAGAACAAGCGTAGCGGAAGTGGTGAAAATGGCTTGATGAGCGTGTGTTAGTGAGTTTTCGAGCTAACAACGGTGTGGTTCTCGTTATTGAACTTGAAAGTTGCTTTTGATAGCTTGGCTCAGTTTGAGCTTGAGAGTATCAGTAGGCTTGAATTAAGAATGGTACCACGATTTAGCTCGTTTCTTTTGTGAAATGGGCTATTTTTTGATTATAAGAATTTGTTTGAAATAGATAGAAATTATAGGAGATTTGATAATGAATCCAAGAAACAGAAATATTTTGATTGCGGTAGTCATCGTAGTCATCATCGCAGTAGCCGCATTTTTCGGCTTGAATCACAAAGCCGGTGCTTCTAAAACAGCGAATAAGACCGTAAATATCGGGATTATGACTGGAACAAAGCAAGATGACTCAATCTGGAAGGCTGTTTCTAAGACAGCAAAAGACAAATATGGTATTACACTGAAATTTACACACTTTACGGACTATACGCAGCCAAATACAGCGCTAAAAAATGGCGATATTGATTTGAATGCTTTCCAACACTATGCTTTTCTTAATGATTGGAATAAAGCGAATAATGGAACTTTAGTTGCGATTGGGGATACAGTAATTTCTCCGATTGGTGTGTATTCTAAGACGCTTAAAAATCTTAGTGATATTAAAGAAGGTGGAACGATTGCAGTACCAAATGATGCCTCAAATGAAAGTCGTGCCCTTTATGTTTTGAAGTCTGCAGGGCTTATCAAGCTTGACGTTTCAGGAACTTCTTTGGCTACAGTAAAAGACATCACATCAAATCCTAAGAAATTGGTGGTTAAAGAACTTGATGCTTCACAAACTGCTCGTGCTTTGGACTCTGTAGATGCTGCTGTGATTAATAATAACTATGCGGTAACTGCTGGTCTTAAACAATCTGATGCCATCTATACTGAGCCAGTCAATAAAGATAGCCAACAATGGATTAATATTATTGTTGCTAACAAGAAAGATAAAAACAACACACTTTATAAAGATGTTGTGAAAGCCTATGAGTCTCCTGCAACGAAGAAAGCTATTGAAAAAGCTTATCCAGACAAGAGCACGATTCCTGCTTGGGGATTGAAGTTGAAATAGAAATACGGAGTGTGCCTACTTGCGCAAGAGTTGCGTATTCAGGGAGAAGGTAGTTTGAAGTTAGGGAGTGAATGATGAATCCAAGAAATAGAAATATTATTATTGCTGTTGTCGTTATCGTGATAATCGCTGTTGCTGCGTTTATTGGTTTAAGTCATAAGTCTAATACGGCGGATGCAAGTAAAAATGGTACTAAAACGGTTAAGGTTGGTATCATGAGTGGTGATAAGCAAGATCAAGCGGTCTGGAAGTCTGTTGCTAAAACAGCGAAAGATAAGTATAATCTGAATTTGAAGTTTGTGTATTTTACGGATTATAATCAACCTAATGAAGCTTTGCTTTCAGGAGATATTGATGTAAATGCTTTTCAGTCTTATAACTATGTAGACAACTGGAATAAGGCGCATCATACTGATATTGTTTCTGTTGGAAATACTTATATTACTCCAATGCATATCTATTCTCAAAAAATTAAAGATATTTCAGATGTGAAAGATAGAGATTCTGTTGCGATTCCAAATGATGCGGCGAATGAAAGTCGTGCGCTCTTTGTCCTACAAAGTGCTGGATTGATAAAGTTGAATACGACTGACGCGACTAAGCTTGTGGGCTTGCCTGATATTACAAGTAATCCGAAAAATCTGCAAATTAAAGAAGTAGATGCGAGTCAAACACCACGTGCACTTAGCTCAGTTACGATTTCTGTGGTAAACTATAACTATGCGACTGCAGCAAGTCTGCCAAAGAGTGAGTCTATCTACATGGAACCTTTGGACAAAACTTCTGCACAATATATCAACTTTATTGCTACGACGAAAAAAGAGAAGAACAATAAAGTTTACAAAGAAGTGGCGAAAGCCTATGCTTCAGAGGAAACAAAGAAAGCAATTAAGACACAATATCCGGATGGTGGTGAGCTACCAGCTTGGAATTTAAAATTGTAATAAAGAGGATTCTTGCTTTGAAAAGTAGAAGTTCTTTGTCAATCCAATGCGATGAACAGGATGGCTTGGATTGATGGATAAATAAACTGTCAGATGGTGGATGAAGGATGATTTCAGTCTGCTGATTGGGGGCGCTTAGACTGGTCGCACTCATCTGACAGTTTTGTCGGTCATTTGGCAGGGAATGAAGTCAAGACTTAATTTAGTCGGACGAAAATCAAAGCTTAGTACTGTTTTCTCCTCCGTCTAAGAGGTGAAAAGAGGGGTTAGCACGTACTTGCTTTGATAAAAAAATGGAAGGACTAAGTTTGACTGTTGCTTTGAAGTCAGGGTAACAATAGGTCAAACTTATATTTTAATTATGACAGCGATTATTGAGTTAAATAATGTTTCTGTGCAATTTCATCAAAAAGGGCGCTTGATTACGGCGGTAAATGAGGCAAATTTGCATATTGAAAAGGGTGATATCTATGGTGTGATTGGCTATTCTGGTGCAGGAAAATCAACGCTTGTTCGTACGATTAATTTGCTACAAAAGCCAACGGCGGGGCAGATTGTCGTTAATGGTGAGGTGATTTTTGATAGTGAAAACCCGGTGAAATTTACTGGTTTGAAACTACGTGAGTTTCGGCAAAAAGTCGGAATGATTTTTCAGCACTTTAATCTTCTTTCTGAAAAGACGGTTTTTGCAAATGTTTCTTTTGCTCTACAACATACGCAGATTACAGATGAAAAAGGGAAGAAGCGTTATTTGACAAAAAATGAAAAAGCAGATAAGGTTAATCATCTGCTTGAATTGGTTGATTTGGCGGAGCTTTCTGATAAATATCCTGCGCAGCTTTCAGGAGGACAAAAACAGCGAGTTGCGATTGCGCGTGCGCTTGCGAATGACCCAGAAATCTTGATTTCTGATGAGGGGACTTCAGCACTTGACCCTAAAACAACAAATCAAATTTTGGATTTGTTGAAAGATTTGCACGATAGGCTAGGTTTAACGATTGTATTGATTACGCATGAGATGGCGGTGGTCAAGGAGATTGCAAATAAGGTAGCTGTCATGCAAAATGGTGATATTATCGAGCAAAATAGTTTGATTGATATTTTTGCTAAGCCACAACAGACGTTAACAAAGCAGTTTATTGAAACGACGAGTTCGGTTAATCGCTTTATCGCTGGTCTTTCTAAGACGGATATTTTGCAAAATATTTCTGCTGATGAAGAATTAATTCATTTGGACTTTGGCTCTGGAACGGTGGAAGAACCAATTATTTCTTTGATTAATAAGAATTTTGATGTGACGACAAGCATTTTCTATGGTAATGTTGAGTTACTTCAAGGAAGTTCACTTGGTTCATTAATTATCACGCTAAAAGGGGTTGATGAGGAACGTGAGAAGGTTAAGAAATATTTGTCTGGAACAAGTATCGAGTTCGAAGTACTGAGTGCTTCAAATGAAGGAGGAAAATAATGGCAGAATGGTTTGCACACACCTTTCCTAATGTGGTTTATCTTGGATGGACTGGAGAAACTGGATGGTGGACATCAATTGTTCAGACTTTGTATATGACTTTTATTTCGGCAATTATTGGTGGTTTGCTTGGTTTGATTTTTGGGATTGGAGTTGTCGTGACGGCAGAAGATGGGATTACACCGAATCGTCCTCTTTTCTGGATTTTGGATAAGGTTGTGTCAATTGGTCGAGCTTTTCCTTTCATCATCTTGCTTGCCGCAATCGCTCCTTTTACAAAAGCTCTAGTGGGAACGCAGATCGGGATGACTGCGGCTTTGGTTCCTTTGGCGCTTGGTGTTGCCCCTTTTTATGCACGTCAGGTGCAGGCTTCTTTGGAGTCTGTTGACAGAGGTAAAGTCGAGGCGGCACAGACGGTTGGTGCAGATTTTCTCGATATTGTTTTCACAGTTTATCTGCGTGAGGAGTTATCTGGGTTGATTCGGGTTTCGACGGTTACTCTGATTTCTTTAATTGGTCTTACTGCGATGGCTGGTGCGATTGGTGCTGGTGGGCTGGGTAATACGGCAATCTCTTACGGTTATAATCGTTTTGCGAATGATGTGACTTGGTTTGCAACGATTTTGATTTTGATTTTTGTGTTATTGGTGCAGTTGATTGGTGATTTTTTGGCAAAGAGAGCTTCACATCGCTAGAAAGATTTCATAGGGAAGAGGTTTTTCTTTGTGTGATTACACTTGTTTTGATGAAAGATAAAAAAGGTAGTAAAATGAAAAATAATTCTGTAAAAATTGTTGTGGCGACTGGTATTGGTGCAGCGCTCTTTGTTATTATTGGTTGGTTGATTAATATTCCTACGCCTGTTCCAAATACGAGTATTCAGTTGCAATATGCGGTTCTGGCCTTGTTCTCTGCTTTGTTTGGTCCTTTAGCTGGGTTTTTGATTGGATTCATTGGACACGCGCTCAAAGATTCATTCTTGTATGGTTCTCCTTGGTGGACTTGGGTTTTGGGTTCAGGTTTGTCAGGTTTGTTCTTTGCTTTTGCGGTGAAACGTAATCAGCTGGTACAAGGGATTTTTGGTGGTAAGGAAATTGTTCGTTTTAATCTTGTGCAGCTGGTGACAAATGTTGTGGTATGGGGCGTTATTGCGCCGATTGGTGATATTTTGGTTTATAATGAGCCTGCGAATAAGGTCTTTACACAAGGTGTTGTTGCTGGTCTTGCAAATGCTGTGACGGTTGCTGTTGCTGGGACTTTGCTTTTGAAGCTTTATGCTGCAACGCGCACGAAGTCGGGGTCGCTTGACAAGGAATGAAAAAATTGTGATAAAATAAGGAGCAGCAAATTTTTGCTGCTTGATTTTGTTTTTTTATGGTGTTTGTTGCAAGGTGGTGACGAATGAACCTTAGCGTATTGAAATAATTATTAGTTATAAAAAGAAGAATATGAAACCATTAATTTCTTTTAAGAATTTTACATTTAAGTATGATTTACAAAAAAATCCAACGCTGAAAAATATTAATTTGGAGATTTTTCCTGGTGAAAAGGTGCTGATTGTGGGACCTTCTGGCTCTGGGAAATCAACGATTGGGCAGTGCTTGAATGGGATTTTGCCTCATCTTTATAAAGGAACTTCAACAGGCGAGCTGACTATTTCTGGCTTGCCTTTTGGTGCATCTATTGCAGAGCTGTCTAGTCAGGTCTCAACGATTTTGCAGGACACGGACGGTCAATTTATTGGATTGACGGTGGCTGAAGATGTGGCTTTTGCGCTTGAAAATGATGAATGTGAGTTGTCAGTCATGCGTGAGACGGTGGAGCATTGGTCAGAGGTGACAGAATTGTCGGCACTTTTGACGAAGCATCCGCAAGATTTATCGGGTGGTCAAAAACAGCGGGTAACGCTTGCGGGTGTGCTGGTGGATGAATCGCCGATTTTGCTGTTTGATGAGCCACTTGCAAATCTTGACCCACAAGCCTGTCGGGATACGATGGCATTGATTAGACGGATACATGAGGAAAATCAGGTGACAACAATCGTGATTGAACATCGGATTGAAGAAGTGTTGCCACTGGGAATTGATAAGGTGGTTGTGGTAAATGATGGTGAGATTGTGGCAGTTGGACATCCAGACGAACTGTTGCGAACGGTGGTTTTTGAGGAAAACGGTTTGCGTGAACCGCTTTATCTAACGGCTCTAAAGTCTGCTCATGTCTCATCACTACTTCCTGATTTTTCAAAGTTAGAAAATCTTGATAAGGAGCCTTCAAAAGTGGCTCTAGCTACTTTTGTCAGTGAAAACAGACGTGTTGACAAGCTTGTCAGTACTGACAAAATCCTGTCAGTGCGTGATTTGTCTGTTGCGTTTGATGAGCATGAGGTTTTGCGTGGGATAAATCTTGATGTTTTCGAGGGAGAGCGTATTTCGATTGTTGGGAAAAATGGGGTTGGAAAGTCAACATTTGCAAATAGTTTGTGTCAATTTGTGCGTTCTTCAGGTGAGGTTTTTTATCGTGGAAAGTCTGTCAGTACTGATACGATTGCTGAACGTGCGGGTCGGATTGGCTATATTATGCAGAATCCAAATCTGATGATTTCTCAAAACATAGTGGTTGATGAGGTTGCTTTTGGTTTGCGTTTACGTCAGGTTGATGAGGCTGTCATTACTGACAAAGTGGAAAAAATCTTGAAAGTTTGTGGTTTGTTTCCGTTTAGAAATTGGCCGATTAGTTCCCTTTCTTATGGACAGAAAAAGCGAGTAACGATTGCAAGTATTTTGGTGCTTGAGCCAGAAATTTTATTGCTTGATGAGCCAACGGCAGCGCAGGATTTACGTTCCTACCGAGAGATTATGGATTTTCTTTGCGAACTTAATCAGCGATTAAATTTGACGATGATTATGATTACACATGATATGTATCTTATCACTGAATATACTGACAGAACGCTGGTTTTTGCTGATGGAAAAATCGTGGCTGACCAAGCACCTTCTGAGGTCTTGGCATCAGAAGAATTGCTTTCGCTTGGAAATCTGACACAGACGAGCCTTTATGAGCTTGCTGACAGAGTGGAACTTGATCCAGTAGCGCTGACCGAGGCTTTCATAAGTAGACAAAAAACTGTCAGTGCTGACAAAGAGGTTTTAAATATAGAAGGGAACTAAGTTTGCCCACTTTGAAGTCAGTGAAAATATAGTTATGTTATCTATACCACGGTATCCATTCGCTCCAAAGCAATCACTATCCTATAAAAGCGAAATGCAGGCGAGGACTGTTAGTCGAAGTGATAACTGGTAATACTTATCAGCTAGATATATTTTGCTAGGGATAATCTGCTGTAAAAATCAATAATGAATTGGTGTTGCGGCCTAACTTTAATTTGACTTTGATGCTTTGCATTCAACAGTCATGATAAGCTAGAAGTAGCAAAAGAATCATTGACAATTTTCATAACTTCTAAATAGTTGGGTCTATATCTTATCATGAATAATCGACTTAAAATTCTTGGCTTTACGGCGGGTGATGGCTTTGTCTATAGGCTTAATGCAACGAGTAAGCTGCTCTTTTTTATCCTCGTATCTATAAGTTGCATGGTGACTTATGACACGAGATATTTGGCTTTTGTCGCTATTTTTTCAACTTTACTTTTTCGTTTTTCGAAAATTCCATTTGCTTCAGTGAAACGAGTGGCGCAGTTTGCGGCCTTGTTTGCTGTGCTTAATATTATTTTTGTTTTTATTTTTGACCCAAACTATGGCGCACGTTTGTATGGGTCACAGACCATGATTTTTGGCCCGTTTTCTGCGGAGGAATTATTTTATTTGTTCAATCTAGTATTGAAATATTTTTGTACGATTCCGCTGGCACTTTTGTTTCTTTTGACGACAAATCCTAGCCAATTTGCGAGTAGTTTGAATAAAATTGGTCTTCCCTATCGTTCGTCTTATTCGGTGTCGCTTGCGCTTCGTTATATTCCTGATATGCAAGAAAAGTTCATCACGATTCGCAATGCTCAGGAGGCGCGCGGGATGGAATTATCGAAAAAAGGGAACTTTTTTGGGAAAATCAAACTTAATGTCCAACTTCTTTTGCCTCTAATTTTTTCGAGTTTGGAGCAGATTGATACGATTTCTACCGCGATGGAGTTGCGACGTTTTGGGAAGAAGAAAAAAAGAACATGGTATACCTATCAGAAGTTGGTCGGGCAAGATTTTGCAGCCATTGCCTTGGCAATTTTGTGCGTTCTAACTGTTATTGCATTATTTTTTGTTAATCAAGGTCGATTTTTTAATCCATTTCACTGACAATTTCCTGTCAGTGTTTTTTACTAGTTTGTCAGTAAATTTGGATAAAGATTTTTACAGAAATCTTGTAAACGAACAAGTTTTATGGCATAATAGACTTGTAAAATACTTTTGACAAACAAATCATTTGCAAAAAATAAAGAAGTTTGAAATGAAGCTATGACTTCATGTGTTGGTTGTAATTAGATAGAGTGACTCTCACATCTTAAATTGAGTTTGGAGCCAAAAGCTAGGCGATTGATAAAACGGAACCTGTGCTTCGCACAGAATCACATTTTCCTAAATCACTACGCTTTTGAACGAGCGCTCCTCACATCTTAATCAACTGAGTTCGGAAGGCTAGAAACTTGCAAAAAAAGATGAAATTTTGAACCTGCTGCTTAAGCAGAACCAAAAATTTCCCTATTTTTCACAGTTTCTAAGCAAGCCTTCCTCACATCTTATAATTGAGTTCGGAGCGCTTGAAATTAGTGAAAATAGACAACTTCCAGAACCGTGCTTTCGCATGAACCTGAAATTTTCTAATGTTCATAATTTCAGGACGAGCCTTCCTCACATCTTATTTTGAAAGGAAATAGTAATGGAAAATAAAATACGTGAATTGCGTCGTTTGCACCATCTTTCTCAAGAGGATATTGCGCATATTGCACACGTCTCGCGTCAGACGATTAATGCAATTGAGAATGATAAATACGATCCTGAGTTAATGCTGGCGTTTAAGCTTGCCGATACGTTGGGAACAACGGTTGATGAGCTTTTCAATTACAAACCAGCTATAGTAAAAAGGAAAGAAAACGATGTATTTTGGTGCGAAAAATATCAATGTGTGCTATGGAAAAGAGCAGGTGTTGAAAAACATCACGTTGTCGATTGAAAAAGGGAAAACAACGGCGATTATCGGAATCAATGGTTCTGGAAAATCAACACTTTTAAAGGCTTTAGGGCGTTTAATCAAGTCTGACGGAGAAGTTATTTTTAATGACAGACCTCTGTCAGCACTGACAAATCTTGAAATTGCACGGATTTTATCACTTTTACCTCAGTCAGCAATGGCACCAGCAGACATTACCGTTTATGAGTTGGTCAGTTTGGGACGATTTCCCCATCAAAGATTGATGCAACAACATTTATCAAAAGATGATGAAGCTTTTGTTGAGCAAATTATGCGAGAAACAAATGTATGGGAAATGCGTAATAGTAAGGTGTCGAGTCTATCAGGAGGACAGCGTCAGCGGGTATTTATTACGATGATTTTGGTACAAGACAGTGAAATTATCTTGCTAGATGAACCGACAACTTATCTTGATTTGGTTCATCAACTTGATATTTTGCATTTGCTCAAAGAATTTGCTACAAAGCGAAAAAAAACGGTTGTCTATGTGATTCATGACTTGAACCATGCCGCACGTTTTGCTGATAATCTAGTGCTTGTTAAAGAAGGAAAAGTCGTTGCCGAGGGGCCTGTTGAAGAACTTTTCACAGAAAGCTCGCTTAAAGATTGTTTTGGTCTGGATGTGACATTAGGGTGTGATACATTTACTAAAAGTTTGATGATTACAGGGGTGAAAAATGCCTAAGAAACGCTTTGCAATGCTTTTTTTTACCCTTGTTTTTTTCTTGCTCATCTTATCTGTACTTTATCTAATGTTAGGTGCAAAAAATTATCCTCTGTCAGCGTTGTTACAAAATAAAATTGTCTTACAACTTCGGCTTCCAAGACTTTTGAGCCTATATCTCGTTGGATTTTTACTATCCACGAGTGGTTTTCTAGTTCAAATCATGACACGAAATCCGCTTGCTGAAATGTCCACCCTAGGAATTTCAGGAGGTGCAAGTTTTGCCTTGTCGTTATTGTTGACCCTCGGATTGTCAACGAATGATGGTATTTCAGTTATCATTTCATCTATTGGAGCTTTTCTTGCCCTCTCAATTGTTATGTTGCTGACCGCAAGAACTCATTTTCAGCCCTTAAAAGTAGTTTTAGTTGGGACATCAGTTGGATTATTCGCGACTAGCTTGGCAAGTTCATTGACTTTTGCAAGTCATAATACGCAAGCCTATTTTTTATGGATCGTGGGTTCGTTTTCCGGCATTACTGACACGAAAGTGATTTTGATGACAGTCGTCAGTTGTATTTTCCTTATTGTTCTTTTTCTTTTCTCAAATCGTATCAAACTCCTCTCTTTTGGTGATGAGATGGCGACTTCTTTGGGAGTATCGGTCAATCAAGTTCGCTTTGCAATTATGATTTTGGTTGCTTTAGCAGCAGGTGCTACGATTGCGTCAGTAGGAGTGATTAGCCTTGTTGGGCTGATTGCACCGCATATTGCCAAGCCTTTTGCTAGAACGAATTTTTGGCAAAATGTAATTTTGTCAGTGCTGACAGGAATGATATTATTGGTTTTAGCTGACCTTGTAGCAAGAAATTTGTTCAAACCCTATG
>JGI24701J34945_10001802_pt1 | contig 10577 bp, 10 predicted proteins | sample TergutTh196P3_FD_34945 | JGI IMG/M metagenome (IMG submission 34945)
TAGTCTTTGGTGGAGCTACAATGTCGTGGGCATCAGATGACTTTTCTGATGCAGATAGCAAAATAGGTTTCCATGGTGGTGTTTCTATGGAACATTTTGGGTTAATTGAGAACGCTATCTTTGAGACTGGGATTAGGTTCAATATGAAGGGGTTTACCTTATCTGAGAGTGGATCTGATTATTGGGGAGATAGCTACTCTTTTGAAGAAGATGTATCTATCAACTACATTGACTTTTTTGCCAAAGCAAAATTGGATATAGGTGATTTACCTATTTATCCTTATTTTGGTGCTTATGCAGCTTTTATGTTATCTGCTAATTCTAGTGGGTATTATAGAAATAGCGGTGGATACAATGAATCTTGGGACGAGGATATTAAAGACGATCTAAACACTCTCGATTTTGGGCTTCTACTAGGAGCCGATTTAGTATTCCAAGACAAATTTTATATAGGAGTAGGTTTTGACCTTGGTTTGTCTGATTTCTATGAATATAAGTATGCGTGGGGTGAAAATGTGAGTTCCAAAACCAGAGCAGTCTTATTCTCAGTAGGTTATATCTTCTAAGAAATCGAAGAACCTAAAAATCAAGATAAAGGAGGGTCGCAAGGCTCTCCTTTTTTATGCTCTATTATCAATAAGAGACTACTGCATTAAGAGATAAAATTTCGTAGTATCAATTCATGGTGGCTTCGCCCTCACCAGCCATGAATGAAAATAATATCCCCCCCATGAAGTGTCTACTCCGAAAAGTCAAATTATTTAAATTATTCCTTACACATACCTTTAGGTATGTGAAGCTCGGTAGAAAATGATGTATAACCCAAAAACCGTATTCCCGTAGCGACATGATGCTTATATCCCTTTCTACAGAGCTATCATCTCTACAAGATACCTTTGCGGAGATGACTCATGAATATGGGAAAATTAATGAATCTATTTTCGTAATATTTTACTAAAAAAAATATTTTTAATATCAGCAAAATGAATATCCAAAAAATGTTGACAAAAAAATCCCCTTAAAATAATCGGTTCAAAAAGGGAAATATGTGTTTTAGTAATCATGTTTTTAAGTAATAAGAATCGAATATTTCCGCTCATAATCTTTGTTTAGATGATAATCATCAAACAAAATACATATTGAGCAAAAATAAACGAAAATTATTTAATATCGAGCTATAAAAAATCTTAGCTCAAATTAAAAATTCAAAAAAAAAGTAAAAGTAGTCCATTTAGGAGGTGCAAATGTCAACAAGTGAAAATGAAATGCAAGTAAATTTTGAAGGTTTATTAAAACTTGGATACGGAATAATCGATGTAAGATACAGGGATTATGAGGTTTCAAATGTCAATTTAAAATACATCATCACTCGGGTAGAAGGTGATAGAGATGATTTTTATCCAGACATGCTCAAATATTATTTGGGAATGGATATGAAAGACAAAAATGTTTATGATTTATGGACAAAAATCCTAAGGCATAAAATCTTAATGAGTGAAAACTTGAAAAGAGATGTAAGCATCAAAGTCGCAGCCATAGATTTTATGGAAAACAGCATGATGAGTTAGGTTGAATAGCTTGGGTAGATTAAAAAAACTTTTCTCATTCTCCCAATTTTTTAAGTAGCCCAAAATAAAATTATTTAAAGGAGTAAGCTATGAAAATATTAGTCTTAAATTGTGGAAGTTCTTCTATCAAATTTCAATTAATCAATATGGTTGATAAAAGTTTGTTAGCCGAAGGTATAATAGAAAGAATAGGTGAAACAATGGCTTTGTATACTTACAAAAGCGAAGTTTTTACTATAAAGAAAAAAGAAATGGTAATCGACAACCATGAAATAGGAATAAAACTAATCCTTGAAAATCTGATGGACAAATCCAGTGGTGTCATAGCCAATGTCAAAGAAATAGCAGCAGTAGGGCATCGACTTGTCCATGCAGGTGAATATTATTCAGATGCTGTTCAAATCAACGAAGATGTGATGGATAAACTTAGGGACTGCTGTGCATTGGCGCCTTTGCACAATCCTGCGAATATCATGGGTGTTGAGGCTGTCAAATCTGCAATGCCAGATACACCTCAATGTGGAGTATTTGACACAGCTTTTCATCAAACAATGCCTGCGAAAGCATATCTATATCCCCTTCCTATAGAATTTTATGAAAAAAATAAAATTCGCCGTTATGGTTTTCATGGAACTTCTCACAAATATGTGAGTATGAAAGCAGTCGAATATCTCAAAAATCAATATATTAATCAAAGCTCAGAGAGATTTGCAAAGGAACTAACGGATTTAAAAATAATTAGTTGTCATTTAGGTAATGGAGCATCTATCACTGCAATTAAGTATGGCGAATCAGTAGATACCTCTATGGGTTTGACGCCGCTTGAAGGCTTAATGATGGGAACTCGATGTGGTGATATTGATCCAGCTATAGTGGTTCATTTAGTAAAACAACTGGGCTATTCAATAGATGAAACGAATAATATCATCAATAAAAAAAGCGGCATGATAGGTTTGTCACAAATCTCCAATGATATGCGTGAAATAGAGAACGCTATCAAAGAAAATAATGATTCGAGAGCTATTCAAGCCCTTGATGTATATGCCTATAGAATCAAAAAATATATAGGCGCATATTCTGCAGCGATGAACGGTGTAGACATTATTATTTTTACTGGTGGCGTCGGCGAAAACATGTCATTACTTAGAGAAATGGTGCTAAGTGAAATGGAATATTTAGGAATCAAACTCGACCAAGAGAAAAACAAGATATTCAATAGCGAGATAGTAGATTTGACTTCGAAAGAATCAAAAGTAATAATCCTGAAAGTTCCAACCAATGAAGAGCTAATGATAGCTCAAGAGACAGTCGAAGTGATTAATTGTTAGTGTCAATAAAAAGAGGGATTTTAAAAAAGTAGTTTTTCAAATTCCCGCTTTTCCACTAACATCAATCCAGAAAACAAAGGAGTTTTTATGCCATTAAGTAAATTGTTTGGGATACTATCAAGCGATGTAGCAATAGATTTAGGAACAGCCAACACATTAGTATATAAAAAGCAAGCAGGTATTATCATCGACGAACCATCTGTAGTAGCCTTGACCTCAGATGGCAAAAAGGTAGTTTGTATCGGTTTGAAAGCTAAGGAAATGCTTGGGAAAAACCCTGATGAAGTCAAAGTAGTAAAACCCTTAAAAGATGGCGTCATATCAGATTTTAGGGTAACCGAGCTAATGTTGAGCAATCTCATAGTTCGCTCACAAAAAAATAGGTGGCTAATTCGACCTCGTGTAATAGTATGTGTTCCTTCTGGAATAACCGAAGTCGAAAAAAGAGCAGTTCGAGATAGTGTTTTGCATGCAGGAGCAAGGGAAGTTCATTTAGTGTCGGAACCAATCGCAGCAGCAATCGGAGCTGATTTACCTATACATAAACCGTATGGAAATATGGTGATGGATATTGGTGGTGGAACATCCGAAATAGCCGTTATCTCATTATCTCATATAGTTGTTCACAATTCAATCAGAGTTGGTGGCGATAAGATGGATGAAAACATCATGAATTATCTTCGAAAAAAGAACAATATTTATGTAGGAATCCAAACAGCAGAACGAATAAAAAAAGAGATAGGCTCAGCGTATCCACTAAAACAAGAAATGGATATGGAAGTAAGAGGTCGTGATATAGTCAATGGTTATCCTGTAACAATCCGTGTAACATCGCAAGAGATCAGAGAGGCTTTATCAGAAACAGTAGCTACAATGATCGATGCTATCAAAAAACTATTTGAAAAAACATCGCCAGAATTAGCTGCCGATATAGCAGAAAGAGGAATAGTATTAACTGGTGGCGGAGCATTATTACGAGGGTTAGATGAAAAGATCAAAGAAATAGTGGATTTACCAGTTCATGTAGTTCCTGACCCCTTGGTATGTGTAGTAAAGGGGAGTGGTAAGATACTCGATAGCCTCGATGTATATAGAGAGGTGCTCATCAAAAAAGTAGAAGAATAATTTTACTCTGTTGTATCCTAAAATGTAAGAAGAGGACAAAATGAATAATGTACAAAAAAGATATTTACTTTTTACATATCTTTTTATTGGGTTGTTCTTATTTTTTGGTAGTTATCAAGATAGAGTAGTAAGAGCTACATTTTTAGGACGAACAGTATTTTTACCTTTAACATATTCAGTTCGTGAATATCATACCTTAAATCAGCTCCGAAACGAAAACCACAATCAACAGATGATGATAGGAGGTTTATTACTAAAAAATATAAACCAAGAAACAATGCTGAATACGATTCGTCAAAGTATGATCGAGTTTACCACCTACGATAGCACCTATATATTGGCAGATATAGTTGGTTTTTCAGGAGACTTTTTGGGGCGAACAATAGTAATAAACAAAGGTTTGCTCCATGGGGTCCAAATGGATAATCCAGTCTTTTCAACCAGGGGAATAGTAGGCAAAGTGATGGTACCGTATCAAAACTTTTCAATAGTTTTACCTATAAATCATTCAAATTTTATGTTAGCTGTATTAAATAGAAATACAGGTGTCCAGGGTATTCTTGTCTCAGATTTATATTCTAATGTAGCAATGACATTTTTGAGATTTGGTTCAAATATAGCAGTTGGAGACACCATAGTAACCTCAAATTTATCGCAAATATTTCCCGCCAATTACCCAGTAGGTCGTGTAATCCGTCTAGAAGAATCCTCAGACGCAATATATTTTCGAGCAGTAATAGAACCCTTTAGTGACATATCGAATTTACAAAATGTATTTATATTATTAAGAGACCGAGATGAAATTAGTGAGGTAGATATTGAAACGGGCTATTGAAAAGAGCGAGAGATAAAAAATGAAAATGACAACCCCATCTCCGAAAAAATATAAAGATAAGACATATCTGAGAATACCTATACAAACGAGAATTTTGCAATCTGGTGATGATTTTATAGATATAATCAAAACATTTTGCCAAGCAATAATTAAGGAAGGTGATATAATCGTTATCAGCGAAAGTCCTCTCGCCATAACTCAAGGCAGAGCAATCAATGTCAAGGATATAAAAATAGGATTTTTAGCAAATATTTTATGGAGGTTTGTCCGAAATGTTAATTATGGAATAGGTTTGCGAGCACCTTCGAGTATGCAGTGTGCAATAGATGAATGTGGAACTTTTCGGATATTTTTTGCTGCCTTAATAGGCGGATTTACTAGAATAATTCTACGAAGAAAAGGAGATTTTTATAGAATAGCAGGCAAACAAGCAGCTTTGATAGATGCAGCTTATACTACAACGGTCACAGGATATGAGGAATGTGTCATAAAAGGACCTTTACATCCAGAAAAAGAAGCTCAAAAAATCTCGGATGGGGTCGGACTTGAAATAGCCATAATGGATATAAATGATATAGGTGGAAGCTGGGTGATAGGACACAGCAGTAAAATCGACCCTGAATTGCTTGAAAACATAATGCGAGATAATCCTCAGGGACAAGGCAGTGAGCTGACCCCTATATGTATAGTTCGTGAAATTGGAGATCAGAAATGAAAATTTTTGAATCTTCAGATAGAAGAACAGAAAAAATATTCATTTATTAAAACAGGTCAAAATGAAATATATAAAGCTATTAATCGCAGGATTTATTCTACTTTTTATATCATCCGTATCAACAGATACCCTAACAATGTATCAGATAACGCCTAATATATTGTTGCCTTGGGTGGTCTATATCAGCATAAGACTTGATTATAAATATTGCCTGACTTTTACATTTTTTTTAAGTATAGCAAACGATTTATTAAATCCACAATTATTGGGCTTTTCTACGATTTTATTTGTTTTATTGTCTCATTTTACTCATCAGCATAATAATAGTTTTAATAAAGACAAATTCTTAACTATATTATTCTCACTATTTGTGATTAATATAGCATTTTATATGATTCAATGGTTGTATTTCTCTTTTAGTAGTTATGAACCATTATTTTTGTTGAGAAAAACTTTACTGACTATTGTCTACAATACATTAATTTCCTGTATAGTGATAACTGGACTATTTTTTGTGGATAGATTGAGGATCACGCTCCATGAATGATAAAGTTTTTTTTCATGTATTTTCAGATCTCTATAAAAAATTAACCTCACTCAGAAAATGATAAAGAAAAAATTTACTACTAGCACAGCATATAATCTTGCAGTAATATTACTTTTTGCCATTATAGCCGTACAATTATTTTCCCACCAAATAATCAATGGTTCTCAATATGAAGAAATATCCAGAAGGAATTATGTCCGCATTAGAAGGGTTACAGCTACTAGAGGTATGATCCTTGACGAGAAATATAGACCTATAGTCATAAATATCCCCTCGATAAATCTCTATTTTAGACCAGCATTTATAGCCGATAGACAAGAATTTATAGATTTCCTAACATCAAATCTTGAAGTCACACAAGAACAACTTGAAAGACTTATATATGACTATAGATTTCGCCCTTTTGAAGAAGTTTTAATATCAGAAAATCTTCAAGAAGGGACAATGGCAAGGGTAGCGGAGGGAATGAATCGTTTCCCTGAGCTGCTTTTTAAGGCTGAAGTATTGAGACATTATATAATCCCAAACCATTTTACAGGCTATGTAGGTAGGATAAATGAACAAGAATTTAGAAGATATAGGGGAGATGATTTAACAAGAAATAGCCTTATAGGTAAAACAGGTATAGAAAGATATTATGAGGGTCTTCTCGCTGGTAAATCAGGTTATGAAATAGTTCAAGTAGATGCCTTAGGGAAAAGTCTAAGGCTCTTTAGACATGATTTAAATAGTCCACCTGTGAATGGTTTTAACATTGTTTTGACAATAAATTTAGAACTTCAAGAACATATAAATCAAATTTTTCCGAAAGATAGAGCGGGGACAGTAGTAGTCCTAAACCCCAAAACAGGTGGTATACTTGCCTATAATAGTTTTCCAGAATTTGATCAAAATTGGTTTGCGAGTGGTATTTCCACAGCCCAATGGAATTATCTTAGAGACCATGAACTCAGACCTTTACTAGACCGAGTAGTGATGGGGACATATCCTCCGGGTAGCACCTTTAAAACAGTTTCTGCTGCTTATGCAATAGAAAAGAATTTAATCAATGAAAACACAAGATTAGCATTTTGTGATGGTGGAATGAGAATAGGAGATAGGGTATTTAGATGTTGGTATCGTTGGGGGCACGGGAGAAGAAATATTTATGAAGCAATGTCAGTTTCATGTTCTGTATATTTTTACGATATATCATCGAGATTTAACCTTGATGAGTTTCAGGAATTTGCCCAGAATAGCTTTTTACTTGATCGAACAGGTATAGATTTACCCTCAGAAAGAGCAGGATTTTTCCCTAGAACAGAATGGTATAGAAACCGATTGGGAAGGTATTTTTCAACATTAGGCATCAGGGCAAATTTGTCAATAGGTCAAGGCGAAGTCTTGGTATCACCCTTAGCTTTAGCCTCATATTATGGGGCAATTGGAAATGAGGGAGTTTGGCACACCCCTCACTTATTCCGTGAAGCCTTTAATGAAAATACCTTTATATCGGAAGGTATAGTTGAAAAACATACAAAAATTCTACCCTATAGTGAAAACACACTTAGAGTGATACAAAGAACTCTTCATGATTCCGTCTATCGAGAAGGTGCAACTGGTAGAAATGCAAGAGTTCAAGGCGCCGATATTTATGCTAAAACCGGAACAGCCGAAAATCCACAAGGTGACCAACCTCATGCAGTAATAGCTGGATACGCAAAATGGGATGGAGAGGCTGAAATAGCCTTTCTGGTGATGATAGAAAATGGCGGATGGGGTGGTAGCACAGCAGGACCAATAGCCCGACAAATCATACAATTTTATCAGGATCGGGTGAGATAAAAATTAGAGAAAAAAAATGAAAAATGGAGACTAAATGAAAATCCCTATTACGCGAGAATTTGACTGGAAACTATTTATTTCTTGGTTGATATTAGTCTTTTTTGGATTTTTTGCCATATTTTCAGCTTCGAGCATAAAAATAGATGATGAAATAACGACAGTAGATTTTTGGTGGAAACAAATTGTTTTCTTTTTAATCTCGCTTTTTTTTATGTTCGTCATATTAAAGATACCTTCTACCTTATTAGATATTTTTACTTTTCCGAGTTATTTTATAGTTTTATCATGTCTTATCATTGTTTTATTTATGCCAGCAATAAACAATGCTCAAAGATGGTTGCTTATATTTGGAGTTCGTTTTCAACCTTCAGAATTTGCAAAAATTGTGATTATCTTAGTAAATGCCAGAATTATGTCCAGAGACAATATATCTAATTTCAGGCTGGTTTTACAACCATTGATATTTATGGTTTTTCCTTTTTTCTTGATATTACAACAGCCAGATCTCGGCACTGCTTTAGTGCTTTTAGCTGTTTATGTGGTAATGCTTATACAGGCTGGGTTTCCTTTGTGGAATTTATTCTTATTGATAACCCCTTTGATTAGTATCATAACATCATTTTACATCCCAGCTTTTATAATTTTTGCATTATTACTTATCTATTTTTTATGGAAAAAGAAATACGGGGTTCATTTTATAACACTAATAATGGTAATAAATCTTTTCGTATTATTTATAACACCAGTGTTATGGGGATCCTTACAACCATATCAACAAAATAGAATACTCACCTTCATCGACCCTACAAGAGACCCATTAAACACTGGATATCAAATAATTCAAGCCAAAATAGCCATTGGTAGCGGACAGCTCTTTGGTAAAGGTTTTCTTGAAGGTTCACAAAAAAATATGAATTTTTTACCCGAACACCATACTGATTTCATTTTTTCGGTTATATCTGAAGAATTGGGTTTTATAGGCTCTATATTATTGTTGGTGTTATTTATATATTTTTTTAGAAGAATAATAAAAAACATTTTCCGTTCTGAAATAAAAGAACGAAGGATAGCAATGGCAGGTTGTCTCAGTTTTTTATTTTTTCAAGTTTTTATCAATATAGGTATGAATGTAGGCATAATGCCAACAACTGGGATTCCATTGCCTTTTATCAGTTATGGAGGTTCAAATATGCTTGCCAGTAGTATAGCAGTGGCATTAGTGCTGAAATATAGTCAGGAATAGGAAATGAAGTAATAGTCGATTGGGTAAAAAAATTACCCAAAAAATATAAAGCATAGGAGGAAATAATGTTTCCAAATCAAAAACTCGACATTGTGGAAACTATCAAAGAAGGCATCAATATCGGATTTACCAATCTTGCTCCGATTCTAGTCAATGTCGTTCTTTGGGTTCTAACCTGTTGGATTCCTTATTTAAATGTAGGAACAACAATCGGTTTGTTTGTAGGGATTGTTTCAAAAGCAAGCAGAGGTGAGACTATCTCATCTACAGAAATCTTTGACCCGAAATATCGCAAGTATATGGGTGAATTTTTTCTAACTTTTGGCATGATGATTGTAGGTATTTATGCAGGTTTTATCTTCGGCATAATACCGGGAATTATCATCAGTTACGCGTGGAGTTTGGCTCTTTTGTTGCTTATCGACAAAGGAAAAAATCCTACAGAAGCTCTTACTTTGAGCAATAATTTCACTTACGGATATAAGTGGAGAATGTTTGCAATATACTTATTGCTTGGAATAACTTTTGCGATTCTTGCTACATTATTTGCTCTGATCCCATATCTCTGTTATGTCTTGATTTTTGCATTGATTGTAGTTCTGTTAGGAGTACAAATAGGTGTCCAAGCGAGTATCTATCGTCAATTGACTGAAGAAGAACATGTTCCGGTAATCGAAGTGTCACCTGAGACAACGGTAACAACCTAAAAAAGTATTAAGAGAGCAGGGTTCGCCCTGCTCTTTTCTGTCTACCCAACATGAACATCAACTTCATGTTTTAAGTCCATTACAGGTTTTGAGAGTGAGATAATATCGACTAATGATGCTGCGTTCTCAACTCGCTTTGATAAAATTGAATTAATTCCCGCCTCGTAGGGAACACATGTATGCGTTCCGCCTCGTAGGGAACGCATGTATGCGTTCCGCCGCGTAATGCTTACGCCAAATAAAATTGAATTAATTCCCGCCTCCTAGGGAACGCATGTATGCGTTCCGCCGCGTAATGCTTACGCCAGATAAAATTGAATTAATTCCCGCCTCGTAAGGAACGCATGTATGCGTTCCGCCGCGTAATGCTTACGCCAAATAAAATTGAATTAATTCCCGCCTCCTAGGGAACACATGTATGCGTTCCGCCGCGTAATGCTTACGCCAAATAAAATTGAATTAATTCCCGCCTCGTAGGGAACGCATGTATGCGTTCCGCCGCGTAATGCTTACGCCAGATAAAATTGAATTAATTCCCGACCCTAAACAAATTGAGGTTTATGCAATAAACCACTACAGGGAGGAAAACTGGCGAAATCTGTAATGTGGCTTTCATATTTTGAGAAAATCTCAAACCGAAAGCATCCGTTACATAAAAATGATTGTAAACCATGGTATTTATCTA
>JGI24701J34945_10001807_pt1 | contig 10559 bp, 5 predicted proteins | sample TergutTh196P3_FD_34945 | JGI IMG/M metagenome (IMG submission 34945)
TCGCAAGAAGGAACCTCGCAAGGACGGGTTGGGGGGGAGTGACACGGAGATTGCTTCGTGAGGATCGCAAGAAGGAACCTCGCAAGGACGGGCTAGGGGGGGAGTGACACGGAGCTTGCTTCGTGAGGATCGCAAGAAAGAACCTCGCAAGGACGGGTTGGGGGGAGTGACACGGAGATTGCTTCGTGAGGATCGCAAGAAGGGACCTCGCAAGGACGGGGGGGGCGGGGCTGGGTGGCAAGTAGAGAAGAGTAAAGGAAAAAAATGAAAAGTCGATATTTAATGGGTGTATTAAGTTCAGAATCAGAAGAAGAAATATGTAAAATCTTAATATTGATGACTGAAGCAAATTTGATCGAAAAAATTTCATTGATACCTTTGAGTGAAGAATCAATAGATCTATCGGAAGAAAAACGAATAAGTTTTGATGTCGCGGATAACCAAGCTGAAAAAAAAATATATTTAAACAAAGACATATCACCCATACCTCAAAATCTCAAAGAAAGCATTATCAACCGATTTTTGAATACAGAGATAAAAATAACTCATATTTCATTTTTTAGGACAGATTTTGTAAAAAAAGTCTTTGAACGGTTGAATTTAATAAATTATGGACAAACAATAACATATAGGGAACTTGCTGAAAAGATAGGAAATGCCAAATCAGCCAGAGCAGTAGGAAATGCCTTGAGAAATAATCCATTACCATTGATATACCCCTGTCATAGAGTAGTAGGGGTGAATGGATTGGGAGGATTCAGTGGAAATCATGTAGAATATATAAAAATCAAGAGTAAATTATTGGAGATAGAAAAGAAAAGGGAGAAAATAACAATCAATTGAAGTAATAAATAATGAAAAACAAAAAACATTTGACAAAAAAGCCACTTTTAAAATATTTGTAAATTCAAATAAAAAAAACATTAAAGGAGTATGTGATGAAAAAATTAATTTTCATAAGTTTACTTGTTTTATTAGTAGTAAATGTATTCGGTCGGGTGATGTTTACGGAAGGTGCTCATATGCCGAATACAATCGTGGTTGGCTTTTCAGCCGATGTCATCCATAGTAAGGTTGGCGATATCAATGTAGTGAGCAATTCTCGTGGTCTTGTTCAAATAGGAGTATCTGGCTTTGATACGGTAGCGGATCAATATGGATTCACGAATATCGAGCGGATGTATTGGGTAGATGATCAGGAATGGCATGATGAAATCGGCTTGTATCCAATGAACATCTTTAGAGTGACGATAGGTGACAATGATAGCATTGATGAAGCCATAGAAGCCTTGAATCAGCATGGTAATGTATTGTTTGCAGATTTTGAGGACATAATGTATACACGAGAAATCCCTAGTGATCCAGATATAGCTCGTCAATGGCATCTTGCTCAAATCAGCGCCCCAGAACTGTGGGAATATTTTCAAGGCGATGAGAGCATCATCATAGCCATAGTCGATAGCGGCGTGAAATGGAATCATGTAGATTTAAGAGACAATATTTATATCCGTGAATCAGAGCTTGTTGATAGATCAATAAACTGGGCAACCGGCAAAATCGATGGATTGCCTGGTGGTGGCAGTGGTGGGGAAAATGGTAACAACAACATCTATGGAGATGTAATCGGTTGGAATTTTGTGCCACAACCAACACAAAACAATGATTCATACATAGATATTCAACAAGGAGCTGGAACACATGGAACTCATGTAGCGGGAACAGCAGCGGCAGTTGGAGGAAATGATCTAATGGGTTCAGGAGTGGCGCCTATTGCGAAAATATTGGTAACTCGTCATTCAAGAAATGTCCCACCTGGTGATGGATTATTTAACACTTACGCAGGTATTTACTATGCAGCAACTCGTGGTGCTCATGTAATCAATTGCTCATGGGGACCAAGGGATGATGTAGGTGGTAGCCCTCCTCAGGCAAACAATGCAGTAAATTTCGCATTAAGTAGAGGTTCAGTAGTAGTAGCGGCAGCAGGTAATACACCTTTAGGAAATGTAAATCCGGGTAGTACGAATGTTCCAGCTGCAGCAACAAATGCAATATCAGTAGCTAATTTAACATCAGCAGATCGTAAAAACAATTCATCAAATTATGGAAGTCAATTAACAGTATCTGCACCTGGAACCAATATCTTAGCGACAGCGTATAGTGGATCGGGAGCTAGTGCCTTAGATAACATGGAATCTTATACAGGGACATCAATGGCCTCTCCCATCGTCGCCGCAGTAGCAGCAATGGCAATGGTATTTGATCCAAATTTAAGACCTGAGGAAGTAGCTGAAAGAATTAGAGAAACAGCCGATCCCTTACCCAATGAACCACTTTATGAACAAGGATTAATGGGTGGTGGTCGTGTCAACGCCCTAAAAGCTGTAATGAGCGGATTTATCCCACGTTTGTCGATACATGGCGATATATTAGTCGAAGAGCATGAAGGTGATGGTGATGGCATCCCTAACATAGGTGAAACCATCAGTGTAAAAATAGATTTATACAACGAAGCAGGCTGGATAGCGGCTCGTGACGCTACGGCCACATTGACAACAGAAATTCCTGGTGTCGAAATCATCCAAGGCAAATTAGAATACGAAAGATTCATAGACACGGATCGAATAGCTTTAAGTACCAATCGTGCAATAATCCGTCTAAACCGAACAGTGAATGTTTTAGATATCCCATTTAATTTAGTTATCGAAAGCAATCAAGAAGCCTCGAATCCTTATCCGTATCGAAGAGTCATCCCAATAAATGTTAAAGTATCGATGTCAAAATCTAATTGGCCTTTAGTGTTAAATTCAGAATCCCCTTCTTCACCGATGGTATCAGATTTGGATGGAAGTGGTCGCCGTTTAGTAACATTTGCCAATAGTACACTTCATGTATTGAATACCAACAAAGAGTATAATCCTGGCTTTCCCATGCAACTCGAAGGTAATACAATCGTAGATTTTGCAATAGGTAATGTAGCAAGAAAAGGTAACCAAGAGATAGTCATAGTACTTCAACAATCAGGGCTATTGTTAGTAATAGATCATACAGGAGAAATCTTAAATGAGTATTCTTTAGGCTCAGCAGTCAGATCAAACCCAATAATAGCTGATTTAAACAACGATGGGCATAATGAAATCATAGCAGTAACTCAAAATGGTAATTTATTTGTGTTCAATGGTCATGATTTGTCATTATGGGATAATTATCCATTACCAATCGGAGGCAATGTTGTAGCAAGTATGGCAGTTGGTGATGTAAACGGAGATGGCACAAAAAACATCGTTATCAATCATTGGGGAGCACAACAAAATGTAACGGTTCTGAATCCATTGACAGGTCAAAATATATCTGGATTTCCATATGTAGGACATGGACAAACGTTTACAGGATCAAGCTTAGCGAATTTTAGTGGTGGTTCAGGCTTAGACATAGTTTTTGCGGGAATCAGTACTACAGAATGTCCCTTGATCATATTGGGGAGTAATGGAACAATTCATAGACAAACCACAATCCCGTCAGCTGTAAGGACAGAGATAGCCATAATCGATTTATTCAAGGATGGCGTTCCTTATCTAATATTTGGAGACGGTTCTGGAAATTTATGGGTAAAGAATGGCAATTTAGAAACATTACAGGGTTTTCCTTTGAATGTCGGGGCAAGATTCGAATCATCGCCAGTCTTTGCTGATATGGATGGTAATGGAACTCGTGAAATCATATTCGGTGATGATTTAGGAAGACTGCATATAGTCCAACCCAATGGTCAGTATATCCCCGGATATCCGTTACAAATAAGTAATTCATCAATAAAAAGATCACCATGGGTAGGAAATTTTGATTATGGTCGTGGTGATGTATTGGTAGTTACCTCATCCGGAATCGACTATATCGACACAAAAATGAGGGCATTGTCACCAGCCTGGAATACAATGCGTGGTAATTTAGGAAAGACAGCCAGCTTTACAGATCCAAGGACGCCTGAAAGCGAACCTATAGCACCGCTTCTAGTGGATAAATTGGAACAAAATATCCCTAATCCCTTTAACCCAGAAACCACGATAAATTTCTCGATAAAAAACAGTGGAACTGTAAGATTGTCCGTGTTTAATATCAGAGGACAGTTGGTAAAAACTCTCTTGAATGAAAATTTAGTAGCTGGTAATCATTCAGTGATATGGAATGGAACAGACAGTAACAACAACACTGTCTCAAGTGGTTTATACTTCTATCGGGTAGAAAGTGTCGGATTTAGTGATGTAAAAAGGATGGTGTTACTGAAATAGGTATTGAATTAAGAATTAAGAATTAAGAATTAAGAATTGAGAATTAAGAATTAAGAATTAAGAATTAAGAATTAAGAATTAAGAATTAAGAATTAAGAATTAAGAATTAAGGATTAAGAATTGAGAATTAAGGATTAAGAATTAAGAATTAAGAATTAAGAATTAAGGATTTTGATTTTTAGTTTTGAAGAAATAGTAGCTTATTGATAAGCCAGAAATTAGAGGGAGTTTTTTATAGCTCCCTCTTTTATTTTTAATGGATAATGGATAATGGATAATGGTATTTTTTAATATGATTTTTTTATATGTGCCAAAAAGTAATCAAAAGTGCCTCTTATATTATATAGAAATATATTTTGTTTTGCCTTTATATAATAATCAAGTAGTAATCGCGGTAAGAGGGCTAAAACCAAGTTTAAAAACAAAACAACAGTAAGGTAAAAAAAAAAAGCAAAAAATAATTGACAAAAAAGGTAGTGTAAAAATAATTGCATTATTGCAACTTTTAAATAATATTAGGAGGACTTATGACAGACATAAGGTTCGAAAAAGTAAGACTTAATGAAGTTTTGGTTAAGGTACAGATGATGATGTTAAACATGCACAGTATGACAGGAGGAAATCAGATAATAGTTCTTTTGAAAAATGAAAGACATGCGTTTCCTTATTTTTATTTGGAAAATCAATGTAAGAGGAATAACTCAAATGCAGTTAGCGATTTTCATGATTTTAGTTTCATTAATGAAGTAACGATGTGTTTTATCAATTCACCCATATTGATGAGTGATGAAAAAACAATCCGCGAAGTAGAAAAACGTTTGAGAAAACTTGAGCTAAGGATAGAGATAGTGGAAAGGGAAAAACGAGAAGATTTGTATGACTTACAAAGAGAAAAAGAATTTTTGATAAAATATCTCGCAGAAGTATTAACACCAAGGAATAAGATAAAATTTTTTGAAGAATATTTGAAAAAATCGAAAAAAACGGTTCAGACTAATATCAAGAGATTTTTGGATGAAATGTCACTGAGCGATCCTGAACTCAGTGAAAAAATAAGGAAATTATTGGTATATGAAAGATATACAGTCCGAATACGTGATGTGTAGATTTGAAGAATTAAGAATTGAGAATTAAGAATTAAGAATTAAGAATTAAGAATTAAGAATTAAGAATTAAGAATTAAGAATTAAGAATTAAGAATTAAGAATTAAGAATTAAGAATTAAGGATTAAGGATTAATGAAGTTTAAGACCTTTCACTTCGTTCAAGGAGACAGGGGTAGATAGTGACACAGAGATTGCTTCGGGGGGATAATAAGAAGGGACCTCGCAACGACGGAATGGGGAGATAGTGACAGGGAGATTATAAATCAAATTACAAATTACAAATTACAAATATGTTGAGGACGCAGATTTTTGCAGATTTTTTTGGAATTTGATTATTGAATACCCCCCCCCTGTAATTAATGTCTTGCAGACGGCAGATAGTAATTCTGCGAGTCATTTCGCGAGATCAAAGTCTCTTGAACCGCCCCATAAATGTTGGGTGGATTTCTCCCCCACATTTTTGTGGTAGCAGGTGGAACGATGCTAACAACTTAGTGTGAATTTGCTATTTAGTGCCAATCTCCGATTGGCTTTATGTGGCAATCGGAGATTGCAGCTACAGATTGAAGTTACAGACAAGAGTTAGACATTGATATTAGCCTTTATTTAAGCGGATAAATGAAAATAAAAAAAATAATTTAAAAAAAAAAAATATTTTTTTATTAAAAAGACCTGAATTTTTAAAAATGTCTTGACAGAAATAGTGATTTAAAATTATTTGTTCATTTTATGTAAAAAGAGTCAAAATGAACTCTAAAAATATATAAAAATAAAGGAGCAAAGTATGAAAAAATTACTATTTGTAATTTTGGTGATGAGCCTGACAGTAGGTCTGTTAATGGCTCAGACAGAAGTTTTTTCTTCAAGAACTTATGCTGATACTAGCAGAAATAGTTTTGAAGGGAATGTAGGAATTGTAGAAAATGTCGAAAGACATGTAGAAGAATCAACAATTCCAAGAAGACAAAATGTTGACACAATATTGTCAGAAAATTTTGATGGAGCAGCTTTTCCTCCAACAGGCTGGGTAAGACATACCACCATCACAGGAGCAGAAGTTGATGCAAGACAATGGCATCGTCAAACAGGAGCTTTTAATGATGTCCCTCCATTTGGTACAGCGATGGCAGTGAGTCGTTCATGGCATCCAGCAACTGGAGGATTTACTCCGAATAACTGGTTAGTTACTCCACAAGTAAGCTTACCAGCGGACTCCGAAATCATTTTGAGTTTTCAAGTAAGACCTGAGGTTGACACAAGCCCAGTCCCTGCTTGGGGAGCTGATAAGTATTCAGTCTATGTATCAACAGTCGGCAATCAGATGGCAGATTTTACCAATGAAGTATTCACACAAACATTTTCCATCCCATACGGTTTACCATCACCATTTTGGCAATTAAAAGAAATTGATTTGTCAAGTTTTGCAGGTCAAAATGTATGGATAGCCATCAGACACTGGGACTGCTTTGACCATAGTGCAGTAATAATAGACAATTTCTTACTTACTGCAAGCGAAGGTGGCGGCGGCGGTGGCGATGGTCTCCCTCCAGTGAACCTTGAAGCAACCGTAGTAGGTTCAACTGTTAATTTAACCTGGGATCCTCCAGGGTCAGGTCAGTGGATATCGCATATGCAACAAAATAATATGGCAAACCACATAGGAGTAAATGACCCAGCTACAATGAGAAAAGGTCATAGATTCACACAAGCTCAACTTGAGAGCATGGGAGTAGCAGGTGGTCAATTGACCACAGTGGCATTTACGCCAAGATATTTAGCTTCCATAACCTCTAACACTATCCAGATATTTACTGGTGGATCAGGAGGAACAGCACCTCCATTCAACGAAGGAACTCTTGTTCACAGTCAGTTGGTAACTCAACCTCTCATCGAAGGCTGGGTAGAAGTAGAATTGAATACCGCAGTACCAATACCGACAACAGGCGAACTTTGGATAGTAATTCAGTATGTAGTCACCTCATCTGTGCCAATGGGTGCCGATGAAGGTCCGGCATTTAATGGATTTGGAAATTTAATCCATCTTGCACCAGACCCATGGAATACATTACAAAATGTAGCTCCAAGCTTAACATATAACTGGGCAATCAGAGGTTGGGCAGAGGGATCATCAGGCCGAGTAATGCTCAGCCAAATGTCTGAAGCACAACCAGAAATAGAAACTCCTATAACCCCAACAGTATCAAGCTACGAACTATCCAATGTTCCTACAGGGGGAGTAATACTTTCATTACCACCATCTAAAGAAAGTGGTCGCAACTTGTTAGGATATAATGTTCGTCGTGGCACAACCCTCTTAACCCCATCTCCAATCACAGAAACATCATATTCAGCAGCAAACACACCATCTGGGTTCCATTTATTCCATGTTACAGCAGTATATGCTGATGGAGAATCAGATCCAATAACAGTAGAGGTAGAAGTAGTAGATGGATTCCGCTGGTCAGAAAACTTTGATTCAACAACATTTCCCCCAACAGGCTGGACAATGATAGATGCAGATGGTGATGGTAGAAACTGGATAAGATGGACATCTACAAACCACAATGGTTCGCCTGGTAGTGCTGCCTCTGAGTCCTCATATAGTGATGGGACTAATTGGTTCCCCCTCACACCTGATAATTATCTAATCACACATTCAATAGCTCTACCTCCTAATGTAGGCGGAGCTGACTTAACCTTGTCATTCTATGTAGGGACACCCAGTCCAGATTATGCGAGCGATACCTATTCAGTATTGATATCAACTACAACTCCAACAATAGGTAATTTCCAAGTCCTTCACACAGAAACACTCACATCCGCTACTGCACCTTGGTCTCAAAGGTTGATAACACTTGAAAATTATGCCGAGGAAACTGTTTATCTCGCATTTAGACATTATAATTCAGTCGATATGCATCTAGTCCGAATAGATGATATGATGATTAGTTTAGTAAGTGTCGACAACATAACTAATCCCCCAGAGAATTTTACAGCGACAGGTGGTATGAATTCAGTAACTCTTACATGGGAACCACCATTAGGCGATAGAGTTCCTGTCCAATATAGAATCTATAAAGGAACAGAGATAATAGCAACATTGCCATCAAGCGTATTAACCTTTACGGAAAATTTATTAGTAAATGGAATACCTATTGAATATCAGGCTGATGCAGTATATGAGCTACCACAAGGCTGGTCAGAAAAAACACCAGTAGCTATAGGTATACCAGTAGGTGATACAATCTTCCCATTTATGCCAAGAAATCTAAATGGAGATCAACTTGATGCTAATGTGACATTAACATGGGATGAACCAACTTATTTTATCCCAATCCCTGATGGGGCAGGAGCGTTTTTCCATCCATGGCCAGATCAAAGATATACAGGAATCGGTCAATCACAGCTTCACACAATTGGTAAAGCACAAAGATTTTCACCAAGTCACCTTCAAGGTTTTGGTATAGGTGCCGGTTGGCGCTTAGTAGGTGTAGATTGGTGGGGTGGTAGTTCAGGATCAGCTGGTGCCGCATATACTGTCCAAATATTTACAGGTGGAACGAGCATGACTGAACATGGAACAATGGTTCATGAGCAGTTTTGGGGCATAACCGATGCAAGCACAGTGGATACAAATATCGAAACAGGTTTAACCAATTGGGTAGATATTCCTCAAGGTCAGGAATTAAGAATCCGTATTATGGCAGTAGCACTAGGTGGCACTTTTTCAATATGTTATGGAATGGATCCCGATCAAGCAGTTCCAGAGTATGGCAATCTGGCATTTATCAATAACAACTACAACCAAGTCAACTTGGTACCAGGGTTGGAAACAGTGATAGGTAACGCAATGATAGCAGGCTGGGTAATGTCTCCGTCCGGTCAAATAGTAAGGCTCGGTGGTAACGAAAATGATCCATTACCTCAATACATACAAGATATGCTCAATTCAAATAAAAGAACAGATATCTCAACTTTATCAGTCATGCCATCAAGCATAGAAGAACAAACAGTAACACGAGGAACTCGTAATTTCTTGCATTATAATGTTTATATGGATGATGTTCCAGTAGCTCAAAATGTTACAGGAACAACTCATACCATAATGGACATAATTGATGGTGGTTTTCGTAAATTTGGAGTATCTGCATACTACAGTCCAGTTGTTCCCGGCGCAAACAATGAATCAGAAAAAGTTGAAATGACAATGAATGTTATTCCACGACAATTCATCACCGATTTTCCTCATTTTGAAGGATTTAATAATCCCAATATCCCAACAGGCTGGTTGGTATTTAATCAATCACCAGAAAATAGAAATTGGGCAATTTCTGCTACCGGTGGTTTGTTCGAGCGTTGTGCCGTGAGTTTTTCAATGATCGGAAACAATGCACAGAATCCAGACAACTGGCTTGTATCGCCACGCGTGGTAATACCAGAAGATGAAGATAAATTTTATATGGTGTATAATGTGGGTGCATCTCATCCTGAAAGATATCTTGAGCGATATGATGTTCTAATTTCAGAAACAAACGCTGATATAACAAGTTTTGTTAGCGTGTTTTCAGAAGTCTTGACAACTGATGAATGGGAAGAAAGAATATTAGATTTAAGTGCATACATAGGAAAAACAATCATGGTAGCCTTTAGGCATCATGGAGTATCCGGTCAAAGCTCATTAAAATTAGATGAGTTGTATTTCAATGGCGTTATAAGCGATGCAGATAAAGATCTTCCAGCAATGCGCACAGAATTATTGGTGAATTATCCAAATCCATTCAACCCAGAAACCATAATCGGATTCAATCTTCGTAATGAAGGTATGGTATCAATAGATATCTTTAATATCAGAGGACAAAGAGTTCGCACTTTGGTCAATGATGTATTCGAGGCCGGTCGTCATGAAGTTATCTGGAATGGACAGGATGACAATGGTCGTGGCTTAAGCTCCGGAGTATATTTCTATCGCATGAATGCAGATGGGGTTTCCTCAACTCGCAGAATGGTGTTAATGAAATAGATTTTGAATTAAGAATTCAGAATTTTAATAGGAGGGAGCTTTTGAAGCTCCCTCTTTTTGTGTGCCCGACATGAACATCAGCTTGATGGTGTAAGTCCATTACAGGCTTGGTAGTAGGAACTGTTAGCTTAAGACAAGGGTGTCCAT
>JGI24701J34945_10001809_pt1 | contig 10551 bp, 7 predicted proteins | sample TergutTh196P3_FD_34945 | JGI IMG/M metagenome (IMG submission 34945)
AAAGAAAGGTGGAAACCTTTCAGACAAAACTCTTTATCTTTTGAAAAACGAAGTTGCAAAAGATATTAATGACGAAAAGAAAATTAAAGCGGTTTATCCTTATGCTGTTAAATTTGTTACGCCCGAAGAAATTGAGGCAGCAATCGCAAGACGCGATAACAATGTTGTATTTATGCATAAAGTAGGTCCCACAAGAACCACCGCTAAAACACGAGTTTATAAAATTATTGTTGGCGCAGGAGACTCAAAACTTTACTTCCACACGCATCAAATGATGAAATCAGCAGCCGATAATGCTATTCAAGCTAAAGACCTGAAAAAAATGAGTAAGTAAAGTTTAGAGTGTAGTGTTTAGAGTTTAGTGTGTAGAGTGTAGATATTAGAGTGTAGTGTGTCGATATTAGTTAGATTTTAACTGATAACTGACAACTGATAGCTCATTAACTGATAACTGATAACTGATAACTGACAACCGACAACTTATAACTGATAACTCATAACTGATAATTTCAAGAAACTGTCAGCACAAGGCGATTACTTTTTTAGACAAAAAATATTCTAAAAATCCGTGAAAACCTGTCTAATCAGTCGAATTGGGGTATCTCTCAATAGTTACCTCTTTATTAATCTCCTCTATCAACTTGTTTACCGCCTTTTCTTCGGGTATATTTTTTTCAATAAGTTCTTTATTTTTGAAAAGAGAAATTTTTCCTTTTGCGGCACCAACGTAACCCCAGTCAGCATCTGCCATTTCGCCCAATCCATTTACGATACAGCCCATAATGGCTATTTTTAATCCTTTTAAGTGTGAACTTTTTTCTTTGATTTGTGCCTCAGTTTTTTGGATATCAAATAGTGTACGCCCGCAACCGGGACAAGAAATAAACTCGGTTTTTGAAAAGCGTACCCTCGAAGCCTGTAATATTGCATAATGAGTTTCTATTAAGCAATTTATCTCAATTTTTGGTGCTGATAATGAAAGCCCATCACCAAAACCATCCAAAAAAAATATTCCCATATCGGCTGATGACTTAATTTGAAACGTTTCTTTGCTGTCGGTGTTGTATCTACGGTGAATAATTACTGGATGAGTTAATTGATTTTCATTCATTTTCAGAAAAAAGGCACGCTGTTCTGCAATAGTGTTAATGTTTGACGAGGTCAGTAATATGATTATATCATCTCTCTTTTTTAAATAAGAAATAGTGGCACTATCTAAATCGTTGTAATTTAACTGAATAACAATGGGATGGTCTGTAGTTATATTATTAATATCCGATTTTTCGTAAAGCAAAATTGTTCTTGAATCACTGTTTTCTTTACAATATTTATAAGGGATAATTTGAATAGTTTTTTTATCTAAATCGTTAATATTTAACTGATTATCTACAATAATAGCATCAGGAAAATTTAAGATATTAATATCAGTTTTTCTATCTCTCAAATCTGCAACAACCAAAGGTATATTTTTTCCGCCGAATGATAAAACTTGGTGCGATTTTCTTTTTGAATATTCGTAAGGATTAAAAGTTGAAAAGTTTGCTGGCGCAACGGGTTTGTGATTTTGGATATTTTGAAAATGATCCAATAGAATTTTGGCGGGAAGAATTTCATTTTCAGGTTGTTCAGTAAGCGAAAAACGAATAGTATCGCCTAATCCGTCAGCAAGAAGTGCACCAATTCCAACAGCAGATTTTATTCTACCATCCTCACCGCTACCTGCCTCAGTAACTCCGAGATGCAAAGGAAAGTTCATATTTTCTTTTTTCATTGTTGCTGACAAAAGCCTGACAGTGTGCACCATAACTCGCGTATTGCTCGATTTTATGCTTAATATAACCTGTCCAAAATTTTCTGCAACACATATCCGCAAATATTCCATACACGACTCGACCATTCCGTGCGGAGTATCGCCGTAGCGGGACATTATTCTATCAGACAAACTTCCATGATTTACACCTATCCGAATGGCACAATTATGCTTTTTACATGTTTTTATAAAGGGAATAAATTTTGATTTAATATTTTCTATTTCAAACAGATAAGAGTTGTTGCTATAATCGATTTGTTTGAACTTTTTAACTCCATCAGCAAAATTTCCCGGATTAATACGAACTTTCTCAACAATAGTAGCAGCAATCATCGCAGCAGATGGATTAAAGTGGATATCTGCAACCAAAGGAAACGTGTAACCTTTTTCTGAAATAATTTTGCGAATTGCCTCAAGATTTGTTGCTTCACGCTGACCCTGTGCAGTTATGCGGACTATTTCTCCTCCCGAATTAAAAACATTGATAGATTGGTCTGCTGTGGCGGCGGCATCCATTGTGTCAGTTGTCGTCATCGACTGAATAGCAATAGGATTGTTGCCGCCGAGCAGCACGTTACCAACACTAACTTCAGAAGTTTTGAACCGACTATACTTGAACAAAGAATCACAATAAAAAACGGGCTGAATTGCATCGGTAGCTTCTATTTCACTGATAATCATACAATAAATAATTGAAAAACATAACTTTCATTCATACTTTAAAAAATCAGTTTTTTTCATAATATATTTTATATTTGGGTTGCAAAGATATTAATTGTTTTTTTTATATTTGCAAATTTTAGTAAAAAAGTGAAATTATTTATTTCAAAAAATATTTTGCATTTTCTATTTTATTCAAAAATTTTACCTATTTTTGCATTTAAAATTTTGAAAATGTATCAACAATATCCGTCTCTATTACTTGAAAATGCGGTTAACGAATTGTCTCGTCTGCCTGGAATAGGAAAAAAAAGTGCGTTGCGGCTTGCTTTATATCTTTTGAGACAAGATGTAGCCGATGTTGCCCGTTTTACAGACACAATAAGTGCATTCCGAAATGAAATTAAATATTGTAAATGTTGTTTTAACATTTCAGATAGGGATTTATGTTCAATATGCGCGGGTGACAAACGAAACCGCCGAATTATTTGTGTAGTGGAAACGATTCGAGACGTTATGGCAATTGAAAATACGGGGCAATTTCAAGGTATTTATCACGTGCTTGGAGGGGTTATTTCGCCAATGGATGGCGTTTCACCCGATGATTTGAATATCAACGAGTTGGAAAAGAAAGTTGCCGACGGGGAAGCCGATGAAATAGTTTTCGCTTTAAGTGCTACTCTTGAAGGCGATACAACTAATTATTTCATATTCAAAAAATTATCACAATTCCCGGTAAAAATTACAACTATTTCGCGTGGCATTGCTGTTGGCGACGAACTCCAATATACAGACGAAATTACGCTCGGACGCTCTTTATTAAATAGAATTCCTTTTGAAAAAACCCTTAAGTAAATGTTAGTTATCAGTTATCAGTGAAAAAGTAAATGAGTGAATAAGTGTATGGGTGAATGAGTGTAGGGGCAAACCTGCAAGTATGCCCCAAAAAAATGTAAATTTTAAATAGATTTTATATAAATAGATAATCATTATGACCATTGCAATAGATTTTGATGGAACAATAGTAGAACATCGTTTTCCTGCCATTGGAAAAGAGATGTTTTTTGCCTTTGACACAATGAAGGCATTACAAAAAGAGGGACACAACCTAATACTGTGGACTTACAGACATTCAAAGTTTTTAGATGATGCTGTTGATTATTGCAAAAAGAATGGCGTAGAATTTTATGCCGTTAACGCAAATCATCCCGAAGAAGAGTTCGACAACACTTTTAGTCGAAAAATTCTTGCTGATATTTACATTGATGACCGAAATTTTGGAGGTTTCCCCGGTTGGGGAGTAATTTATCAATCTATTACAGGAATTAGTGAAGGAAATGACTATTGGGAAAAATTTAACAAAAAATCGGGTTCATTTTTTAAACGAATATTTAACCACTAATTATTCTAACTTCAGTATAGGAATTTAACTAACATCAATTGTAGAATTAATTAATTATACTAAATAGTCGTTCATTTTTCATAAACCATTTTTTTTGAAGATCCCTTTTATAGCACTATATTTCGGATATCAATCCTCCATTTTTCTACTGAAAATAAGGATTTTACACAATGTTTTTTGAGCGCTTGTTGTTACAATCCTCATATCTCATATCTAACAACTAACCGCAAGGGTGCGCCCCTACTCATTTACTCATTCACTCATTTGTCTACTAAGGTTTTTTTGTAGAAAAAACAAGGTGAAAATTTGTTTGTGGGTTGGAGGCGAGGGGCAACTTTGAAAGCCGCCCCCACTAACCGCTAACCACTAATCACTAACCACTAATCACTAATCACTAACCACTAACCACTAATCATTAACCACTATTTTTTAACTACTTTTACAATTTCTTTTCCTACTTTTACAAAATAAATACCAGCAGGTAAATGCGAAATATCTATTTCTACGGTTGCACGGTTCACGCTAAATGGTACACGGTTCACGGGACACGGTTCACGGTGAACAATGCGACCTGCAAAATCTAAAATCTCAATACTGACTACTGACATCTCACTACTGACATCTGATAACTGAAAACTGATAACTGAAAACTTTCCACTCGTAGGGTTAGGATAAACCATAATATTTTGATTCATATAAGATTCAGACATGCCAATAGGCTCATTTATTATTAAGGGATATAGGATTCCCATTCCGGCACATTGCGAGTTAGATGGCATATAATTGTTGTCAAAATTTGGATCAATTTCAATAGAGTTGTTTTCGTTGTTGATATGCTCTTTCCATGCAAGAAGTTCCATATTTGTTACGGCAGGTGGACGATTATCTGTAAAAGTTGCGCTTTTACCTGCATTAAAGTAACAATTATAGTCCATTGTTGGATTGCCATCTAAAGAAGATAAATCAAAATTAAGAAGTCCAGGATATAAAACGGGATCATAAAAATCCTTAACAAAACGGATGTCTATCATTCTATTGTAGTACGTAGAAGGCTGATATACAATATTATTATGTATATTTGGGTTGATATTTGGCGGGCATCCTTCAAAGTTTTCCCAATCCTGAGTTGCGACACCAAAGTAAATTGGGCTATGATAATTTAATGGTCCAGAAACTGCATTAATAATTGTATTGTTGTAAATTTGAGCATCTTTTGAAGCGTATAAACCAATACCTTCCCATCCTGCATTAATAATCAAGTTATTACGGGCAATGCCGTTAATGTTTTCGTAATATTCAGGGTTCAAGATAATATCAAAATATTGCGGGCTAGTATCAAATCCAAGCATAATTCCGCCTGCGTACGCTTGTTCGATAATATTATTTTCAATAATAACGTTTGTTGCTCCCCCTTTGGCATAAATTCCCGTACTGCAAATATCATGAATATAGTTATTATGAACGTGCATCCCATCTCCATTGACATTATCAATACCTTCTGCATTATGTTCACCCGTATTAAAGTCAGGTAAGTGGGCATGTCTTTGCCCTGAATTATGGATTTCATTATACCTGATTGTAATGTGTTCGCAACCGGGTTTTACTTTAACTGCATCGTCAGTGGAGTGATGAAGAATACAGTCTTCTACGATGATATTTGAGGCTCCTTTTCTATCGGGATAGGCTTCTCCCCATTCCCATGTGGTTTCAAAACAAACTGTATAAAATCCACCTTTTACTTCTACGCATTGTAGTTTACAATCTTTTACAATACCTCCTGTTTTTTCATCTTTTGCATAAAACAAAACTCCTGAATGTTGATCATTTCCGGGATCATAGATAGTCAAATCAATTACAGCCCACTCACCTTTTGCAGATTTTATGGTTACATTTGACATTCGAACACGAACGTCACGTTTTTCTTGATAGGTTCCACCTCGCAATATTATAGTGGCACTTGATAAAGAACTATTTAATGCTGCGTTCAAAGCAGTGTTTATACTTTTGAAAGGGGCATCGATGGAACCGGTTGCAGTTACGTCATTTCCACTCGGTGAAACGTAAATGCCATCTGAGGGGTCGTCGTAAAAATTACCTCGAGGTCCAACATTACCTGACTGTGACCAAGAAACGCTTATGCCCAATACTAAAAAGAGTAAAATATAAAAAAATATTCTCGTTTTTTTCATTATTTTATTAATTATATATTAATTATATTTATTGTTAATTGTTTTGTCAATTTTACGAATTTACACTGCTGATTGGTTGTGAGTAAGGGGCGACTTTGAAAGTCGCCCCTAAATTAGGGCAAACACGTAGGTTTGCCCCTACTCACCACTATTTTTTAACTACTTTTACCATTTCTTTTCCTACTTTCACAAAATAAATGCCTGCAGGTAAATGCGAAATATCTATATCTACGGTTGCGCGGTTCACGGTAAACGGTTCACGGTACATGGTACACGGTACACGGTTCACGGTACACGGTTCACGGTGTACAAGAAGACCTACTGCATCATATATCTCAATACTCACTACTGACATCTCACTACTCACTACTGAAAACTGACCATTAGTTGGATTCGGATATACCACCAAATTTGAATTTCCAAATTCGTAATTAGTAATTCCTAAATTAGTTCCGTTAAAGTAAACATTTATAGTAATCGGGAAAATTGAACCTAATGTAGCAATTCCCTTAATTTCCATAGTTAAAATACCGTTTTCAATATTGGCATTTATGAGAGTTATCGCAACCTCGACATCATTAAAAGTCATACCTTCGGGGAACAATGGCAGAATTGGAGGTACTTCAACCACAGGAATAATGATGTTCAATGGACCGCTTTTCGACAATTCGTAGCCCTCGCCCGCCGGAGTAATTGTTACATTGTCTAACTCATATTCGGGCAAAATATTTCCATTTCCCAAATCTAATTCTGCAATCACAAGGCTATAATTTGAACCGGACCGTTTTAGTTCGATAGTTATTCCGTTAAAATTTTGGTTAATACTTAAAGCGGAAATAACAGCATTAACTACACCCGTATAATTTCCCAAAATTTGTGACACAGTAACATCATCAATAGGAATAAAACCTGAATTTGTACCATTTTCAACAGAAATACCGCTGTTGCTGCCCTGTTTTGCCCATACTGCCGTTGCAGATGAAGGATTTTTATAAATATCGTCATCTGTTCCCGCTAAATATTCAGTTGTGCCAGCAAACTTGTTCCACGCAAGAATTACGGCATTGCCGCTCATATCATAAGAGCCATCAATTACGCTTTCTATTCCTGTGCCATAAGCAAATATAACGCCTCCGTTAAAGGTTGCGTTTCCTTCAAGATTAAAAATTGCATTGTCATAAGTAGAGGCAATTACACCACCATTTACGTCTATATTTCCATGATTGTTGTAAATTCCAGTACCATTTAATACTGAAACATTTCCTCCATTAACGGTGATTGTTCCATAATCGTTGTAAATCGCATTGCCATAGTTGGATGAGGAAACTGTTCCACCGCTAATCACGATTTCGCCGCTATGATTGTTCTGAATAGCAATGCCATTATTTTCGGTTGCTATTACTGTTCCACCGCTAACTTCTACTCCTCCCACTGAGTCATTATAAACTGCATGACCTCCTGTAGCGGTGTTTTTTACAGTTCCACTTTCAATAAATAGTCGATAATAATCATTATCACTTTCATCCCCTAAATAAATTGTACCGGGGGTAGTGTCGCTTGTGTTTTCAGATGTAACAATTGCTGTACCATACACGTGAACTTCACCGTCTATCCTGCTGGAAATAGCAATTCCTGTTGCACCTGTCGCAGATACAGTACCACCACCAATGCTTACAGTACCATTGCTATAATTATATATAGCGATTCCGTTGCTCCCAATTCTCTGCACTTCTCCTCCGAGTACACTTATCCATGCATGGTTACTAACCGCATCGCCCCCGATTCCCGCTGATTTAACAATACCACCTGTGATTTGCATCGTTCCGTAATTGATAATTACTCCTGTAGCCATTGCACCTGTGCTCTGTACCATACCATCAGAAATGGTTAGAATACCTGTTCCTGTGTTGTAAATCATTGGACGATTTCCAGTAGCCGTAAGTTCTGCCTTGCTATCTAACATAATACCATCAAGAACGGTTATTCCATTGGTTAAAATTCCCGTTGTACCACTCGAACTTGAATAGGTTGCTTTTCCCGTAAGGGTAATGTTTCCCCAATTTCCTTCAAAAGTGATTTTTCTACCGCTGCCACCACCCAAATCTAAAGGGTCTTCACCATTGGCATGATAAAGATCAATAGTACAGTTAGCACCGTTTGCATCAGTTTTAATAAAGTCAATGGCATTTTGCATAACACTATGCGAAAAAACGTTGGAACTGCCCATATAAACGTTATAATCTGAGCCATCCCACTTAATACTGTACGTTGTTTGCGCCAACGTCGCGCATACGCTCAAACCAAAAATGGCGAGCATTAATAAAAATGTTCTTACTTTTTTCATCTTCTTAATATTTAATGAATTAATATTTTTTAGTTTTCAGTTTTCAGTTTTCAGTTTTCAGTTTTCAGTTTTCAGTTTTCAGTTTTCAGTTTTCAGTTTTCAGTATTCAGTATTCAGTTTGTAACCACTAATCACTAACCACTAATCACTAACCACTAACCACTAACCACTAACCACTAATCACTAATCACTAACCACTAATCACTAACCACTAATCACTAACCACTAATCACTAACCACTAATCACTAACCACTAACCACTAACCACTAATAAAAATCCTTTAAAAAATTTTTGCAAAGATAAAATGTTTTTTTTAACTGTGCAATCATATAAATATATGATTTTTTGGTTTGGGATGAAAAAATAGTTATTTTTGCGCTATTTAGACAAGGCATACTTCGACTTTGCTCTGTAACCATACCTTGACGCTACAATTCTAATATCTAACTACTCACTACTCATATCTAACTACTCACTACTCACTACTCACTACTCATATCCCACTACTCACTACTCACTACTCACTACTCATATCCCACTACTCATATCTTATTACTTACTACTCCTTTTATTCTATGAGGATTTTTTTTGATAAAATCTTTCCAATTAGTTGTAACAGACTTTGATACAGGTCTTTGGCTTTGAAAAAAATGACAAACTGCTGCTGCGAGTCCGTCTGTGGCATCAAAAAATTTGGGGTCTTCGGTTAAATTTAAAAATTTTTTCAGAAAAAGTGCAACTTGTTCTTTTGAGGCGTTTCCGCGCCCTGTTATTGATTGTTTGATACGCAACGGTGCATACTCAAAAATGGGAATTGAACGAGACAGCGCGGCTGCCATTGCTACTCCTTGTGCTCGACCGAGTTTCAATGTAGATTGTTCGTTTTTACCGAAAAAAGGTGATTCTATGGCAAGTTCATGCGGCTGATAAGTGTCGATTAATTGGATTACACGTTCAAAAATTTTTTGCAATTTTAAATAATGGTCACTATATTTTTTTAGTTCTAAAACGCCCATTGTTATTGGTGTTGGTTTGTTGCCTTCGACCAAAATTACTCCGTAGCCCGTTATGGTTGTGCCTGGATCTATTCCGAGGATAATTTTTTTTTCCATTAAAATATTATATTATTGGTTTTTATATAGTTATAGACACCGGTAGGTACGAAATAATTAATTTTTTTTCCAACTTTAAGGCTTTGACGGATAAATGTAGATGATATATCAAATAGAGGTGCGTTTATCAAAGTTGTTTTTGGTGGCAAATCGGCATTTGATACGGAAAATTTAGGGCGAGGATAAACAATTATTTCATAATTTCCGATAATTATGTCGGCATCTTTCCATTTATGTAGATTAATAATATTATCGCTACCCATAATTAAAACAAAAGTAAAAGATGGAAATAACTTATTGAGTTCGCGCAAAGTATTAATAGTAAAAGAAGGTTTTGGGAGATTAAATTCAATATAAGACGCTTTAAATCGTGGTTCGGCGGAAATAGCTATTTTTGTCATTTCAAATCTAAAATGTTCATTAATAAGGTTTTCATCTTTTTTAAAAGGATTTTGAGGAGAAATAATAAACCAAATTTCAGACAGGTCGGAATATTCGATAATATAATTAGCAACCGCTGTATGCCCGATATGAATAGGATTGAAGGAGCCAAACAACAATCCTATTTTATTTATCTTTTTCATAACTCATTTCCTCCTATTTAGTTAAAATCATCTGTTTAGCATCGCTCGTTTTTAAAATATTTCACAAAATTAATCTTTTTTTTTTATTCTTTTAAATTTTCATCAAAAGTATAACAAATTTTTCGTTTGTTATACTTTGATGAAAATAATATCACACTTAATCTACACTGTTGGCACTAAATTTAGATCCAGCGCTAACGCTAAATGGTCCATTAATTGTAATACTGCCCGATGCCTCAAGAGTAAGTTTGGCTCCGTTAGTAACGTAAACAACCTGAGCATTGATATCTCCGCAGCTTAAAATAGTTTTGTCGGTGGAAATATACTCAAAGAATAGATTTACATTACATGATGCTGCTCGGACGGCATCATAAGCATTTAATCTACCATATCCAACCAACCCGTTTAAAGAAGGGATTTTGTCAGCACTTTCAAGCAAATATCTTTTT
>JGI24701J34945_10001810_pt1 | contig 10542 bp, 9 predicted proteins | sample TergutTh196P3_FD_34945 | JGI IMG/M metagenome (IMG submission 34945)
GCCTGGAATGGGAGACCGACAATCATTCCGTCCGACGGCCTGGTCCCGATCTCATGAGCATACAGGGCTATCTGGGCCGGAGGGAAAAGCCATCCGTCGATGCCGAGTTCCTTATACGTGGCGGCGAAGTGTGCCGCGTCGCCCTGCGTGTATTTCAGGACGAACGCTGATTCGGCGGTGTATATGTCGGGAGCCTGAGATCCGCCGCTTAAAAGAGCCTGATCGAGAGCGGGCTGGTATGCCCCTTCCGTTGTCGCGATTATAGTGACGTTAAAATCATACGCGAAATCGGGATTCAACTCCTTGTACCGTTCCACCATCTTCGGCACTTCATCGGTGAAGCTCCAAAGGTTGATGGTCTGAGCCGACGCGACGGACGCGACGAACATCATTAAGGACAGCGCGATTACAAAAACTTTCTTCATGGTGATTATCATCCTTTCTTTATTTTAATTTTTTGTGATTTGGCAAAAGATTCCCCAAAACCTTGCAATACTAATTGTTACAATAGTTACAATACGATATTTTTTTAGTGCTTTTTGTTTACATTGTTGCGGCTATGGGAATCAATTTCCATTGCGTCAATTTTACCAGTTTCTTTTTCAACATACAAGATACGGATTCCTATAACGACGTTTTTTTGTGCTATCCCTTCAAATAAAAAATTTTCGCGTCTTGCGTTTTAAGCGGCAAAATTTCAACAAAGCGCGGCCAGTTTAATTTCGTCGCGGACGGCGACACAAGCTACTTTCAGCCAGTGGTAGTTTAGTTGACAACACTTTTGATTATGATAATGTAATGCGTATCATTATTTATGAACTTTTAATTTTTTATGTTCCGGCTGAACCTGGAGGTGGGGAAGTGCGCGATAAAACCGTTGACATTACCATTGGAGGATTGTTGCATGATATTGGCAAACTCGTCTACAGGAGCGGAGACCACAGAGAACACAGCGGTTCAGGACGAGAACTGACAGAAGGAATTGGTATTTTCAACGAAAATGTGTTGGACTGCATCGCGTATCACCATTTCAAAAATATGGCAAACGCCTTAATTGCCCAAGATTCCCCGGCGTATATAACGTATATTGCCGATAACATTTCATCTGGAACCGACAGGCGCGAAGCGGCTAACGAAGGTGAAACAGCGGGCGGTTTCGACCCGTCGGTACCGCTTGCCTCCGTTTTCAATATACTCAACAATAACGACGAACACTTTAGTTATGAAGCGGACACACTGGAACACAAGCGGGGAATAAATCTTCCAAGCCGGGACGTCAAACCATACGACGCGATTTATTACAGCGGGATTTTGCGAGGCATAGTGGACGAACTAAAACGTGTCGATTGCTCGGGACAATATTTAAACTCCATATCCAAGATTATGGAGTGTTATACGTCTTACGTGCCTTCGTCCACATCCAAGGCGGAGCAGCCGGATATATCGCTGTTCGATCACAGCAAGACCACAGCCGCCATTGCCTGCTGCATATACGAGTATCTTTCAGAAAACGGCATAACCGATTACAGGCAGATTCTTTTCGCGGGAGCCGAAAAATTTTACGATGAGAAATGTTTTTTGCTTTTCTCCTGCGATATGTCAGGCATACAGGATTTCCTCTATACGGTAAGCGGGGAAAAAATGTTAAAAAGCCTCAGAGCGCGCTCATGTTATTTGGAGATAATACTGGAACACATTATAGACGAGATTTTAGATCGCGTCGGTCTGTCCCGCGTCAACCTGATATATTCAGGCGGCGGTCATGCGTATATATTGATGGCGAACACGGAAAAAACAGTGCGCTTATTAAACACGATCGAACGCGAACTGAATACGTGGTTTCTCAATAATTTCAAAACCGCGCTGTATATCGCTTCCTCCTATTACCCGTGCAGCGGCAGCGACTTGATGAACCGGCCGTCCGGGAGTTATTCCAACATATACAAAAATATCGCGTCCGCGTTATCCGCGAAAAAACTCGCAAGGTATGACGCGGAAAACATAAGAAAACTAAACTTCGGCGAGCTGCCCGACGAGCGTCAGGGACACAGAGAATGCCCCGAATGCAAAAGAGCCGACAGGTTGACGGATGACGATATATGCATCATCTGCGCGGCTTTTCGCAATATATCGGCCGATTTGGCGAAATATGATTTTTTCGCCGTCAAAAATGAACCCGCACCAAAAGCGATGCCGCTCCCCTATGAAAAATATCTTTACATTATGGACAGGGACGGGTTAAAAAAAGAATTGTCGTCATCTGGGAGCGTCGTGCGTTTTTACAGCAAGAACGATATGTATTCCGGCCTTGATATGGCAACGAACCTGTGGATGGGAGACTACACAAGCGGCGATACTTTCGAGGAACTGGCGGATAAAGCCGCGGGGATCGACCGGATAGCCGTCATGCGCGCCGATGTGGACAACCTCGGACTGGCATTCGTAAATGGATTTCAGCACGACAAGTATGGCGACCGCTTCATCACGCTCTCGCGCTACGCCGCATTTTCAAGGCTGTTGTCGATGTTCTTCAAATACCATATAAACTCGATACTGGAGAATCCGCGTTTCTTCATGGACGGGGAAAAGACCGGCCCGGCCGGTAGAAACGCGGTCATTGTTTACTCAGGAGGCGACGACATGTTTATCGTAGGCTCGTGGAATGATTGTATCGAGCTGTCGTTCGACATAAACGAAGCCTTTCGCAAGTATTCGCAGGGTACCCTCACGTTATCCGCCGGAATCGGCATGTACCACTCCAACTACCCGATGTCCCGCATGGCTCACGAAACGGGCGGTTTGGAGGGAATTGCCAAGAACGCCGACGCGCAAAAGAATAAAATCGCGCTGTTCGAACCGGATAGAGCTTTTTCGTGGGATGTCCTGCGCGAGCGGGTCATCGAAGAAAAACTTCGGACGATACGGAGTTTTTTCAGTGAATGCGATGAACGCGGCAAGGCCATGATCTACAAACTGCTGGATTATCTGCGCAACGTGGATTCCGACAGAATAAACATACCGCGCCTCGCATATTTGCTGGCTCGGCTGGAACCGAAGGGTGATGATAAAAAGGTGGAATACGCCGGTTTTATGCGAAAATTTTACGAATGGGCGCTTGACAAAAANGANCGCGGCGAGCTGGAAACCGCGCTTGAGCTGTATATTTATCTGCACAGAGGGGAGAGGGAGCGGTGAGCGTAAACGATACGAACTATTGCGATTTAGCGGAGANCAGAATCAAGGAGCTTGGCAGACCCGATGAAAGAAATCCGGGCAGACTGCGCTTTAACCTTACCACCAGCAAAATACGGAATCTGCTCGCCATGGTCAACCAGATATACAACGACGTGGTATTGAGCGACGGCGACAGTCTGGAGGAAAGGCACAAATCCCGGATCACATACCTGAGGGTTCGCATGCTCTACGAAGCGGGACGCGAAGATTCAGTCAGGTCTTTTCTCGAAAAATCGAAACTGTTGGACGAATTGCGGGAAATAGGCGGAGAGAGAAAGAAATTTCTGCTGTTCTGCCGGTATTTTGAAGCGCTCGTGGCTTACCACAAATTTTATGGCGGCAAGGACTGAAGCTGGGAGGGACCGTGAATGTTCGCTAAACTNCAAATAACCGGAAGCATAGANGTCGTGACAGGGCTGCATATAGGCGCGTCAAACGCATTTTCCGCAATCGGCGCGGTTGACAGCCCGATTGTAAGGGATTCCAGGACGAAANTGCCGATAATTCCCGGCAGCAGCCTTAAAGGTAAGATGCGAACNCTGCTTGCCAGGGCAAGGAGTGAAAAATTGGTACTGCAAGAATGTTCATCCGACCCGCTTGANCTGCTGCGCATGTTCGGAAGCAGCGAACCTCTGCCTCAAACGAAGCGCCTGCCCAATTCGCGGCTTAAATTCTCAGATTGTTTCATGACCAACGATAAAAACCTTAAGGAAAAAGACATCCCAATCACCGAAGTAAAATTTGAAAACACCATCAACAGACTGACCTCTGTCGCCAACCCGCGCCAGATAGAAAGAGTGGTGCGCGGCGCTGAATTTGGGCTGGAGATAATCTATGACGTTGAAGTTCCGGAGGAAGCCGCGGCTGATTTCNGCGTTTTGCGGGAGGGTTTTACGCTTATAGAATATGATTACCTTGGAGGGCACGGTTCCAGAGGTTCAGGGCGGATACGTTTTAACGATCTCNNCCTCGCCGGGGTATATGGGGNNATAGACCNGANCATATTTGCGGAGTGTCAAAAAATCCTNACGGAGCGTTAGANGGTGNGTTATGAANTTGGACTACGCTGTTTTTAAAATGCGCTTCCTCGCGCCCCTCCACGCGGGGGGAAAGAATTTGACGGACGCCGGATTTTCCATTAACGCCGACACTCTGTTCTCCGCTCTCTGCCACGCGGCGCGGGCCGCGGGCGGTGAACGCGGCGTGGAAGAATTGACCGATGAAGCTCGCGCCGGGCGGCTCGCATTGTCGGACGCGTTTCCTTACATAGACGGCGATCTGTATATCCCGAAACCCATTATGCGTGTGGAAAGCGCCGGTGATTACGGGGATAAAAAAATGTTTAAAAACCTAAAATATATTCCGGCGAACCTGTTGCCGGAGTATCTGTCCGGCAAATTCGACGCCGGCGAGAGTATCTCCGTTTTAGACAAACTGGGAGTTTCCGAGACCAGAACGCGTGTGGTTTTAGGCAACGAACCGAGGCCGTATCATGTGGGGTCGTTCAGCTTTGCCGACAACGCCGGATTGTATGTGATTGTCGGTTTTGAGGGAGATTGCGGATTTGTCGAGACGCTGTTCACGGCTCTTTCGTACAGCGGGTTGGGAGGAAAGCGGACGTCCGGCCTGGGGCGTTTCGAGGTTTGCCGTGATGACGCGCGTGAGTTGGGGCGCGCGATTTCAGGCTCTTCCGGTTGCCCGAAGTTTATGACGCTGGGGGTTTCGATGGCGCGCCCCGAAGAACTGGGCGCCGCCCTGGCGGGGGCTACTTACGCGCTGACGCGCCGCGGCGGTTTTGTAAGCTCGCCGGATTACTCCGAATCTCCTGTCAAAAAGCGTGATTTTTACAGTTTTTCGGCGGGTTCCTGTTTTGAATACAGATTCGAGGGAGATGTGTTTGACGTTTCCGGCGGAGGGCGGCACCCTGTGTACCGCTACGCAAAGCCGATGTTCCTGGGTATCTCGATATGAAACAATTCCTGAAAACCCTCACCTTTCGCCTGACCGCCGTGTCTCCGGTCTTTGTCGGCAGCGGGAACGCGATAGGAAAAAAAGAGTATATTCTGCCCCCGTCCGGGAAAGATGTGATAATCCCCGACATGCACAAGATGTACGATTACCTGGACAAGTTGGGTAAGTCGGCGGCTTACGAAAGTTTTTTACTGGCCCGGGGAGGAATGGGCGGTAACAGCCTTTTCGAGTTTTTGAAGTCCGTAGGAACCGGACATGCCGATTATGAAAAATTCACCGGCTACACCGTTTCTAAAGGCGACGTGGAAAGGGTGTTCGAGATAAACACGTTCATCAAAGACCCTTATGGGAACCCTTTCATTCCCGGCAGCGGACTGAAGGGCGCGCTGCGTACCGCGTTTGTCGGAAGTTTCGCGGCAGCGGAACCCGAAAAGTACAAAGATGTACGAGAAAGCATGAAGCGGGAGGACGGACGTAACCGGAACAGGTATATGGGGCAGCCAGCGTCGCGCTTGGAAGAAAAAATGTTCGCGAGACTGCCGTTCGGAGATGAGAAGGATTCGCGTGGTAATTTCCCGTTGAAAGACATCATGCGCGGTCTGCGTATAGGTGACAGCAGGCCGCTGTCCGCAAAAGACCTGGTAGTATGTCAAAAAGTGGATATATTCCCTTCGGGAGGGGAAAAGCCCATCAACACTCTGCGCGAGTGCCTGAAGCCCGGCACGGAAATTTTGTTCCCCGTTACATTGGATACGGAGATGTTCCGCCTTTCGACGGACGATATAATTAAGCTCGTGGGCATTTTCTGTAAATCCTATAAAAATTCGTTTTTGAGCCGCTTTAGGGATTCACGTAATTACGGGAATTGCCTGCTTTATATTGGAGGAGGTGCCGGATACGCGACTAAAACCGTCGTTTATCCGCTGTTTGGCGAGGACGGGTTGCAGGCGGCGTCGGATATCCTGAAACAGACAACCCCGAAACATCACAACCACGAACAGGATGCTGACTTTGGCGTGTCTCCGCGTATGAAAAAATGTACGAGGTACTCCGGGGCCATCCACGAGTTCGGCGTGTGCGGATTTAGCATAGTGAGCGGTGAGCGCGATTGATAAGGCGTATCAGCGTCAAATTGGTAACGAAAAATAAAACGCCGCGCCCTTCTTCAAATTGGGGATATGCGCTTTACGGCGCGATGATGGAGCGTTTGCCGCCCGAGTTGGGCGACGCTTTGCACGAAAAGGAGCATCCTGTACTGAGCCAGTATCTTTCCGTGAACAGGGACGCGGGCTTCTGCGTATGGAACGTGACGCTGCTTGGCGAAGCCCCGGCCGGGATACTGGATTTTCTCCTGAAAAACAAGGAATACCCGCTGGAAAAAAACGGCGCGGTGTTGGAGGTGGCGGGCTTCGAAGTTTCCCCGGAGATAACGGAGCGCGAATTTTGCTTGAAGTATTTGGCGGAAACCCCGCCTGAGCGGTTCGCGGCGATGCGCTTCGTGACGCCGTGCTCGTTCAAGTCCGCCGGCGAGTACGCCACGCTGCCGACAAAGGAGTGGATACTTCGGAGCTGCGCCAACAGGTGGAACGCGGTTGCGAAGGCCACGAAGATAGACGGCGAACAAGCAGTGGCGGACATCGTGGGCCATACAAGAATAACGGGGCACAATCTGCGTAGCGCGTCGTATGTTATGAAAAAAACCGGCATACCGTCGTTTGTGGGGTATGTTATTCTGTCGGCGCGCGGCCCTGAGACGCTGCTCCGCCTGTTCAACCTGCTGACCGCGTTTGGGGGATACTGCGGAGTTGGCATAAAAACGGCGTTAGGAATGGGCGGGACCGAGGTGACGCTTGGGCGGGCAGCTCTGTAACTTGACAATTGATTTTTCGGATTTATGTGAAATGTACCTATGGTAGTTTATCTGACTGAACCGGGTTGTATTATGAGAAAAGACGGCGGCAAATTTATTGTCCAGAAGGGCGACGATGTTTTGTCGGAAATCCCATCGGCAAAAATTGAAGCCGTAGTGATCGCGAGAGGTTCTCACGTCACGTCGAATGTCTGCGAGGATTTGCTGGACAGAGGCGTTCCCGTGACTTATATCGACTACACCGGGAGATTTAAGGGGCGGTTGGAGCCCGCTGTACATTACAACATAGAGCGAATGGCGCTTCAGTTCGACCGCTATTATGACGAGCCTTTCTGTCTTGGAATAAGTAAAAAAATCATATTCGGCAAGCTGGCTAACTCCAAGGTTGTCCTGCGCCGGTATAACCGAAACGCTTGCGATAGCAGGGTCAAAAAAATTATAAATGAAATAGACGCATACGAGGCGGATATAGGCTACTCAAAGAACATACAGCAGTTGTTAGGCTATGAAGGAATATTCAGTAAACTTTATTTTGAAGGNCTTTCATGTTTAGTATGCGATGAGGCTAAATTTATCGGGAGAAGTAAACGCCCTCCCAAAGACCCTTTCAACTCTCTTTTGAGTTTTGGCTACTCTTTGCTGCTGAACGAAATTTATACATCTATTACTCATAAAGGATTGAATCCATATATTGGCGTCATGCACCGCATTCGGAATGGGCATCCGGCGCTGGCGTCCGACCTTATGGAAGAATGGCGCCCTTTGATGGTTGATTCTATGGTGTTGAAGCTGATTAACGGGTCGACTTTCAAAGTNGTCGATTTCAAGGTTGATTCCCGAACAGGGGGTGTTTATTTGAACCGGGACGATTCGAAGAAGTTTATAGAACACTTCGAGACCAGGCTTTTGAAGACAAATAAATATATCGATGATATAGCGTCGCCGATGACTTTTCGTGAAACACTACAGTATCAGATAAATTTATTTGTAAAGGCTATAGAGGAGAAAAATCCCGATTTATACAGCGCTGTTGTGATTAGATGATAAAAGGGGCTGATATTGACGATTTTTTTGACGTTTTTGACGATGGACGCTTGCGCGGCAATGATTACTTTGTGCTGGTCATTTATGATATTTCCGATAGTAGGAGGCGCAATAAATTAAGTGGTTTGCTGGAGAGTTATGGAGTTAGGGTTCAGAAATCCGCGTTCGAGTGTTTTTTGGCGAAAAGCGAAATCAATGATTTATTGAAAAGCGCGGCGCGGATAATTGACATAGAGCAGGATTCCCTGAGGCTATATAGGCTGAACAATAACGATGTTATGAAAACGTATGGAAAAACAGGCATCACCAAAGAACAGCTTTTTATCTTGATATAGCGCGCGGCAATCCGAATAAAAGCCGGTATTTGGTGTGCCGAGCGCCGCAGATAAGACAGCGTAACGTGTTGAGGTTATAATTGAGGCGATTTAGTTGCGAAAAAACAAGCGTAAAAGCACAAAAAATTGCAATCGCCGCATAGTGGCTTTTCGAGCTGCCCGCAGCAAGGCTTCACAATGGAGGGATTAGAAGGAAATTCACCCCGGAAGGGGACGGAAACTTGTCGTAAGGAGCATGATGGAGTTGCAGATGCGGTTTGTATATTAGAAGGAAATTCACCCCGGAAGGGGACGGAAACGTTTTTTCCTCAAGTAGTAGATGATTTACGAGTAATTAATTAGAAGGAAATTCACCCCGGAAGGGGACGGAAACGTTTTTCAATGTCATCCACATTAATTACAGGAACCGCATTAGAAGGAAATTCACCCCGGAAGGGGACGGAAACCGAAATTGCCACTGACTCAGAGTGCTTTCACTCATACTCATTAGAAGGAAATTCACCCCGGAAGGGGACGGAAACATATATCAGGTGAAAACTGCGTTTCACCATTGGCTATTACATTAGAAGGAAATTCACCCCGGAAGGGGACGGAAACTATGATTATTTTTCTCACTCGTTCATAAGCTCGGCTCATTAGAAGGAAATTCACCCCGGAAGGGGACGGAAACGTAAGCCAGACTTGCTCCGCCTCGCGCAACTCTGCTATCTTATTAGAAGGAAATTCACCCCGGAAGGGGACGGAAACGACAGGCAATGCAGGTGTTATCGGGATGCCATTTATAATTAGAAGGAAATTCACCCCGGAAGGGGACGGAAACCAAAAACAAAAAATAGTATCCGCTCCATTTTTCCATTAGAAGGAAATTCACCCCGGAAGGGGACGGAAACGTTGTACTACGTTCTTTCAGTGCTGCATCCGTTCTGCTGATCACTGTGCATTGAGTGTGAGCGTTGTGCGTATGTTGCGATGATGCGGAATTCTTTCCGGATTTTGTGATATGATAAATAGGATGTTGTAAAGAAAGTGAGGTTGCTGTATGCCGAAAAAAGAAACCTTCACCGTGCAGGGGACGGAGATTGCCGTCCTCACGCATCGGCAAGGCGATTACATATCATTGACAGATATGGCTAAGTATAAAGACGGAACGGAACCTCGCATTGTCATTTCCAATTGGATGAGTACGTATTACACGCTTGAATATTTGGCGATATGGGAAGATTTTAACAACCCTGATTTTAACCGTATGGGATACCAGTCGGTTAGAAATGAAGAAGGGCGGTTAATCATGTCCCCGAAGCGATGGATTGAAGCTACAAATGCCATCGGAATCATTTCAAAAGCGGGGCGTTATGGCGGCGGCGTTTTCGCACACCGCGATATTGCTTTTGAGCTCGCCACTTGGCTATCGGCTAAGTTTAAGTTTTATCTCGTAAAAGAGTTTGACCGGCTAAAAAATGATGAAGCTCGTCGGCAATCTCTCGAATGGAATTTGCAGCGGACGCTGTCCAAAATCAATTACCGAATCCACACCGATGCCATCAAGGAGCAAATCATCCCTAAGAAAGTCACGCGGGCACAAGCGGTGGCGGCCTATGCATCGGAAGCTGACATGTTAAATGTAGCGCTGTTTGGTATGACGGCGACAGGGTGGAGGACGGCAAACCCGGATAAAGAAGGAAATATGCGCGACCATGCCACACTGGAACAGCTTGTCGTGTTGTCCAATATGGAAAGTATAAACGCTCTTCTTATACGCCAAGGCCTGCCGCAGGGTGAGCGCTTGATTCAACTCAACGCCACAGCCATCACACAGATAAAATCCCTTGTCGGCGCATCGCTCAAGAAACGCCTGAAATAATTAATTATTGAAACGGAGGTAAGGCGCATGAGTTATATTCTCTTCACCGCCGCAGGCGATACGGACCCGGTACGAGGGGGTTTCGACGGCCCCATTCTTCATATAGCGCGCAAATACCGCCCTAAAAAGATATATCTGTTTTTGACGGCGGAGATGGCTCGGAGAGACAAAGATACCAACTGCTACGAGCAGGCGATACACCATCTGGACAAAGNNTGNTCGGTNGT
>JGI24701J34945_10001830_pt1 | contig 10470 bp, 8 predicted proteins | sample TergutTh196P3_FD_34945 | JGI IMG/M metagenome (IMG submission 34945)
GCACTGTCCAACCGCCTGCGGGAGTTGGCGTTCCTTAACAAAGGGCTGAAAATCACAATCCGTGATGAGCGGCTTTCCACGCCCAAGTCTCATGATTTTATGTTTGAGGGCGGCGTAAAAAGTTTTGTTGAATACTTAAATGAAAATAAAAATACCCTTTACAAAGAACCTGTTTACATTGAGGGCAGCCGTGATGATGGTATCGGCGGTCAGATTGAAATCGAACTGGCAATTCAATACAACGACGGCTATAACGAAATAATGTACTCATTTGTAAACGATATTAATACTCGTGAGGGCGGAACGCACCTTGTGGGTTTTAAATCTGCGCTTACCCGCACTCTTAACGAATATTTAAAAAAATCCAAACACGGTAAGAAGCTTGATGAAACTCTGTCAGGAGACGATGTGCGCGAGGGGCTGACTGCGGTCTTGTCCGTAAAAGTGCCTAACCCGCAGTTTGAAGGGCAGACCAAGGGCAAACTGGGCAACTCCGAAGTAAAAGGCATAACGGAATCTTTTGTAAATGAGCAGTTGGAACTTTATTTTGACAAACACCCCGATGTTATCAACAATATACTGGAAAAATCCGTGTTAGCTGCAAAGGCTCGTATTGCCGCGCGGCAGGCAAGAGACGCAACTCGCCGTAAAAATGCAATGGACTCCGCCGGCTTGCCGGGAAAACTTGCCGACTGCTCGGAGAAAGACCCTGCCAAGTGCGAATTATTTATTGTAGAGGGCGATTCGGCAGGCGGCTCTGCCAAGCAGGGGAGAGACCGCAGGTATCAGGCAATTCTTTCTTTGTTTGGTAAAATGTTAAATGTAGAAAAACAGCGAATAGAAAAAGTTATTACCAACGAAAAACTCCAGCCAATAATAGCAAGCATTGGAGCCGGCTGCGGCAATGATTTTAATGTCGATAAAATTCGCTATCATAAAATAATAATCATGGCTGATGCCGATGTTGACGGCTCGCACATTCGTACGCTTTTGCTTACTTTCTTTTACCGTTATATGACACCGCTTGTTGAACACGGCCATGTTTACTTGGCAATGCCGCCGTTATACAAAGTAAGCTATGACCGCAAATTTTTCTACGCCTATGACGATGCGGAAAAAGATCGCCTTGTAGCCGAATCCGGCAAAGACCCTGAAAAGTTAAAAGTTATCCGCTACAAAGGGTTAGGTGAAATGGACGCCGACGAATTATGCGATACCACAATGGATGCCGGAAAACGCAACATAGTGCAAGTCCACCTTGACGATTCTGTCGAAGCAGAGCGCATTTTTACCACGCTCATGGGCGAAGTAGTCCAACCCCGCCGCGAGTTTATAGAGGAGAACGCCCTGTTGGTGAAGAACTTGGATGTTTAGAGGGTGCGGGGAAGGCATGAATATCATAAAATATTTGCTGATACTATGCTTACCTTTTTTATTTGTATTTTGTAAAAGTGCAGAAATAGACATATTTGAAGCCGCGAAAAACGGAAATGTTAAACAAATAGAAAAATTGTTATTAAAAGGCGTAAATGTTAATATTTTAAACGATGAAAATAAAAGCCTGATGGATATAGCAATAGAAACCAGAAACTTTGAAATTATCAGGCTTTTAGTTAATGCGGGAGCTGATCAAAGGGCAGTTTATCGTTATGAAAAGCATCCTGGGATGTCTCATTGGTTTGAATATTACACATATTTTACATGGGCTGTTGAAGATGGAGATATTGAATTAGTAAAATTTTTTATTGAATTAGGAGCAAATATTAATGAAGTAGCAAGTTTTCAGTTTGGTGAAACGCCAATTTTAACTGCTATTAGAAATGGGGATATTGAAATAGTTGAGCTGTTAATAAATGAAGGAGCTAACCTTGAAGTTTTCTGTACTTATACCATAGAAGGAGAAAATAGAGGAAATGAATCCGCATTGTCACATGCCTTTAGAGCCGATAATCAAGATATTATTGATTTAATTTTGAATCAAAACCAAGCTATTACCGCTGATGATTTAGTAAGAGCAATACAAGCCAAAGCCGATATGGATATAATAAGAAAAATGCTTGCAAGAGTTTCTGATATAAATAATAGTGCGCCATTGGTTTTTGCTGTAATAAATCAAGATGAACAGTTAATAAAATTACTGCTTGAGAATGGAGCCGATATTAATAATTCTATTTGGGGCTATACCCCCTTAATTGTTGCATCTTTTACCAATTTGCGAATGTGCGAATTAATAATAAACGCAGGGGCCGATATAAAAAAAACTAGCGAAATGGGTAGTATTTGGACACCTTTACATCATGCCGCTTATATGGATAGATCAGATGGTTCAGCAAGCAATATTTCTCACTATATCGACATGAACAAAGAAAATATGATATTTTCACCTGCTGTTGATATAGTAAGATTTTTGATAGCAGCAGGAGCTGATGTAAACAGTGTAACAGAAATCTATACAGATCATTATTATCAATGGTCTGAAGGAATAACGCCTTTAATGCTTGCAAAAAACGAAAATATTACAAGAGAGTTGATTAGAGCCGGTGCAAATATTAATGCTCAGGATGCAAGCGGAAGAACTGCCCTTATGTACAGTGTCTTTTTTAATCAAAATTTTGAACAAGTAAAAATGTTAATAGAAGCAGGAGCCCGAATAAATACAGCCAATGTACACGGCAGAACCGCACTTATGTTTGCAAGAGTAAATCAAGCGAAAGAATACATAGATGCATATTTTCCATTTAATGAAAAATCAGATGAAACGGAAAAAATTATCAATTATCTTATTCGGAACGGAGCAGTTGAACCAAACAATACTAAGATAGATTGGGATGGTTATATGGTATTTATGTATTCCGAAGGATTCTTTTTTCCTGATAGATGATATAGCGCATTTTTACCACGCTCATGGGCAAAGCAGCCCAGCCCCGCCGTGAGTTTATAGGGGAGAACGCCCTGTTGGTAAAAAACCCGGATGTTTAAGAATAGGGGCGCTAAGCGACATATCGCTCGTATAGTTCCTGGATTTTTTCAAGTTTTAACTGCCAGTATTTAAGCTCTATGGTTTCAATTTCCTTGCGGGCTTCATCGTTAATTTCCGCGCTTATTTCCTGAACCTGCTGTGAAAACTCCATTTCTTTCTCCGTTTGGGGGTTGTTGAGTACTGTAAAATAGTTTGGTAAAACTTGTTCTTTGTACATATTATATTATCGGATCATAGGGGAAATTTATAATATATGTTTTTCTATAAAAGCAGCGGCATTATCGAATTCGCTGTGAAGCAGGTGCTCGGCTATTGCATTAAGTAAATCTGTAGTTTTAGAAGACCATGAATTTTCCATTAATTTATTTAATGTTGATTTTGCTGTCTTTTTATCGAGGGAGGAACAGGCATTTTTTATAATTATTAATTGTTCGTTTAATAAAATAAGGCTGTCTTCCATATCTTCGCCCGTAATGTTGTTTTTAGGCTTGATTTCTTCTATAGTTATGCGAAGGTCATCAATAAATGATTGTGTTTCTGTAAGCATTACATTAATGTCTTTTCCGCGTCCGGCCTGCTCCAAACGGAGAGCGGTGGCAGAAAGGTCAGTTTTACCAATGTTGGCAAGCGCGCTTTTCATGGAGTGAATATTTATAATGTATAAGTGAATATCATCTTCGTCTTTAAAATTCTTTTTTAAACATTTTTCCAAAATATCTGCGGCCTTTTTGGCATCCCGCGAGAATATTACCGCTAACTGCTGATCTACCTGCGAAAATATTTTTTCTGCGTTAAGTTTTTTGTTTTTTTCTTTTTTTTCTTTATTTGCGGCTTCTATTACTTCGGAAGATTGTTTATCGCGAATAAGCCTATTTAGCGTTATGTTTAAGTGACGAACATCTATTGGTTTGGATATAAATCCGTCAAATCCGTTTTGAAGGAAAACTTCCGCTTGTCCTGCCAGTGCGTTAGCTGTCAACGCAACTATGGGTTGTTTATAACCCAATGCGCGTAACTGTTTAGTTGTTTCTATTCCGTCCATTTTTGGCATCATGTGATCCATAAAAATTATATCGTAAATATTGCCTTTTTTTACCTTATCGATAGTTTCATAACCGCTTGTTGCAAGATCAATTTCTAAGCTGTAAGGAGTCATAAGACCTTTAGCAACATACAGATTTGTTTCAACATCATCAACAATAAGAATTCGACCGTAAGGCATATATTCATGGGTAAACTGCAATTTTTTAGACTGCATGGAATTGCCAAGTTTGAACTGGTAAAGATTATTAACCATTTCTTTTCCAAGTACACCGCCGATTCCAATACCGTCTGTTTTTTGAGGAAGCCGTATAGATACAGTTGTACCTTCACCCACCGTACTTTTTACATTAATTTTACCAAACATAAGGTTTATAAGGTTTCGTGTAATGGTCATTCCAAGACCTGCACCTTCTGTTGTACGGTTAGCTTCAATATTAAAACGAGTATATTCATCAAAAAGTTTGTTTATTTGTTCGGGGGTCATGCCTTGCCCCGTATCTTTTACCTGAAAAACAAGCGTAACAAGAACTACACCGCCCCGGCCTATACATTCCGCATTTATAGAAAAAGTTACCTGACCGCTGTCTGTATATTTAAAAGCATTGGAAAGAATGTTGTTTAAAATTTGTTTAATACGAAGATCATCGCCAACTAAAGTTGAAGGAATATTTTCGTCTATTTCTAAAATAAAATCAATAGGCTTGCTTTCGTAACGAATATAATTTAATTGAATAATATCGTTAATTAAATGTGCTACATCGTATTTTACAGGAACAAGCTCTAGTTTGCCTGCTTCTATTTTAGAAAGATCCAAAATATCATTTATTATGTTTAATAGTAAGTTACCGGAATTATTTATTTTTATAAATGCTTCGCTTGTAGAAGGACGATGTGTGGTGTCTTGCATTTGAATTTCTGTCATTCCTAAAATTGCGTTTAACGGTGTGCGAATTTCGTGGCTCATGGTTGCAAGAAAATTACTTTTTTGCTGTGTTCGAATATCAGACCGTAATTTTGCCTGAAAAATGTAATAGAACATAATGCTTAATGCCGTTGCAAGCAAGGAACCAATTAAAATTAGGAATGCTGTTATGTTTCTTACATTTTTGTAATATTCGTGAACAGGAATAATTATACCAAGATACCAATCGTATTTTATTTTTCTAAAATAAACGATGGAATCATCGCGCATATAATTTTTAACCCGTTTTTCATTTATGTTAAGCCCTCTTTCCAGTTCCGGCGCAAATGCGGCTACACCGCTGTTTATTTCGCTTAATTTTATGCCTCTTAATGATAATTGAGGATGAGCAATAATCTCGATATAATTATTAAGCAATAATCCATAGCTGTTTTCTGTAAGGTTTATTGTTGCAGCTATATGGAATATTTTTTCCATTTCAATATCAATACAAATTATACCTAAAGGACTGTTATTGTAGCCTTTAATTAAGCGTGAAAATGTTAAAATAGAATTCCTTACGGAGTCTATTTGAGATATAGAAATTGCAATCTTTCCATCTGCAGCAATAGCTGTTTTATACCATTGCTGGTTTTGCGGATTAAAATCAACCGGAAGTTTTGTATCTTTCCCGGATATATATTTTCCTTTCCATATAAAAAAGTACCCATGTGTGTTATAAAGATTTTCTATGTGTGCAGGATCTGAAAAAACATAATCTGTTAAGTATTTAATATATTCTTCTACCGCATTTTCGCTGATATTGTAATAAATCATACTTCGTATAGTTTCGGAATAATTAATTAAAAAAGTTTCTGCTTCCATAAGAATGGAAGTAATTTCTGTTTCTGTAACGGTAAGTGCATTTTCCGAATCGTTAATAAGATGCTGCTTTTCTATATCGCTTAAAAAGAAAAAGCTGGAAACGCTCATAATGGCAAAAGCCACAATTATTAGGAGTATTTGTGTGAATGCAGAGTGTTTGTTTTTTTCGCTTTTTGCTGACGGCATTAACCCCTCTATTTTATTTGTTGTTGAACTTGTTCAAGCAGTCCGAGCGAAGAAAATGGTTTAGTAATAATACCAACCGCACCCAAAGCCGAACTTTTTTCCTGAATGGAAGCGTTAACAGTGCCAGTAAGGAAAAGAACAGGAATGTCTGCCCATACACTTGTTGTTTTTAATTTTTCCAGGGCATGGAATCCGTTCATTATAGGCATTTCAATATCAAGTAATATTAAGTCAGGGGTTAGTTTTTCCAAAAGCGAAAACATCTTATCCGCCGACGGTATGGTCATTACTCTGAAATGCTCCTCTAAGGCTTCTTCAGCCATTAAAAGGTTAGTGTCACTGTCATCAACAACAAATATAGTTTTCATATTACATATTATAAGGCAGAAAATAAAAAATTTGCAAGGGTTTTTTGTATAAAATAAGGTTTTAATTGGTAAAATTGTTATTTTAGCAAAATCCTGTCATTCCCAATTAAAATAATAATCGAGCTCTTCGTTTGTTGGATTTCTTGTATAACCGCTAAAAACCCATGCAACATCCTCAAATTTATATGGAAATGGTATAATCATTAACCAATTTCCATATATACCATCAATTTCTGTATTTTCTCCGGTCATAAGAATATTGTAAATTTTATCTTCCATATATCCTATGATTTCACCGGAAACTGACGGCGTTCTTCTTAAATGGATATTATTTTGTGTTGGAAAAATATACATACTATCATTTGTATCTTCGCCTATATTACCTATAATTATTTTTATTGAATTGTCTGATGAAGAATATGTAATTGAATTTTCCAAAAAAATTAAATCTTGTACTATTTTTTCTATGATTCCGCCTTCTGCTGTGCTTCTTGCAGCATAAATATCGTTATTTAATTCATATACATCTATATCTGTAAATGCGCCCCATAGATTGTATAATGTAATTTCACATTCGTTAAAATTATCGCTTTCTAACGGTAAATATAATCCATAAATATCAGATGTCCAGTGAGAGCCCCAGCCCGCAACCATTTTGCCAAGTTTAATGTTATTTTGGTTAAAAAATGGTTTACTGTTATAGTTGTCCTGCAGTAGGTAAATTTGACTTGGAATACCGGTTGTTATTGTTCGTAAATTAAATGTTTCATTTCCATTTATTATTGACCTATTTGAGTTTCCATGACAATTTATACTAAGTACGAAATATTTATTATGATAGGCTAATTCAAAAAGGTGGCTTACATAATAACGCGGATTCATGCTGTCTATAATTAATCTTTGAGTGATTGATATAATTTCCATGTTTTCCGGTATGGTTATTTCAAACATATTATCAATGTTAATTTTTTTATTTCCGGGCTGTCTTAATTGATTAATAACGATTTCGCGGTCTTTAAAAACAGCGGTATTTATATCAAAAATGATTTCTTCGGTAATTAATTCCGGCGGTTCTTTTTTGTTTGTACAGGCAAGGCAGAGGATTGTTATAAGTATGGAGAAAAATAGCTTTTTCATGAGGTTAATCTTAGCATTTTGCGGTAAAAATGTAAACCCCATATTGATAATCAATACTAATTTGTGTAAAATATAAATTGGAGGTAATTATGAAAAAAATATTAATTGCTGTTTTGGCAGGATTTATTTGCGTTTTCTCTCTGTCGGCACAGAGTTCAGAAGCTCGTCTTGGGGTTATCCTTAATAATTTTTCGCCGCGCACAGGCTTTACCACGGGGGCAATCCCTAGAGCAGATTTGGAGCTTATTGTACAGACAGGTGTCCGTACCGGCAGTGCCGGAAACCGTCAGCCGTGGTTTTTTACTGTGGTGCAAGATTTAAGCCTTGCACAAAAGATTGTTCCGCAGGCAGTTCAAGGCAATGTAATTATTGTTATATCAACTGAAGGTACTACAAACAGAGAAATTTTCGATTGTGCTCTTGCTACACAATCGATATACCTTGCGGCACAGGCTCTTGGTTACGGTTCTCAAATATACACAGGTCCTATTGCAATGGTAAACAGAGACCTAAAAGGCGATTTGGGTCTTCCTGCAAACCGTAATGCTGTAGCTGTTGTTCGCATAGGAAGAGTTTCTGCCAATGTTGATGCGGTAACCGGAGCATCTCCCCGCAGAAATGCAAGCGAAATGGTAACATACAGATAATGAATAAATGTGATAACCGCAATAAATAATTTGTTTTTCTTGTTATTCACCAATTATTCCGGCAAATTGTTCTTTATTCATGAAATTACTTACTAGAAAATATCCTCTTTGGTTAAATGTACTAAATGTTTCTTCATTCAGAGCCTCCAATTTGTTTCATCCTGTTTTCATACCTTTCTTCCATGGTTTCTAACGCGAAATCTCTAATAAAAATACATCCGGTATTTGTCATTGAATTGAATGTTGCGCACATTACATAAAGCCAAATATCATCATTTAAAGTATATTCTCTTCTTAAATATTCATCGAAGCCCCTTTGCCAACATAAATAAAATTTGCTGTTACCAATATTTATTACATTTATGAAGCTTGTAAGATTGGATCTATTAAATAACGCTCTTTCGGATGCAGAAATATTTAAACTTTCATCAAAATTTGGTATTTTGGGGTATTCTTGTAAATTTAATTTAAAAAATACTCTAAATTGAGAATAAAGGGTAAGTCCGGGACTATCTTGATATAATTCTGCCATTTCTTTTAATCTATTTTCAATATTTTCTTCCTTCTCAAAACTAAACCAATTGGTTCCGCCATTAGAAAATAAAAAACTGCCTTCAAACCAATAAAATCCGCCATATTGTACAGGTATGGAACGAGAATTTATAATAAGATAAGGATCTATTGTCTCACAAAAAACAAGATATTTTGGATCGCCGCCTCTTGCTCTTCCAATAATTTCTCCATATTTGACATTATTATTATTTAATTCAGTTCTGTTAAAATCAAAAACAATTGCATAATAAATAATTTTATTATCTTTATTATCGAATCTATATGGTGTTTCAAAACGATAAACAATGTTTTCATTAAAAATACTTGCATCGCTTGGTGCCAGAGGACTATCTACAGCCTCAGTTTCAAAGTAAGAAAACACATTCCCATTAGGAGCACTAAGTGTTATAAATGGCAAATCTTCTACTTTTTGCGGAGCTGCTGTATTGCTGCCGCTAGACAAGCAGCCGTTAAAGAAAATAACAATTAAACACCAAAACACACCAAATAATTTTTTCATAAAAATCTCCTTTTTATTTATAATATTTAATATAATTACATAAATTCAATATTTTGTCAAATTTTTTTTATCTTTTTGATGGATCCATGCTGTCGAATATACCAATATTAGCTTCACTTAAAATATCCCCAAATAAAAAACTATATTTTAAAGAATTATCTGTTTTTAATCTAACTTCATTAAATTTAAATAAAGGTAATTCTTTATTAAAACTAAATATAAGAGGAGCACCACCCCAATCTTCTTCTATATATTTTTGATTTTCATAATCATTTTGTGTTCTTAAATAAAGAGTTGTAAAATTTAAAAAATCAATTAAAGCTTGTCGAATTTCATTTCCAGAAAATTGTCCATTTATATTTACTATTTGTGTTGGATACCCGTTTTCATCATCCTTAATAAAAAATATAAATTTAGTTTCTATGCCGGTGCTTGCATTTATATTTCTAACCAAAAATATAGAAATTTGTTCAAGTGTATCTAATTTTAAATACCCTCTATAATATTGATCTGCATATCTATTGTCCAAATAGAATGCGTACTCTCCATTTTTTATAAAATCAAGAGAGTTGCTATTGCTTTGTACATTACGACCTTGAGTATTATTTTGCGTAGTATTACTAGCACTACCCATTGTAGAACAGCCACTTAATGAAATAATAACAATAACACACCAAAACATACCAAATAATTTCTTCATAAAAATCTCCTTTTTATTTTTTTGTTGTAAAGATTTATTGACTCTCATTATATTTCAAATTATTATTAATCACAACTTCATTGCCAATTATTATTTGAACAATACCAGTCGAACAATCAACGGTAACTTCATTATCATTAGTCCAAAATATTGAATTAATTATTACATCAGGTGAAAGACCATAGATTGTTCCATCATAAATATTGTAATAAAAACCATTTTCTATTTTATATATTTTTGTATCAGGAAATATAGGGCCACCATAACTCCAATACAAAGAAAATAAGCAGGTCCTTGAATTATTAAAATAAAGATGGTAATTGGCTAAATATTCGCATCTGTATTCTTCAAACTCAAGATTGTAAATTGAAGTTCTCCCATCTTCATAACCTCGTTCATCAATTAATATTTCATTAAATTCAGGGTAATAATTTAATAAGAAATATTGGACTCCGCCTAATCCATTAAATGTGTTCAAAAATTCAATTTGTTTATTATTATGATTTATTTGCAATAATGGACCATAGCGCATTATGTTATTATTTTCTTT
>JGI24701J34945_10001847_pt1 | contig 10422 bp, 11 predicted proteins | sample TergutTh196P3_FD_34945 | JGI IMG/M metagenome (IMG submission 34945)
GATAAAATTGAGGTGTACCCAAGCGATAAGAAAAATGAAATTGATATTAGGGTTCGTATCAAGGTTGTGGAGGAATCTCTTGATTATCACATAAGCAGGGGCAGGAAGAATACTTCTGTTTGCGCCATGCCACACATATGATGCGCGCCGATATCTCAACTGAAATCTCTCCAATTGTTGGAAGCGAAAAGCAATCCGAGGAGCTTGTGATGTTCCTCTTAAATGATTTCGAGGAAAACCCCGAAAAAATATGGAGCTCGAATATCTTCGGCAAAAGCCTGCATGAGCTTGTCAACGAGGGGCTTCACAACAAGCTTTACCGGATGCCGTCGGACGCGCGCATGAAGCTTCAGGAAACCATCGAGAGGATTATCAACGAGGGCTGCGGCGGACTTGTCTGCATCATCCTGTAGCAGCTGCATAAAATAAAAAAACTCCCGCGCATTTTTGCCGCCGGAGTTTTTTTATTTATTTTTAAAGTCGGCTGGACATTTTAAGTCTATTGCTATAAAATATACAAAGGAGGAGGCGCATGGTTTAATGGCACTCGTTAACTGGCATGATGGATATAATTTTGGCATCCCTCAGATAGACTCGCAGCACGAGACGATCTTCAACCTTGTCAAAAGCTATGAGAAAAACTTAAATAGAAGCCTGATCCCCGCTAACAGATCCGATACGGCGCAGTTTCTCGAGACCCTTATCGGACTTCTGGACGAGCATTTTGCGTGTGAAGAAAAGCTAATGGATGAGCTCGGATATCCATTAGCCGAATATCATAATCTTGATCATTTCGAGTGTAAGAACGATTTGACTCAAATTTTACATGCTGTAAATAAAAAGGAAACGGACGGCATCCACGGCGAAATCCTAGATAAGATTACAGACTGGCAGCTTCATGTGGAAAAAGAAGATTCCGCATTCTTTGCGTTTTACGATAAGCCTAACAGGGAAGAGTATATGCCTCCCGACGCCGTTGGCTGTCAGTGCGAGGTGTTCGGCCTCAATAACGAGCTGATTACCTACGGGCGTATCATCAGCGTATCGGAGCGGGGGACCGAAATCGAATACCGGAACAGGGCGTTTGATATTTCCTTAAGCGAGATCATCAAAATTACGCTTTTCAANAAGGAAGGCGAGTTTATCTGCTTCATGGCAAGAACAACATATAAAGACAATAACCGGCTGATCGTNGGCGTCGGCGTCATGATAAAGAACGCAAACGAACGGGCGCATTTCAGGGTGCCGATGAATATAACGGCAGACGTGTTCAGCGATGAGAAGGGCAGTCTCTACGACATCAAAATAATCGATATGAGCATAGGAGGTTTGCTGCTGGAGTCGAACAGCGCCCTTGAAAAAGGCGATAATGTCGAAGTCAGTTTCGAGATCAGCAGGATTAAATTCAAGCTAAGCTGCAAAATAGTAAGGATTATCAAAAAATTTAACCGCCTTTGTTTTTATGGCGTAAAATTCGTAAAGCTTGATAAGGCGTCACAAAACAACCTAGCCAGATGTATATTGCAGGAACAAGCCAGAAGCATCCGAAAAAACAAGGAAATTCAGCAGGAGCTTCTATAAATCCACAAATTTGCTGTTCAAATGAAGACAATTTGTGCTATAATAAGGTGTATGCGATATGAACCATAATAATACAAACCCGCGCGACGATATTGTAGCGGGCAGGAACGCCGTTTTAGAGCTTTTGAAAACCGGCCGCCACATCGAGTGCGTGTATCTTCAAAAAGGGATTTCCGGTACCGTNTTAAAAATTGCCGCCATCGCAAGGGATAAGGGTATCGTAATAAAGGACGTGCCGCAACAAAAGCTGGACGAGCTTTGCGGCGGGGAAAGGCATCAGGGCGTCGCCGCACAGACGTCCTCCATCCCGTACAGCGAAATGGACGACGTCTTTAAAAAAGCAAAGGAACAAGACGTCCCGCCGTTTATCGTCATCGCCGATGAGATTGAAGACCCGCACAATTTAGGCGCCATAATACGCAGCGCCGAAGCGGCCGGAGCCCACGGGCTCATCATCCCGAAGCGGCGCAGCGCGGGCTTGAGCCTTATCGTATCGAAAACATCGGCGGGCGCCGCTTTACATTTGCCGGTAGTNCGGGTTTCAAACCTTGTATCCGCGATTGAGGCGCTAAAATCGCGCGGNGTGTGGATTTACGCCGCGGATACGGGCGGCGNGGACTGGTGCCGCACGGATTTCTCGGGGGCCGTCGCTCTTGTTATAGGCTCCGAGGGGCGCGGCATCGGGCGGCTTATAAAGGAAAAATGCGATTTTACCGTATCATTGCCGATGCTTGGCAAGCTAAGCTCGCTAAATGCTTCCGTAGCGGCAGGCGTCATCATGTATGAAATCGCCCGCCAGCGCTTGAATATCCCGGCNCGAACATGACTATAAAGCCACTCCACCGGTGAAAGGAATGGTCATATGGATAAAAACAATTACAATGTTGACGACATCCTCTCGGAAATAAAAGCAAGGAAACGCCGCAGCAAGAGCGTGGTCAGGGATTCGCCGGAAAGCACCTCCCCGCCTCAAGCGGGTGCGCCTTACGCCGCGCAGGAACCTCCTAAACGCCCGGCGCCGAAAAAGAAGCCTCCAAGGCCCATGACGCCTGAATATACGGAAAACGCAGCCGGTGAACCCGCGCGGGCTCCGCGGGCCTCGCAGGTAAATCCCGCGGGGACAAGAAACGCTTCCGCCATGCCGGAAAACATGCCGCCGCCTTCCCGCGCAAAGGTTCAGCCACCGGCTGAACCCGCAAGGCCCAGGGCTGTGGTAAAAGAGCCCGCGCATTTACCGTCGGAGTCTCGGCCGTTCAAGGTTACGATACCGGACGATACCCAGCCGGAGCAGGCAAAAAACCCGCTTGAATTCGGCGAGTCGGTGCAATCGATAGGCGAGCGGGCCCGCCGCCGTAACGCCGACGGCACAAAACGGCTTCCGAAGTTTCATTTTAACCCGGGCACAGAGGCCGAACCGGACGCCTCAAGCGACACGGGACGCACCCGCTTGCTGCCGAACGTACCCGCAAGGTCCAACGCGCAAAAACCGCAATCCCCCGCGCCCAGAAGGGCAAGCTATGCTAAGGCGGCAAACGACGGCTATTACGACGACTATGAAAGCGCCGAAGTGCACAGCTCCCCTATCGATTACAGCGAATATAATTCCACAAGCGACAAGCACGACGTCCAGACGGATATCGCTAAGGTGAAGCTGTGGCTATTTATCCGCATTGCCGCCACATTTATTTTAGCTATTGTATTGTTTATGTTTACCATTTGGGGCAAATATGAAATACCGCTTTTACCCTCGGCGCTCGAGCCGGTGCCGGAAACCATGCGTGCGTATATGATTGCGTGCACGGTTATCGCCATCCTGATTGCGCTTGTCAACAGCTCGGCTGTCGGCGGCGGGCTCATCGGGCTTTTCAGGCTTCAGGCAAACTCCGACACGCTGCCCGCCTGCGCTGTCCTCGCGGCGGTGGGGCAAGGCGTCGTCGGCACCTTGAACCCTGACGCGGTAGACCCCTCGAAGTTTAACCTTTACTTTATAGCTGCCGCCGTCATCATGCTGTTTAACGGGTTCGGCAAGATTTTAATGGTTAACCGCATCATGTCAAACTTCAGGACCATCTCGTCCGATATACCTAAAAAAGCTTTGCTGAATGTTAGAAGCGACGATTTTTGCCATGAGTTTTTCAAAAGCGAGGTGCGCCGCCCGGCAATTGCCTACTGTGTGAAATCAGGATTCCTTACGGATTTTTTGGGGCTTTCCTACTCCGATCGTTATGACGTCGGCATCAACCGCATCGTCGCTCCCGCTTGTCTGGGAGCGTCCGTCGTCGTCGGAATCCTTACCTATTTTTTGGCGGGAAGCGCGATTTCCGCCATATCGTCCTTGACGGCTGTGCTCTGTATATGCGCCACGCTTTCGTCCACGTTTATTGAGAATGTGCCGCTTGGCGGCCTCGCAAAAAAGCTCGAGCCGATGGGCGGCATGGTTTCCGGTATCAAGGCCGTCGACGGCTTTTGCGATACGAAGGCCGTCGTGCTGACCGAAAACGACCTGTTTCCCGCGGGAAATGTAACGGTGAGCGGCATCAAAGCGTTTTCACAGCGTATTGACGAAGCGATAGTCGACGCCGCGAGCGTTTTGTGCGCTATGGACGGCGCGCTCGGGTTCGTGTTTCTTGACATGATCGGCGGTAACCGCAAGCTGTTAAAGCAGGTCGACAATATTGTTTTTGAAAATGATATGGGCGTTTCCGCCTGGGTCGACGGGCGCCGCGTATTAATCGGCAACCGCAAGCTTATGATGAATCACGGCATTGCGCTTCCCGGAGAAGCCGCCGTCCAAAAGCCAGGGCAGCTAAGCCATGACTCGGAGCCGCTGTTTTTATCAAGCTCCGGCGAAGCCTCGGCGCAGTTCTCCGTCAGCTACCGCATCGACGAGGACCTTGCCGTCGAGCTCGACCACTTCGGGACGCTCGGCAGGCTTCTTATCGTGTATACGACCGATGCGAACATCACCGCCGAAAAAATCTGGGAGCTGTACGGCTATCCGCTTGAATTGATACGCGTGCTGCCGTCCGAGATGCACCCCGCCTATCAGGATATGTCGAAACCGCGCGACAAAGCCCCCGCCCAAATTGCGTATACCGGCAACGCCGCCGCTATCGTAAAGGCAATCGTGTCGTGCATATCGGTGAAAAGCTCGATTGTGCTGGCGACGGTCATACAGCTTTCGGGGGTTGTGCTGGGCTACGCGTTCGTGACGTACATGGCCTTTATGGGCACCATCAGCGCCTTAAACGTAATGGGGATTATAGCATACCAGCTTTTCTGGTTCGCAGCCATCTTTATCGTTCAGAAGGTAAGGCAGACGTAAGCCCCATGCCAAAAGAAAAAACAAAGCGCCGTGTTTTAAAACCGGCGCTTTGTTTATTAACGGGCTGTTGCCCCGCTTTTTTCAATAAGGCCATAATCATCATTAGAATCATTTCGCCTTTTGATTTTTTCTCTTGTTTCTTTTACTACCTTGTCTACAGCGCTATTTTTCGGAATTTTGCGATAAAGATTTATATATCGTCCTGTGCCCCCGATTAGGCTTTTTATCTCCGTGAACCAGTCGGTAGGCTCTTTTATGTATTCAACGGAGCTTAAATCAATTTGAATAATTCGTTTTAGCTTAATCTTATCAAGGCGTAGCTTGCTTGTCCATCCCCGTATTTTCTTCAAATCCGACTCCAAGCGCCGTATATAATCGGAATGCCAGTCATCTCCAGGATTGTGAAGCCTCTTGGTTAGATTTAACGAGTCAATCTGAGAAACCAACTCTTCATCCACCGTTTGCAGGAGCTCTACATATACGTCGACAAGCGCCCGGTTCATATGCTCAACAAACAAATGAAACTGTACTATAATGTCAATTGCCTGCTGCTCAAAGTCTCCGCCTTGTTCATGAAGCTCTGTGCACTTTTGAAAGCAATCGTACATTTCCCTGTAATGATTCAGGGAATCTCTGAAATTAGTGATATAAGACGATGTTAAAATTTTGTATTCAAACAAAGCGTAATAAGATGTCGCATTTCTATGCTCTTCGTCGATATCCCACATGGCCTGCGCGGCAAAGCTTAGTAATTCTTCAAGGTAACCGGTATCGTTGTGTCGTTTTCCCATTATTGCTTTTATCCATCCTGTTTATTTTTTGTATCCGCGCAACACAAAAATCATAAAATGTAAGCCATAACATTTTATGATTTTTAACTGTTTTAAAGTTGGAAATCAGCAGGATCGAAGTCAATACCGGCCAATATTTCTTCCGGAGGAATCGGTCCCCGCCGCGGCATATAACCGTACGATTTGGAGTCGCATGCATATTCAAGTTCAAAGTCGTAGTTTTCAATTTCCTCGCCGAGAATGCCGTTTAAAATCTCCCAGCCCGCTATCGTTGATTCAACAAGATAATTCATACAATCTCACCCTTCAATTCTTTATAATGTAAGCCCTCGCCAGCGAAGAAGCGTCCGTGCTCATGTCTGCAATATTCCATTATAGAATCGACAGTTATAGCGTTTTCATCTATCCCGGCGCCCGCCGTATATGTACCGGATGACTTTTCCTCCAAGCACCTTTGGAAATCATTATATGTTTCTCGCATCCTTTTGGTGCTAACCTCATTCACATCCCCGCCATGTTCAAAGACGCTCCTGAAGTCTTCCCGTATGCTGTTATAGAAGGGTTTATACTTCCCGGGAGATATGTTCTCAATCATAACGCAAAGCTCAAAAAAAGGGGCGGCGTACTTACGCACATATTCCGCCAGCTTCTCAGGGTTTATGTCTCTTTTTACATAGCTGTTTGATACCGGCAAAATTGCATCCCCTTGTTTATGTTTTATAAAATTTTACTTAAATATATATAAAATATATTTATAATAACCATCAATTATGTAACGATGTTATTATTATAAACCATTCTTCTAAGTTTTTCAAGATGTTTTCCGTTTATTTCCAAGTTTACTTCATTTTTTCAAGATTCTTTGTCGAGCGTAGGCGTCCCGGACGAGCCCAAGCTTAAATAATATCCGCCGTAGCCGTCATATTCGTAGACATTGAGAATCATATGGTTTCCGTACAGCCCTGTTACCGTAATTTGCCCATCCAATACGGAAATGCTTTCCACGGTTAGCATGTTATCCACATCAATCTGGGCTTCAATCAGGTTCGTTTCAGTGTTTACAATGTCTATCGTGACGGGATAGCCGAGCTTGTCGGGGTCGTTTTCGTCATTTTGGCGGGCGTAATAAGCGTATCCGTCCTGCTCTAAAAGCAGCGTGGACAAAAGTCCGCCGACGCCAAGATTATCGGCTCCATAAGAATCGCTTACGGCTTCGCCGCCTTCCATTTCCGCTTGGGCGGCCGATGGCTCCGCAAAGGCTTCCCCGGCTGCCGGCGCCGATGGCGCCCCCGTTTCGGCCCCTGCGTCGAACGACGCTCTTGTATCCGGCATTTGTTCCGCCTCATGTTCTGCGACGGACGCCTGCTGCATAATCTGCATGCCGCCGCTTATCATTTCGGGACGGTTCATCCTAAGGCCGTAAAACATCCCGATAATCAGCATGAATGCGGCAGCATACGCAATAGCGGAACGAAGCGTCAGTCGCTTCCTGCGAGAGGCTATGTCTCTCGGCGTTGCGCTTTCCACATCGTCAATGAGGGCGCGCAGACGGTCCCCGCTGATTGCTTCAGGCACCTGGATGCGTTTATCGACCTGNATGAGCACCTTGCGCAGATATTTCATTTCTAGGTTTTGTTCGCGGTTTTCGGAATANCCGGCCAATATCATCAACCTCTCTTGACGGCGTGTCAATCGAAATCCGGTCTTGAAGCGCTTAACATTTTCCTAAGCTTTGCAAGCGTCCTGTGGAGCTTTGAGCTTATCGTGCCCTGAGGCGTGGATAATATTTCAGCAATTTCTTTNGTGGTGTACCCCTGCAATACGGAAAGCACGACAATCAGGCGCTCCTGATGATTGAGNCTTGCCATCGCGTTCATGACGGTAATCTGCTCCGACACGTTTGCTGAAACGTCGGTCTCGTCCGCAAGGGTCGTCATAAACCCCTCGATGTCAAAGACNGCCTTGCCTTTTACGTATTCGGCGATCTTCCGTTTGCAGCGGATAGACAGAATTTTCATTATCCACGGCTTGAAGCTTGCGGCGTCACGGAGCTTCGTGATACTTTTATACGCTTCCACAAACGCTTCGGAAACGGCGTCCTCCGCATCGTGAGGGTTGCCGAGCGCATAATAGGCGACCTTGTATAAATCAGATGAAATCGATTCATACACCTGAGCAAAGCTATCCTTGTCGCCTTTTCTTGCGGCTTCTATCTTTTGAACGTCAATAACCACGGTACACCTACCGGTTAATCATATAGTGCCTAGATGCGGCCAATCTGTTGCATAATTGTAAAAAAGTTTTATGTTTTATATTTTTTAAGATGCATATAATAATATATCATACAACTTTTTAGCGCATATGTCCAGTAATACGATTGACAAGTCATGATGAATATGATTAAATAAAATAGCTGTATTCCTCAATAGCTCAGTTGGTAGAGCATGCGGCTGTTAACCGCAGGGTCGTTGGTTCGAGTCCAACTTGGGGAGCCAGTTGTCCCATAGGCGAACTTTTATGTTTGCCTATGGGACTTACTATTTTCTGTTTGATTGCGTTGCAGTAAATCTCAAGGCGGCTGTCATCGCCGTCAAAGACGTCAACTCGGTTGATAAAAGTATCTATAAGCGCCATGCGATAGGCTATGTCGTTCGCATCGCCACCCTTGAACTTGTCAAAGAAAAATTTGATTTCTTCATAGGTTAGGATAGGCGAGAGCAATTTCTCCTGTGCTAATTGTGATTCAAGGTCAAGCCGCTCATTTTGCCGCTTCTCGATTTGTGCGCTCAGAACATCCACAGCTTTGCCTGTTTCAATGGCCTTGATAAGATTTGCTGTAGCTTCCTCATTTTCCTTTAGCAGTCGTTTAAGCCGCACGGTGGTGTCGGTATTGCCCTCTGTCACGGACAGCTCGGCAATCTTTCGCGCGATGGTGTAGATGTAATCGTTCGTAAGCACAGCGAGGACTTCGTTTACTACCAAATCTTCAATAAGCGTTTTCTGAACCGACTTTTTCTTGCAATCTCCGTGCCTGCGCTGTGTTACGCAACAATAATATTGATGGATTTTCCCGGTTGATGATGTCCCGGAAACGCCTGTCATGGTGCAATTACAGTGACCGCAGAAAAGACGGGTAGTTAGCAGGTAATTTTCGTCAATCGCTTTGGCTCTCGCCGGAGCTTTTTTATTTTTCTCCAATAGTGCCTGTGCTTTTTCAAATGTAACATCGTCAATAATCTGCGGGACGCCTCCGAGTATTTCTGTGCCGTTGTATCTGTACATTCCGATATATTTGTCATTCGATAATATCCGCCTGATGGTGCTTTTATGGTATGAGTTTCCCCTTTGCGTCTTTACGCCGCTTTCATTGAGATAACGTATAATCTCAACCATTGTGTTTCCTGCCAGATACATCTCAAAGATGCGTTTAACAAGCGGCGCGGTTTCCTCATCTACTACCAATTTTTTATCAACAACTTTATAACCAAGTGGAGCAATGCTGCCGGTAAACAGCCCTTTTTGAGCGGTCAGCGCCATGCCCCGCTTCACCTTTTGCGAAAGCTCTGCGCTAAAATATTCGGCCATACCCTCAAGGACGCTTTCCATAAGGATGCCGCTCGCATCATCGGAGATGTTTTCACGCGCTGATAAAACCCGGACGCCATTCTTTTTGAGTTTTGCTTTATAGGTTGCGCTGTCATATCGGTTGCGGGCAAATCGGTCAAGCTGATACACGAGTATGCCGACAAATTGCCGTTTGACACTGTCGGCAACCATCCGCAAAAATTCGGGGCGGTTGTCGCTCGTGCCTGTGAGTGCGCGGTCTATGTATTCGCCGATTATTTTATACCCGTTGCGCTCGGCATATTCGCGGCAGGTTTTTATCTGTCCCTCAATGCTTTGTTCCGTTTGCCCGCTCGAACTGTATCGGGCGTAGAGTACAATATTCACGGTTCCGCACCCTCTTTCATCATATGCAACAACATATTCTTCAGTTTCCCGCTCATGGGCGTATTCGGGTCGAAGCACATTTCTATAAACTGCCGCATATCCCCGTCATCTTCAAACTTGGGGTTGAAATCGTACAGCTTGCCCTGCGGCTGGTCGGTGCGCCCATAGATGTAATCCAGCGAAACATCAAAGTGGTCGGCGTACAGCAAAAGCGTTTTATATGGAGCCTCCGCTTGATTGTTTTCATACCTATTGACGCCGGATTGAGTTATCCCAAGCTTTCCGGCAAGTTCCTTTTGGGAAAGCCTTATGCTCGCCCTAAGTGTTTTTAATCTCTGGCCTACAATATCCATGAACACACCTCCAACATGATACTATTATCATAGCTTATTATCGGGATTTTGTTAACTCGAATATCGGTTGTCTCAAGTTTGATTTCATAATTATGTTTCAAATTGTCATGCAAGTAAAACTAAAAAGGTGGTACAGATTCCCGAAGTTTCGGGCAATTCATACCGCCTTATTTAGTGTAGGAAAAATCGGTTTTGCCGTTTTACGCGCGGGGTTTCCAAAGGGGTGCCCCCTTTGGCACACGGTTTTGCGTTAGCAAAGTCTAGTACTCTGACCATGCAAGAATTATGATAAAAACAGCCACCTTATCAATATAAGAGGTGATAAGGGATGGCAAATCGAAAATATATCGTAACATTAACGAATGAGGAACGGGAATATCTTGAAAAACTGATACAAAAAGGCAAAGTAAGCGGATATAAA
>JGI24701J34945_10001850_pt1 | contig 10414 bp, 7 predicted proteins | sample TergutTh196P3_FD_34945 | JGI IMG/M metagenome (IMG submission 34945)
CGCAATGACGGCCTCTGCGCTGTCCCGCCTCTCAACAGCACCGTCATTGCAAGGAGACTCAACACCAATGCCGTCATTGCGAGCCCGAGGAACGAGGGCGAAGCAATCCAGACTGCGTGTTAAGATTGCTTCGGCGCTATCGCGCCTCGCAATGACGGCCTCAGCACTGTCCTGCCTCTCAACAGCACCGTCATTGCAAGAAGACTCAACACTAATGCCATCATTGCGACTGCGAGCGGAGCGAAGCAGGAAGCAGTCATTGCGAGCCCGAGGAACGAGGGCGAAGCAATCCAGACTGCGGGTCAAGATTGCTTCGGCGCTACCGCGCCTCGCAATGACAGCTTCCCAACAGTTCCGTCATTGCGAGCCCGAGGAACGAGGGCGAAGCAATCCAGACTGCGGGTCAAGATTGCTTCGGCGCTTCGCGCCTCGCAAGGACGGCTTCGGCGCGATAGCGCCTCGCACTGACGTTATCGGCCAAAATACACCAGCATCACAGAGATATCGGCGGGAGAAATGCCAGTTATTCGGGAAGCCTGTCCTATGGTTTCCGGTTGATAACGCTTCAATTTCTGCCGTCCTTCTATTGACACTGAACTCAATTTATCAAAATCAAATCCTCTGGGGATTTTTACGTCTTCCAAACGAATCATTTTATCAGCTAAAGCACGTTCTCTCTCAATGTAGCCTTTGTACTTTATAATTATTTCAACAGCTTCCAAGATGGAGGGAAGGGATTGCTTCGGAGGCCTTCGGCTTCCTCGCAAGGACGTTCCACGTGGAACAGTCATTGCGAGCGTCAGCGAAGCAATCTGGATTCTGCGACAAGATTGCTTCGGCACTATCGCGCCTCGCAATGACGGCCTCTGTACCGTCCCACCTCTCAACAGCACCGTCATTACAAGGAGACTTAACACCAATGCCGTCATTGCGATGCTGTAAGGCGTCCGTCATTGCGAGCGTCAGCGAAGAAATCTGAAATGTGGGACAGGATTGCTTCGGCACTTCGCGCCTCGCAATGACGGCCTCTACACCGTCCCGCCTCTCAACAGTAGCATCATTGCAAGGAGACTCAACACCAATGCCGTCATTGCGAGCCCGAGGAACGAGGGCGAAGCAATCTAGACTGCGGGTCAAGATTGCTTCGGCGCTACCGCGCCTCGCAATGACGACTTCGGAACTGACGCGCCTCACAATGACGCTATCGGCCAAAATACACCAGCATCACAGAGATATCGGCGGGAGAAATGCCTGTTATTCGGGAAGCCTGTCCTATGGTTTCCGGTTGATAACGCTTCAATTTCTGCCGTCCTTCTATTGACACTGAACTCAATTTATCAAAATCAAATCCTCTGGGGATTTTTACGTCTTCCAAACGAATCATTTTATCAGCTAAAGCACGTTCTCTCTCAATATAGCCTTTGTACTTTATAATTATTTCAACAGCTTCAAAGATGGAGGGAAGGGATTGCTTCGGAGGCCTTCGGCTTCCTCGCAATGACGTTCCACGTGGAACAGCCATTGCGAGCGAAGCAAAGCAGCCCTTGTCATTGCGAGCCCGAGGAACGAGGGCGAAGCAATCTAACTGTTCCAAAAGGCTCTCATAAGGACAAGATTGCTTCGGCGCTATCGCGCCTCGCAATGACGTTCCACGTGGAACAGTCATTGCGAGCGGAGTGAAGCGACCCTTGTCATTGCGAGCGTCAGCGAAGCAATCTGGATTCTGCGACAGGATTGCTTCGGCACTATCGCGCCTCGCAATGACGGCCTCTGTACAGTCCCGCCTCTCAACAGCACCGTCGTTGTTGCAAGGGGACCTAACACCAATGCCGTCATTGCGACACTGTAAGGCGCCTGTCATTGCAAGCGTCAGCGAAGCAATCTGAAATATGGGACAGAATTGCTTCGGAGGCCTTCGGCCTCCTCGCAATGACTGTTCCACGTGGAACAGTCCCTTAATCGTAACCTCCGGACGAGACAGAATTTCCACCATCTTTTTCGACTGAGTTATAGGAGCAGACCCGATTAATGCTAAATAAGGATTAATTTCTTCTGGCCGAATCGAGGTGTCCTGAATATACTTCAATAAGGCGTCAATGGCTTCTTTCTTCTCTAATAAAAGCTGATAGCGTTCTTCTGAGGCCAAACCCAAATTATAGGATAATTCTGTTAAGCGCATATCGGCGTTATCTTGCCGAAGCAAAATACGATACTCTGCCCGCGAAGTAAACATGCGATAAGGCTCATCTACGCCCTTTGTTACCAAGTCATCTATCAAAACACCTATATAAGCTTGGTCTCGGCGAAGTATAAATTCTGGTTGTTCGTTCAACTTCAGATGGGCATTAATCCCCGCCATCAAGCCCTGAGCTGCCGCTTCTTCATAGCCTGTAGTACCATTAATCTGACCAGCAAAGTATAAATTCTCTATTAATTTTGTTTCTAAAGAATGTCGTAATTGCACCGGCGGAAAATAATCATATTCAATAGCATAGCCCGGACGAAAAATTTCGACCTTTTCTAAACCCTCTATTTCACGCAATGCCCGAACTTGAATATCCATCGGCAAGGAAGAAGAGAATCCCTGAATATAATATTCATTGGTATCCCAACCCTCCGGCTCTAAAAATAACTGATGAGTATCCTTGTCAGCAAAGGTACATAGCTTGTCCTCTATGCTCGGACAATACCTTGGCCCCACACCCTTTATAGTTCCAGAAAACAGAGGGGAATCGGCAAAACCTTCTTTTAATATATCGTGTACTTTTTTAGAGGTGTGGGCAATGTAGCAAGGCAAGGATTGCTTCGGCGCTAAGGCGCCTCGCAAGGACGAATCAGCGTCATTGCAGCTGCGAGCGAAGCGAAGCAAGAAGCAGTCATTGCGAGCATTAGCGAAGCAATCTAACTGCTCCAAAAGGCTCGCATAGGGACAGGATTGCTTCGACTCGCTTTGCGAGTCTCGCAATGACGGGTCGACGTCATTGCGAGCGTTAGCGAAGCAATCTAACTGCTCCAAAAGGGTCGAATAGGGGCAGGATTGCTTCGGCGCTGAGGCGCCTCGCAAGGACGGACTCGGCACTACCGAGCCTTGCAAGGACGTTCCACGTGGAACAGTCATTGCGAGCGGAGCGAAGCAACCCTTGTCATTCAAGTACGAAAAACACCTCAGAGGGTCATCGCCATCTTGCCGAGTTAGCTTAGAAAAATCAATAGTGCGACCATCAATGCGAGCCGGCGTTCCTGTCTTCATTCGGCCAACTTCAAAACCCAAGTTTTTAAGTTGCTCCGAAAGACCGTAAGAAGCGCCATCACCCATTCGGCCTCCCGCGATTTGGGTTTTTCCGATATGAATTATCCCGTTTAGAAACGTACCATTGGTCAGGACTACAGCCCTCGCCTTGAATATCGCACCCATAACTGTTGAGACTCCTATAACTTTGTTATTTTCAATTAATAAAGCATTTACCGAATCTTGCCAAAAATGAACATTTGGGGTGTTTTCTAATAAATTTTTCCATGTTGACGAAAAAATTGCCCTGTCGCATTGGGCACGCGGACTCCACATGGCCGGGCCTTTCGAACGATTAAGCATTCGAAATTGTAGAGCGCTAATGTCTGTCACAATGCCGCTATAGCCACCCAAGGCATCAACCTCACGAACAATCTGCCCCTTGGCAATTCCACCCATAGCAGGATTGCACGACATCTGCGCAATCTTTCCCATGTCCATGGTTAGCAACAAAACCTTCGATCCCATGTTCGCAGCAGCGGCAGCAGCCTCGCAGCCGGCATGGCCAGCCCCAACAACTATGATGTCATAAGAATTTTCCATTGTACAAAAGTACAAACAAAAAATGATTCCGCCATACCGTCATCGCGAGGAAACCCCAAAGGGGGTGACGAAGCAAACTTGTCCCACGCCCCAGATTGCTTCGCAGGCGCTCGCAATGACGGCTTCGGCGCTATCGCACCTCGCAATGACGAGACTCTTCAACAGCGCGTCATTGCGAGGAGACCGAAGCCGACGAAGCAATCTATAGTGGTTGCAAATGAACTTTTTTTGTATATTTTCACCTTTCTACACCTAATTCCAAGAATTTTACGTATATTTGTTTCTTTTTATTGCTTATGCCCTTAATTCAAGTAAATAATTGCAGGCATCTTTTATTATGGAAATAGAAGAAAAATATCCGAAAAATTTTCAAGAGTTTCTTGAACAATTCAAAGACGAGGAGTCATGCCGCAACTACCTATTTGAACTGCGGTGGTCAGCCGGTTTTATCTGCCCGAAATGCAAGAGCACGAAAAAGCATTGGCTAACGGCCAAAAACATGATTCATTGCGGTATTTGCGGTTATCAAACATCGCTGACAGCCGGCACAATATTCCATGGAACCAAGAAACCATTATTACTGTGGTTTCACATTATATGGTGGATAGTGGCTCAAAAAACGGGGGTAAGCGCAAGCAATATGACGGATTTTATGGGTTTTGGTTCTTATAAAACCGCTTGGACATGGCTGCAAAGAATACGCAGGGCGATGGTCAGAAAAGGCAGGGACAAAATCTTCGGCATAGTGGAAGTAGATAAAACATATATCGGTGGAATAGAAAGAAATACGGAAAAATCAGCAAAAGGTGCAGCAACAAAAACAATGGTAGTCGTAGCTGCCGAATGTAAAGGGAAAAAAATAGGCAGAGTACGCTTCAGGTGTATAAAAGAAGCCATATCAGAAAATTTAATCCCATTCATACAGGACAATATCAAACAGGGAAGTACTGTAATTACCGATGACAGTATTGGATATGCACCCTTGCAGCAAACACATAATTATAAACATGAAGTTAAAACGGGGGCGAAAAGCGGAACAGATTCACATAGCCTTTTACCGCATATTTATTTGGTTGGCTCTTTGGTAAAAAGGTGGTTGCAAGGCACGCATCAAAGTAAAGTGTCTCCTAAATATTTACCCTATTATTTAGACGAATTTGCTTTCAGATTCAACAAAAAAATATCTACAAATCGAGGCTGGCTGTTTTACAAGCTTATGCAGCAAGCCATTGAAACAGGTCAGATAGGTAAAAGCAAAATTGTTGGGAAATAAACTTGATTTAAAGGTATAAGCAGTGATTTTTTTTACTGAAATCTATCTCTTATCTTTGTAATTCAACTTTAAATTATCTTTAACTTTAAATTGTCAAAATCTTCATTCTTTCTTAATCTTGCATCTTTATCTTTGCACGTCAGGAATAAAAATCAGTATAAACCTTAATATTAAATTGTATGACTCAATTAAAAAATTATCGAAATGTCTTTCTATTGGCTTTGGTAGGCATGTTCTGCTACACGCCAATTTTCGCACAGATTGAAGACGAAGAAGATGCCGTAAATCAATATGGCGTTAAAGTCTCCTCATTTCCGCTTCAAGCGGCAGCGCAAAACAACATCTTAGTTCTTGGAAANCAAGAAAAAGGCTACAAGTTCTGGATGGACAACCGCGTTCAGTTTGANGCCGCGCATTATTTCAACCTGAAAAACGGNATGCTTGACGCAGATGGAAATCCTTTTATGGTAAGCGGAGTATCCATGCGCCGTGTGCGTATGGCGGCTAANGCTCAAATAAACAAAGACTGGTANGGCGAGGTGGANCTAAACTTTGCCAACGGCGTGTTTGAGTTAGAAGACGCTTATGTCATGTACTCCGGTTTACAAGGCTTTGAGTTTAAAGTCGGAAATTTCAAAGAAGATTTTTCCATGGACCAGACTACCACTTCGCGTTATTCAACCTTTATGGAGCGCCCCATGGTTGTGCAAATGTTTGCTCCAAGCCGCCATATTGGTATTCAGGCGCAATGGATAGGCGTAGAATGGTTTCGTATTTCGGCCGGAATGTCATGGCAAGTTATAGATACTGAAGACACCCGCTACAACGTAGAAGAATTCAACAAACAAGGCAAGGGAATGGGTACTAACTTTACCGGAAAAGCTGTTTTCATGCCTTGGGGTTCTGAAGAATTTTATGGGCTACACATCGGTTACAACGCCTCCTATCGCCATGCTAAAAAAACGGACGATGACAGAGACGGTGCAACAGCATCGGGCCGCGGATATGAAGGTAATTATTTCAGCACAAGAAATGCAACCGCTGTCAGCCGCCTGAAATTTATTTCTACCGAATATTATGGCGTAAAGTACGATTATCTGCACGGCGCTGAATTAGCCGGATATAAAGATGGATTCCGATTTCAAGGCGAATGCATCATGAACCATTCCATAATGGACCCCGATCACCCCAAACTTTCCAATCATGAATTGGCTGCAGAAACCAAGTTTTTCTGGGGCTATTATGTTCAGGCTTCTTATATGCTGTTTGGCGGAAAACAACGCTACGATGTTACGCAAAGCGAATTTACACAGCCTTCGCGCGGACGCAATTGGGGAGACATTGAAGTGATGGCCCGTTGGGATTATGTTAATTTGAACAGTAAGGAGCTTTATGGCGGCGCAGGACAAAACTTAGCCTTGGGCTTAGTTTACCATGTGAACAATAACGTAAAAATGATGCTGAACTATCAAATTTCCAAAAATGATAAATACGCGGGCAACAAAGGCAGAGCTATGATTGGTAAAGATGCCGATGGAAATTACACTGCTGCGACCTCCGGCTTAAACCCGGCTGTCAGCGATTTTGGCGTTAGGTTTCATACCATTCAAGCACGCATTGAAATAGACTTTTAACATTTATGAGTGATGAATGATGAGTGTTGAGTGTTGAGGGATTATTAAATATTACAATTTACTCATATATAGCTCATAACACATTATTTGTAACATTTAACTAATAATTTATAACTTATAATTAATAAAAACATAAACATCATGAAAAAAACAATTCTCGCCCTTGCGGCAATGTCAATCGTTTTTGCTTCTTGTGTAAAAAACGATCCTCCTCCCCCTCCGCCAGATGATTCTCCTTTAAAAGGGCTATTATTCATTAACGAGGTAAACGGCTGGCCTTCAGATGATCCCAGTAAAAGTTTTGAACTCTATAACGACACAGACGAGCCTGTCAGCTTAGAAGGCTTCTATGTGAATTACACTGAGGAAAGAGAAACCTGGCGTGGCCGCGCCGAAGATATTATCCCCGCCAAAGGGTGGAAACTTATCCAAGGGGCAAATGCAGGCTACCCCGGTCTTAGCACCGGACTGTCCAACAGAAATCCTAATATAGAATTAACTCTTTTTGACCCGAACGGAAATATCATTGATTATTACGTAAAAGTGCCGGATTTAAGAGGTACGCCTCTCGAATTTATGTGCCACATGCGTATTCCCGACGCCGGAACATGGTATTATATTCCCAATAGCATGGCAACTCCTGGAGCGGCTAATCTCACAACGCCTCCGACCGGCTCGGAAGCAATGCCTCCGATGGAGAAAGCGTTAAGAATTGAAGGGATTACCGTATCTACTACTACTCCGGCTCCGGACGCTGCGGTTACTATTGTGGCTACCATATCCGATGCTTCAGGAACTCCTACCGCTGTGTTAAAATGGGAAAAAGATGGCGCAACTCAAACGGATCTCACCGCTACAAGAGATGAAAAAGAATATACATTTACAGTCCCCGGACAAGTTGACGGAACCGTTGTAAATTGGACGGTTCATGCTTCCAACACCTCCGGCAAAATAGCGCAAGAAAGCGGAACAATTACTTGGGCAGAACCGACAGCTGATTACACTACACTGAAGTTAAATGAAGTAAATGGCTGCAGTAATGAAAAATGGTTCGAAATATACAATACAGGAACTGTTGAAATAAATCTTGCAGGAGTTACGGCACACTACAGTAACTCAGAGCCTGTAAGCTGGAATCCCACTAATACATGGACAGGTACAACTGCTGACATTATTCCTGCCGGCGGCTTTTTTGCAACCCCAAAAGGAGACGGCAGTAATTTAGGGACAGGCCTTTCGGCAAATAATGCTAATGTAAGATTGCAGTTAAGAGCTCCTGACGGCACGGTTTTGGATACTTATGAAAAACTTAAAAATGTCAATACGGGACAAGGATACGACCATCTTACCAACAAATCTCACGCTAGAATTCCTGATGGAACAGGTCCTTGGTACTATACGGCAGACGGCATTGGCACACGTGAAGCCACAAATGGCACGTCAACCGCCGGGTGCCTAAAAATCGGCGAAGAAGACGGAGCCGCGTCCACTGACTACACAACATTAAGATTGAACGAAATCAGCGGAGCAAATCTATTTATTGAGCTTTACAACTCCGGCACAACTCCGGTTGATTTGGAGGGTGTAAGAGTTCAAAGAAATGGCGGCCCTTCAGCAGGTACCGAATGGGTTGGACAAGCCGGCGATGTAATTCCCGCAGGCGCCTATCGATTAATAGCATTCAGAAATGGAGATGTAAGCGGCTATCCGGAACTTACAGACGTGATAGCAAGTCCGTCATACGTTGGCTGGATTGTTTCCGGCGGACTGTCAAACCAACAAATTTTGAAAATTGCGCTTGTAGATCCTGATGGAATAGAGTTCGATGTATTTATCCGTGGAGATGGAAGTGCACAACTTCCTGCTTGGGGAACCGGCGGTCAAACTCAAAACAATACACACACTTACTCACGTATGCCTAATGGAACATGGGCCTATGCTCTTCCAACTATCGGCGCTGCAAACGGAGCAAAGGTAAGCGAAATTGTAAGCCCTGGATATTTGAAATCCGAATTGGTGTTGAATGAAATCAGCGGAGAAAATATCTTTATTGAGATTTTCAACTCAAGCACAACTCCAATGAATTTGGAGGGTGTAAGAATTCAAAGAAATGACGGACCTTCAGCAGGGACCGAATGGGTTGGACAAGCGAGCGATGTAATTCCCGCAGGCGCTTATCGATTAATTGCTTTCAGAAATGGCGATGTGGCCAGCTATCCGGAACTTGCTGCCGTTGTTGCAAGTCCGGCATACGTTGATTGGACTGTTTCCGGCGGACTGTCAGATCAACAAACATTAAAAATTGCTTTGGTTAATCCGCTCGGATTTGAATTTGATGTGTTTGTTCGTGGAACAAGTTGGACAGGGCCTTGGGGAACATCTGGTCAAGAAAGACGTCCCGGTGGTGTTACCGGTCTCAGTTATTCTCGTCAGACCGACGGCACTTGGGGTTGGGCACCGGGCTCTCCGGGAAGTGTAAACGGAACAACAACAACAGCCATAGTAAATGATGGCTATCTAACGGCACAACCGTAACCAAACAAAATGAACAGGGGGCAGGGTTTCTGCCCCCTGTTTTCTAACTTTATAAACCATTTAACTTTACAAACTCAAAAATGGCAGAATTAAAAATTGGAGAAATCTCCAAGCCGCGCTTTGAATACCGTTCTTTCGGCCGCTGTTTCAAAGAACAGGCTAAACGCATGGCGCGGCTGTCGGTTCCCGTTCCCGAAAAGGTGTGGGAGCGGCAATCAATAGAAACTTACATCGTCAGTCGCAAAAACGACATTAACAACACCAAAATCCGAGACGGGAAGATGGACATCAAAACCTTCGTGCAAAATGTGGACGGCTTCGAGCAGTGGAACCCGCTGATGAAAGGCGAGTTTCCCATCAGCGCCGAAGTCCTCAGGCAAGAAGTCTTTCCCGCCTTTATGGTACCTACGCCCGAACTGACCAAAGAAACTTACACTTTGGAAGAATTTTTGGCCATGGTGAAAGAAAACCCTGAATTGCAGGCCGTTACAGTAGAAAAACTGCGCTACGGCTACATGGTCAACAACACCATCTGCGAAACAGGCGAAGTGTATATCAATGGCGCCAAAGTACATACTATTAATTCCGAATCAACCGAGGTAGAAGACCTGAAGAAAACCGTAAAAGACTGCGGCCTCGAAGGCGTAGAAAACATCAACTATCTTCAGGCAATTAAGCGGGTGATTGGAATGAGCGATAAGAGTTTATAAAGTTTAAAGTTATAAAGTTATAAAGTTTAAAGTTCATAAAGTTTAAAGTTTAAAAGAATGAGGATTAACAGGTTTGAAGATATTATTGCTTGGCAGAAGGCAAAGGAGTTGACCGTAACAATATATAGTATTTTTTCAACCTGTAAAGATTTGGACTTAAAAAAACAAATCCAGCGAGCATCTGTTTCCATTATGAATAACATTGCCGAAGGATTTGAACGGCGGACTAATAACGAGTTTAAACACTTTATATACATTGCAAAAGGCTCGTGCGGCGAAGTGCGTTCCATGCTGATTTTAGCAAAAGAACTAAACAAAATAACCGAAAAAGACTACAAACTATTACACTCCCTTTCAATAGAAATATCAATGATGCTGTCAGGACTAATAAAAAAACTTTAACCACACTTTATAACTTTATAAACTTTAT
>JGI24701J34945_10001851_pt1 | contig 10411 bp, 8 predicted proteins | sample TergutTh196P3_FD_34945 | JGI IMG/M metagenome (IMG submission 34945)
CGAAGATTTACTGGCTTTGCAAGGCGTGGAAGACGAAACGGCTGCCGTCCGGTCGGAAAAAACCAACGTTGCCGAGCAACAATCTTGGATCGAGGAACTCTTTCGGGATCGTATCGACGGCAAACAATTTGCGTTTTCGATTGAATCAGAACTCGGTGATGCACCATTTAGGGTGGACAACAAGCGGCTTGGCTTAATTTTGCAAAACCTGATAGACAACGCGATTAAGTTCACACCGTCAGGCGGGCACATTTCTTTGAACTTCCGCCGGGAGGAAGAGTTTCTGGTGTTCGAGTGCCGCGACAACGGTTTCGGCATCGCAGTCAATGAACAACGCCGGGTCTTTGAGCGGTTTTATCAGGGAGATTCTTCCAAAACCGGCGACGGTCGGATTCGCGGTACAGGACTGGGACTTGCCATCGTCAAACATGCCGTCGAACGTTTAAAGGGAACCATCGCACTGGACAGCCGCATCGCCCAAGGCACCGTTTTCACGGTGCGGATACCGGTTGAGTATTGACCCTGTTTACGGCAGGGCTTTTGCTGGCAATGAAACAGCCCTATGAAATTGGTCTTTTCTTCTTTGCGTACTTTGCGGTTAGATTTTCTCTTTTTTAACCGCAAGGTACGCAAAGGAATGCACAAAGTTCGCAACGGCGCATTTTCATACCGTTTTCGGCAGAACTCTCAAAACGCCCGGTTTATACGGTTTTTTTCAATTTTCGTGTCCGTTTTTTTGCAATCCCGTAAATATAGTGTATATTATTACTGTTACATCTTGTCCAATTTGCCGACTTTATAACTAGATGGTTCGTCGCCGTGTGGTCGTAACCGGTATGGGGATCGTTGCTCCCCAGTGCCGTTCGCTGGATGACCTCTGGAGTCTTTTGATTTCTGGAGTCAGTGCAGTGCGTCCCTATGACGGCTTCGGACTCATTTCTCTCGCCGCTCCTGCCGATTTTAACGGTCATATCGACGACTTTGGCACGAAAGATTCCTCGCAGCAAAAAGCGATACGGAAAAGCCTGAAAGTGATGTCCCGTGAGATTCAGATGGCGGTCGCCGCCACTTGCCGGGCGTTGAGTTCGGCGGGAATCAAGACAGGGACTCTGCCCTCTGAACGTGTCGGCATTTCCTTTGGCTCCGATTATATCATCACCACGCCGGAAGATGTTGCCGAGGGAATGCGAGCCTGTATCAAAGATTCGCTCTTAGGTTTTTCACACTGGGGGATCATCGGTTTGCCGAAAATGAATCCCCTGTGGCAACTGAAATATCTGCCCAATATGCCTGCCAGCCATATTGCGATCCTCCATGATTTTCATGGACCGAGTAATTCGATCACGCTTCGGGAAGCCTCCATTGGAGCCGCCATCGGCGAGTCGCTCGAAATCATCGCCTCTGGACGGGCTGACGTAATGATCGTCGGCACGACCGGCAGCCGGTTGCACCCCTTCAAAATGCTGCACGCCAGACAGCACGAGGAACTGACACAAACGGTGTGCCGCCCCTTTGACCAGCACCGGGACGGAACGATACTCGGCGAAGGAGCCGGAGCGTTGATCCTCGAAGCCAGGGAACATGCAGAAAACCGCGGAGCGGAATGTATGGCGGAAATAGTCTGCGGAAGTTACCGTTGCCGGTTTGACCGTACCGGCAGGGATTACCGCCGCGAGACCATTAGAGCGGTTTTGGAACATGTGTTGCGAAGGGGAGAAACCCTGCCGGAACAAGTCGGACATATCAACGCCCACGGACTCGGCGGTAAAGCCTCGGACACCGCCGAAGCAATGGGCATTCACGATATTTTCGGCAGCCGGGAAGCACCCATCCCTGTTACGGCGGCAAAGGGGCATTTCGGTAATCTTGGCGCGGGTTCCGGCTCACTCGAATTGATCGCCGGCATTCTTTCCTTAAAACACCGGACGCTCTATCCGGCGTTGAACTTCTCAACAACGGATTCGGCGTGTCCTGTTTCCGTCGTTCACAAGGCAGACGTACCGGCAGGAGATTCCTTTGTGAAAATGGCCATCAATCCGCAAGCACAGGTTTCTGCTGTGTTGGTGAAGTGTTATACTTGAAGGTGCTTTTTCTTAACCGCAAAGACGCAAGGTTTTCGCAAGGGACGCAAGGTGTCGTTTCGTGCCGTTTTTGGTAGGGACTTGCTTGCTTTTGCCAAAAAGTCTGCTATACTGCGCCCGAATTTGAAACACCGCTCTGGTCGCATACTGGGGCTATACGATGGTGTGCAAGACCCAGGGCGACCACAAGTTTCTTTGCTTGCGCCGGTGCTACGCAGCCTTCTGGTCGCGGCTCTGATGAGACCCTTTTTATCTTCAAAACACCAATGCATGACACAGACGGCTTCGACATAAACGGCTCATCGACTAAAACGTATCACCAACCGGCAATTTCGCTGACACCCGGAACGGTCATCGGCGGAAAATACGAACTCCTCGAACAAATCGGACGGGGCGCAATGGGCGTGGTCTGGAAAGCCAGCGACAAAGTCGGTCGAAGGCTCGTCGCTCTCAAATTCGTTCCCAAAGAAGTGAGCCGCTTTGAAACCGAAATGCAGCGGGTGCTGGCAACATTTAGTAAAGTCCATGCGCTGCATCACCAGGCAATCTGTCCGATCTACTCACTGGAAGACGGCGGACAACTCGGTTACTACCTCGTGATGAAATATCTCGAAGGAGAAACGCTGGATGCTTATGTGCTGCGCAAGGCATCACAAAGCGAAACATTGCCGCTTAACCAAGTGGTCGCTCTGCTCTCCCGAATCGCGGCGGCACTCGATTACGCTCATGAAAACGATGTGATCCATCGCGACATCAAGCCGTCAAATATTTTCCTCGTCAAAAGCAAAGGAAAGTTACACGTTCAGGTCATCGACTTCGGCTTGGCGGACGAAATCAGAACGAGTATGACGCGGGTGAGTCAGCCGGGACAATCGACACAAACGGAAATATCAGGCACGTTTGCCTACATGTCGCCGGAGCAGATGCGGGGACGCTCTCAATCGGCGGCAACAGACCAATATGCGTTGGCGGTGATGGCGTATGAGTTACTGGCAGGATATTTGCCGTTTCAAGGAGCCAGTCTTGCGATCTTAATGCGGGCGGTGATTGAAGAACCGCCGGAACCGATTCCTACAATTTCGGACAGTGCCAATGCAGTATTGAAAAAAGCACTGGCAAAGGACGCGGCGGACAGGTTTCGCACCTGCCGGGATTTCATTACCTCATTGGGCAGTGCGTGGACGACAGTAGCGACGGCTGCACCCGAAGATGAAGATGAATATGAGGATGAAGCGGAAGGGAAAGAAGAGGCGGCTTCCTTTACATTCCCCTCCTTTACCATACCTGATGTGCCGCGTTGGGTATGGGCGGTTGCAGGCTGTGTGCTGTTGGCTGTACTCGGAACAATCATTTGGGGGATAGGGAGTCGGAATAAAACAGTGCCGCCGGATGTTGTTAATGTCGTTGTTGAAAATGAACCGGCAGCACTACCGCAACGAGCAGTTGTAACGCAACCACAGAGGGCGGGCGACCGAATGACGTTGACGATTAAGGATGTGGAGTACGCGTTCCGTTGGTGCCCGCCGGGCAAGTTTATGAGGGGCAGTCCGCAGGAGGAGGCGAATCGAAAAAACGATGAACGTCAACATGAAGTTACGTTAACTCGCGGCTTCTGGATGCTCGAAACGGAAGTTACGCAAAAGATGTGGGAGAGCGTGATGGGGAGTAATCCGAGTCATTTCAAGGGGGCAAAACTTCCTGTGGAAATGGTCTCTTGGAATGACTGTCAGGAGTACATCACGAAGTTAAACGCTCTTTTAACCAGTACTCCGGGACTTTTAGCCGGTACTCCGGGAACTGGCTTTAAGTTTTCGCTCCCGACGGAGGCGCAGTGGGAATATGCTTGCCGAGCAGATACAACGACGGCTTATCATTTTGGTGACTCGCTTAGTACAGAACAAGCAAACTTCGGTCATGACTGGAATACTGGCAAGACGAAAGAAGTTGGCAGTTATCCTGCGAATGCTTGGGGTTTGAAGGATATGCATGGCAATCTATGGGAATGGTGTCAAGACTGGTATGGGAATTATCCTAGCGGTGCTGTTACAGACGCTACGGGGGCTGAACGTGGCTCGAATCGCGTGCTTCGCGGCGGGACTTGGAGCAGCCGTGCGCAGGGTTGCCGGTCGGCGTATCGGCTCAGCGTCGGTCCGGCGGACAGGAACAGCGACATTGGTTTCCGTCTTGTGTTGATTTCCGAGTCAACGGCAACGTCTTCCTACACTCCACCGCCGTTACCGCCGAATTATCGACCTCCTGCTGACATTACGGACCTTCTTGATGCGGCGGACAAGGGAACGGTAAACGATGTACGTTACTTTATTGATGGGGGAGGTAAGATCGAGCAGAGTGATGATATTGGCAGGACACTGCTAAACCGTGCTGCTAGGAATAACCCCGATGTCGAGGTTGTAAAATACCTTATTTCTGAAGGTGCCGATGTTAAGACAAAAAGTGATCACGGCTGGACACCATTGCACAACGCCGTCGAACACAATTCCAATATGGAAGTCATAAAACACCTTGTTTCCTGTGGTGCCAATATCAACGCGAAAAGGGACAATGGCAATACTCCGCTACACAATGCCGCACAGAATAGTCCCAATGCAGAAGTCATGCGATACCTTGTTTCCGTTCCGGGAATCGATGTTAACGCGAAAGATACTGAAGGTCGCACACCGTTGGATTTAGCCAACACGGACGAAAAGCAGGCAATCCTGCGAGCGGCGGGCGGCAAGAACGGGAGCGAATTGTGATGTTCGCACACACGAACACGTGAACGCTTGGAAATTTTTACACACTCTCCAAACCTATGTTTCCCGTACTACTTTCCTTCGGTTCCAATTTAGGACCTCGGCATGAAACGCTGAATGCGGCTTGGCAGGTTTTGGAGCAAACAAAAAAGATTCAAACGGTACGGTTAAGTCCCTTTTACGAGACCGAACCTGTCGGCGGACCTGCCGGTCAACAAATGTACCTCAATGCGGCTGGGATTATTCAAACGGCGTTGCCGCCGCTGGAATTGCTCAACGTGCTTCAAAAAATCGAGTCCGGTTTTGGACGAGTGCGTGCCGAACGCTGGGGAGCGCGAACACTCGACATCGACATTTTGCTCTATGACCGTCAAATCATCGAATTGCCGGCACTGACCATTCCCCACACCGAAATGCTGCACCGGCAGTTTGTGCTTATTCCTGCAAACGACATTGCCGGCGATTGGATTCACCCCCTCACGAAAAAAATGATACGGGAACATTGTTCGGAGTGTGTCCCTCAAATTTAGTGGGGATACCATCAACGGCATTAGAGTGGTACTTTGCGAACTTGGGTGCATCAAAGTTCAGTTGCTCATTTGGGTAATAATAGGGCGAGCCACCTTTTCAGAGGCATGATTTTCTGGTGCGGACACACAGACGCACCAATGGTGCAACTCCCCTCTATTGACAGTGTTTTGATGTGGATTTATTGGGCTACAAACGCCCTACTACTATACCGTGTCTTAAATGATAGAGATGATGTTTCGCACAAAGGCACAAAGGACACAAAGGAATTGACGGCAGTTGAGACTCCTTTATGCACTTTGTGCCTTTGTGCGAGGAAAATTGGAAACAAATAATCAATGCCATTTACTACCACTGTGAACTCCAAAATTTGCCCACAAAATTTTGATGCACCCTACAAACTTTACGCAAAGAACGCAAAGGGCTGCTTCCGTGCCATTTACGGTATAATAGGGAACCATGACTGAACCTGTTTTTCCCTGGTACAAAGATGGCTTGCAATTTGAGTGCAAAGTGTGCGGACGCTGTTGCACCGGCGGTTCAGGATACGTCTGGGTAACGCAGGAGGAAATCAATATGATCGCCGCCCAAATGGGACTTGCACCCCAGATGTTTGAACAGGTGTTTGTGTGGACGGTTCGCGGCAAACAGCGGTCATTAAAAGAATATCCCAATGGCGATTGCGTGTTACTGAGCGACAAAACCCGCGGCTGCCGGGTGTATGCTGAGCGTCCCATTCAGTGCCGCACGTGGCCCTTCTGGTCGCAAAATCTTGTGTCGCCCAACACTTGGGCTGCGACCGCTGCGACCTGTCCGGGATGCAATCGCGGAAAACGGTACACGTTGGAAGAAATCGAAGAGCAGCGCAAGGCGTTTGGATGATTTCGGAAATATGCCGGAAACGGGGGCAAATGGGAAAATGGGACGTTTTTTCCTTGCATCCCTTGCACTTTCTTTGCAGGGAACCTCTAAAAATACATTCTTCGCGTCCTTTGCACAATCTTTGCGCCCCTTGCGGTTAAAATAGTTTGGGTTTAACCGCAAAGTATGCCATGGGTTATGAAAGGCGTGCAAAGTATCATTTTATGCCTTTACAGTACAATTTTGCCCTAAACTTCTCACTCCTCTCCGTTGCAAATCGCGGTACAGATGCTATCATGGGGGCGGAGGCGGATGTTTGCGTTTCTCTTCCTCACTTTCATTCTCAATTTTTATGGCAGCACCAACTAAGAATCAGAAAATCGAAGCCCTGGTCAAACTCGTTCAAAAGAAATGCCGCGGGCAGGGAGTCTCCCAGCCGCCGCAGCGGACGGTACTGGAAACCCTGATGTATGCCGCTTTGTTCGAAAATGCGACCTTCGATAAAGCAGACATTGCCTATACGGTTCTCGAAAACTATTACATTGATTGGAACGAAATCCGGGTTTGCTCCGTTCATGAACTCGCCGATACTTTGATCGACCTGCCTCATCCCGAATCCGCTGCGGAACGAGTCCGTAAAGCATTGCAGGGGATTTTCGAAAAAACATATATGTTTGAACTTGAAGAGATGCGCAAAAAGGGGAAGGCTCTTGCCGAACATATCAAGACTCTCGAATCCATGTCGGCAGGAACTCCCTATATGATTCAGTACACCGCCCAAGTTGCCCTTGACGGGCACTTGATTCCGCTCGACGAAGCATCGTTGCGGATTATGCGGCGGCTCGGTTTGTCGCAAGTCTCCAGCGATGGAACACAGGAAGTGTGTCTCGGCTTGGACCGTGTCATCTTGAAAAAGAGCGGATTGACCTTTGCCGCACAGTTGCATCACTTTGCCGCCGGGTATTACGATGTCCCCGACTCATCGGAACTCTTATCACTCTTGAGTACGATTGACCCGGCAGCCGTGGAGCGGAGTTGGGCATCGCCGATTTTAACTCCGCCTCCGGCACCGCCGCAACCGGCGGCAATACCTGTGCCGCCGGTTTCCCCAACTAAGGCAGTGCCCCCTAAGGCGGAAGTACCTAAACCGGCAACTCCGGCGGTCCCGAAAACTCCGCCCAAGACAGCAACTCCGGCGGCGAAACCGGTCGCCAAGCCGACACCCGCCAAACCCGCTGCCAAGCCGGTAAAGAAACCTGCGAAAAAGCCGCTCAAAAAATCGGTGCCCGTGAAACCCCTCGCCAAAAAAACGATTCCCCAAAGAGCCGCCGTCAAACCGGTTAAGCCGGTCAAGTCCTCTGCGAAGGTAAAAGCATCGGCAAAAGTATCGAAGGGCACACCCCTCAAAAGAGCACCGGCTAAAAAGACACCGGGCAAAAAAGCCGTTAAGAAGGTTGTCAAAAACACATCCGTCAAGAAGGTTCCAAAAAAAGCACCGCCCAAAAAGGTAATTTCCAAAAAGCCTGTCAAACCGGCACCGACGACGAGAAAGGCGATACTGAAACCGGTCAAGAAAACGAAATCCGTTTCTCCCTCGAAAGCCTTGCGTAAGAAGAAGCCGAAATAGGGGTACTGTACTTTTTAACATCCCTTGCGGCTGCTCCTTTTTTAACCGCAAAGGGCGCGAGGGTTTCGCAAAGTACGCAAAGTACGGTTCATGCCGAAGAAGAGGTGCCCGCTTGTCCTTGCTCCGTTTTGTGGTACAATTTCGCCCAAGTATCAACGGTGGGAGGTGTGTAGCCGGTGACTCTTTTGATGGGAGTGTGTTACGCACTAGAAAGTAATCAACAATGGCAAAGCAACTTACAGCGACAGTTCGGTTTCATGCAAAAGGGGGACAGGCAACAGCGGCTCCGCCCGTCGGTACAGCCCTCGGTAAGTACGGTCTCAATTTGGGACAGTTCGTGCAGCAATTTAATGAACGTACCAAAGGCGACCTCGGGATGAGAGTGCCCGTGGTTGTGAAGGTGTATGGCGACCGGACATTTGAACTCGAAACCAAAACACCGCATTGTGTTGACCTGCTGAAGCAGGCGGCAAACATTGTGAGCGGCAGCGGAAATGTCCCGCGCACCAAAGTCGGACAGGTCACCAAACAGCAACTTGATGATATTGCCGCAAAAAAGATGAAAGACCTCAATGCCCGGAGTGTCGAAGCCGCCAGAAATATCCTTGCTGGTACAGCCCGGAGTATGGGGCTTGATGTGGTGGATTAGGGGCGGCGGTTGATTCTCTAAACGGGGGGCGGTATTTTTTAACTGCAAAGGCGCAAAAAAACGCGGCGCAAAGAACGCCAAGTATCACTCCATGCCGTGCGCCAATGCCTGCCGTCCCCATCAACAATCCAGCGGTGCCGTCAGAGGAGTCCCGTCTGCCCGGACTTCACGGAGCACTTCGATCTTTTGCCTCGCCGATTCGAGGATTCCCTCACAATTTTTGACCAGCCGGACTCCCTCCTCAAACTGCGACAGAGCCGTGGCTAAATCAACTTTGTCCCCTTCAAGTTGTGTGAGAATCTCTTCAAGCCGGAGAAGGGATTCCTCAAATGTCCGATTGGTTAAACTCATGTTTTTGGGTGTCTTTCCTGTTTCACTCAACATTTTGCACCATTTCCCGGATTCGTTCGATGATGGTTTTGATTTCGACAACGTGTTTTGTAATATCTGCATCATTGGCTTTCGAGCCGATGGTGTTTACTTCACGGAACAATTCCTGTGTGAGAAAATCGAGTTTGCGTCCGCAACGTTCCTGCGATTGCATTGCCGAGGAAAATTGTTCCAAGTGTGATTGAAAACGCACCAATTCCTCGGAAATATCGCAGCGATCCGCATAGACCGCCAATTCTCTGACAAAATCGGCATCCTCCAATGGTAAGGATAATCCCTGTTCCTCCATTGCCTTCCCGATCCGCTCTTTGAGTTTTTGCCGATACAGCGGTGTGACCCGTGGAGCCCATTCTGCAATGTTGCCGATTATCTGCCGGAGAGTTTCGACATTTGCTGTCAAGTCCTTTTCCATTGCGTCCCCTTCGGCTTTCCGCATCACTTGCAAAGCGTCCAGTGCTTCGCGGATCGTTTTATCAAGCAAAGTCCAGATTTTCTCATTATCCGCTTCACCGTTTTCATTTTCCGTGATGAGGACACCGGGTAGTGTAACAAATCTGTCCGGCGTGAAACGTGTCCAGAGAGAACCATACACCGTTCTTGTCGGCTTATCAAGCGTGGTTAGGACATCCGCGAATTGCTTCATGTATGATTGCAAGACTGCTGTATTGATTTGATAACCAGTATCTTCCTTCGTTCCGGCAATCCGAATATGGGCATTAATCGCACCGCGTTCGATGACATTCCGAAGGAGAGTTTCAATACGCTGCTCCAGCGCACTGTACCCTTCGGTCAACCGGAGGGACAACTTAAAATACCGGTTGTTGACCGCTTTGAGTTCGACGGAGACTGAAATGCTCTCCTCTATGCACATGGCAGCACCGAACCCGGTCATACTGTATAACATATCGTGCGGCTGTCATTTGGATAAACGATACCGCCATTCTGACAAAAGCGGGAGGAATGTCAATAGGTGTACTGTAAACGGCATGGAATTGTACCTTTGCGAACTTTGCGACAACTTTGCGTCTTTGCAGTTAACCCGGCTCGGATTTAACCGCAAAGTACGCAAAGAAGCACAAGGGATGTAAAGTGCCATTTTAGACCGGGCATCACCTCACCCAATCTCATACCCATACCGCTCAAAATATCGTCTCCATCTTTCGGCAATTTTTGCTTTCAACTCCGGCTCCATTGAAAATCTGTTCTTCTTGTACTCCTTCTGCGAATCAGCGTACTGCTGAAAAACAGGCTGAATCTCCCCGAAGCCGCCGAGTTCCAGTGTTTGATAAATCTTTTGCAGCGTTCCCACCGGGTTGCTGGTCAATTCCTTGAAAGAAATATCGCAAAACTGATTCGGGGCTAACTGCTGAACATCCTCCTCAAACGCATCATACATAGCGTTAAGGGAATTGAACACATAGTCCTCCATTCCCTCACCGCTGGGCGGCTGTGCCCCTTCATCCTTGGAAAGCCGCATCCAGAGATTGTAGGTTGAAGGATAGATGGAATAGGGATTGCGGTG
>JGI24701J34945_10001856_pt1 | contig 10388 bp, 3 predicted proteins | sample TergutTh196P3_FD_34945 | JGI IMG/M metagenome (IMG submission 34945)
GATTTCTTTTTTATCAAACCGGACACTCTTGCCTTTGTCATTGCCGATGTTTCGGGGCATGGGATGCCGGCGGCGTTCTTTATGGCAGTTTCCCGGACGGCAATTCGCACCTTCGCCGCTCCTGACCATTCCCCGCATGAGATTATCAATCAGGTCAACAAAGTATTGAGCGTGGACAACGACGACATGATGTTTGTCACGTTATTTTACGGGCATTACAATGTGGGAACCGGCGAATTAACGTATGTCAATGCCGGTCATGAGCCGCCTTACATTGTCCGCTCGGACGGGCGTTTAGAGACGCTGCTGGCAACAGGTCCTCTGGTCGCAACCTTCGAGGATATTTCCTACGAAGAGCGGACAGTCTGTCTGGAACCGGGCGACCTTCTCGCAACCTTTACAGACGGTGTTACAGAAGCCCATTCGAGTCAAGACTACGTCTTGTACGGAACGGAACGTTTGTCGCGGCTTCTTGGTGAAATTCGGAGCAATTCTGTCGAGGAAATCTGCAACCGGATTTATCAGGACACTGACCATTTCGCCGGACATGAATGTCAAGACGATGTTACGCTCCTGGTTCTTCGGCGAAATTCTTTTTTTTAACCGCAACGTACGCAAAGCCCTGTTCATCATCCGAGACACCAAGAACGCAACATATCATTTGATGCCATTTACGGCACATCCGTAGATTTTCTACCATTTTGTACCCCTACCATCCGAGCATGAAACAAACACTACACCTCTACTGGTTTTCCGGTTCCGGCAACACGTTCTTGGCTGCCTCGGCATTTGCGGAGCGGTTGCGTCAACTGGAATGGACGGTCGAATTGCGGCCGCTGGAACGTTCCGATCCCCGGAACATTGATCCCGAATCGGTCTTGGGACTCGCCTTCCCGACTTACTTTTTTGCGATTCCCAAAATCGTGCTCTCGTTTGTCCGCTCGCTTCCCCGCGTGGAATCGACGGCTGCCATGATGCTCGGCACACACGGAGCCTTTTCCGGCGGTGTCGTTGGTCCGATGAAACGAGAATTGACCAAAAAAGGCTTCCGCTGTACAGCGGCGAGGATTCTTTGGATGCCCGACAGTTTCTTTCCGTTTGCTCCTGATGCCATGAACCGCTGGCAACTCCAACGCGCTCACAACAAAGCCGAACGCTACGCGGAAGATTTTGCTGCCGCTACCACACATTGGACTCGCTGGGCAATTCTTTCCGACATTCACGGAGCGGTCTTCGGCGGATTGTTTGCTTCCAGAAAATTGTTAGGGAATTATCATTCGACAGTACACCCGGTGGAAAAAGAGTGCAGCCGTTGCGGTATTTGTGTCCGGTATTGTCCGGTACACGCTTTGGAACAGGCAGGTGATGCGCCGCCCCGACCGAAAAGACACTGCACGAATTGTCTGCGATGCGTCGCGGTTTGCCCGACCGATGCCATGCGGCATTTGATCGGTTTTCGTCCTTACCGGAGTGAAGAGGCTGACCGGCTCAAACACCGATTTGAGGAGGTGCCCTAAATGGAAGCAAGTTGCCTATTTGTTCTTTGCGTCCCCGGCGGCTCCTTTGCGTCCAAATTCCCTTTTTTTAACCGCAAAGGACGCAATAAATACACGACCACGTAAACGCTTGGAAAAAATAAAAAAAATCGGTGGAAATAGTTGACTTTTCCGATTAAATAGTTTAGAATGGGAGGGTAGTTTAGGCAGGGATGTTCCCCGCCGTAAAAGTCACCCCATTTTTAAGGAGAATACTTTATGACTCAAAAACTGTTTTGCTTGTGTGCCGCTGCTGCGTTACTCTTTGTTTTCGCAACAGCAAATGTCGCCAGTGCCCAGGAAATCGTAGCAGCCCCGACTGCTTGCCCCTGTGCCATGGCTCCCGTCCCGTGCGCTCCGTGCAAATTCATTGCACCGGGTTGCCCGCCGACCCTTGGCTACCGCATTGGTCCGTTCGGTGCCGTCCGACCAGTCGTCTATGCCGCTCCGGTCGTCCGCGTGCCGGTTTACCGACCCGCGTTTGTGCCGCGGTACCATCGTGCAGTCGCCTACCCGCCCTACTATTGCTGGTAGAGTAATTGCTGGACAATTTTCTATCCAGTTTGTGATTCCGTTGGCGTTTTGAGACGTACGGCGTGATACCCTGAAAAGCCTTTGTGTTCTTCGCGGTCGGTTGACCTTAAAGGAACACAAAGGCTTTGGCACGTATATCGCGAACAGTATGAAATTGTCTTTGGGGACCTCTAAAAATAGATTCTTTACGTCCTTTGCGCCTTAAATGATTAACAGGGCTCTGCGCTCCTTGCAGTTAAAAATCTAACCGCAAAGACGCAAAGAAGCGCAAGGGGTACAAAGGATAGCCGCAAAGTACAATTTCACGCCGTTTACTCTATCTAACCCCATTTTCCCATTTTTTATAGAGTTTCGGACTCCAAGTAGTCGATATTCCGAGTGGTGTATTCCCTTAAAAAGGGGNAAATACGCCTCGAAAGAGGTGAAAAAGGAGTAGATTCTATGTCAAGGACGANCATCGCGAACCGTCGGATTGCAACGTGGGCTGCTGTTATTGCGCTGCTTGCTGTCTGGCTCGTTCTGCTCTCCCGGACTACCGTTGCGCAAGATTTGTTCGTCATCGCTCCCGGTGATGTCCAAATCGTAGAAGGGACTTCCCGGGACGGTGTCTATATCCCAGTCCCTTATGGGGTACAGGTCTATCAGAAACATGAAGCCCAGCCCAGTATCTTCCAACTCCTGTTAGGGCGCGATCACCCTTTGGGACGCATCAGGGTCAATGCCGGGGCAAGTCTCACGTTCAGCCAGAGGGCAACAGAAATGCTCTTGGAAATACGGGATGGAGTACCGCCGGGAACATACGCAGGAACACTGACCGAGACGAACGACGGCGGTGCCGTCTTCATTGATGACGGCACCCGGTATCAATTTTCTGCCTCTTCCAACGCCCGGACTTTCGATACCACACTTGGCAGATGGGTGGGAGCCTTCAATTTTTCCCATAACACGACGCTGGGAAGCGGCGGTGCTATTTTCATCCGTGCTAATCCCCCGCCCCCCAGCATTCCGGACGGTATCAACCTCGACCTCATCAACATCTACTTTGACAACAACGTAGCAGAGGGGAGTAGAGGGGGGAACTTGCGAGGAGGCGGTGCCCTTTTCAACGAAATGAGTACGGTCAACCTCCGCCAGGTCTATTTTGACGGGAATGAATCAAGGGGGTCTAGCGGTTTCGGCATTCAGAGCGGTTCCGGCGGTGCCATTTACAATTTGGAGGGGCTCATGGTCTTTACCGCCAGAGCGACTTTTACTTCGGCTCTTCCGGCTAATCATAATCCTACGTGGGCAACTCCGACTTGGGAAGGCACGCAGTCAAACTGGACTCACACTTCTACGGGGACTACCTCACCGGGCAATGTTACCATTAGCGGCAATGGAGCATCATACGCTACTGCCCGCACCGGCGGTCCTAACAACAATTCAATCACCCATTACCTTGACCATCCCGCTTCTAATCAATTTATCGGAAGATTCATTACCGACCGGGTTCTCAACTACATTGAAGTACCGGGGGATGAGCCGACCAATGTTTTGCCGGGAGAAAGGATCAATGAGAATTACTTTCTAAGTGCGGTCATTCCTGATGGTATCCACACACCTATTCTTGACAATATTGACACTTTCATCAACAACTATACGGCGAATACTTTCGTCTATAACAGGGCGAATGAGGACGGCGGTGCGATCTTTAACAATGCCGGGACGCTGAGATTCCCTACGGATGCAACCTCCGGGGCAGTGGCGGCGGTTTCTAATCCCCGTGCGATTTCTAACAACGGCGGGACGAATACCGTCCCCATAGCCACCCTTGTATGGGCAGAGTCTTACCGCCGTACGGAGTCGAGGGCAGCGATTTTTTACAGCAATACCGCAGATTTCTCCGGCGGTGCCATTTATACTGTTGATGGGACATTGGATTTCACCAATAGAGCCATGTTGGCTTCGATAACTACGGACGGAGTTCCAGCCAATGCACGGGTGAATGCACGGGCACTCGCCCATGCGACCGGTGCGGGACATTTTGCCCTCGCACATAGAAGTTCTACCTCCTTGAATCCCATCGTTGCGGATACGGGAGCACTCTCTTACATGGGTATCTTTGTGGACAACCGGGCAACCCTTTATGGCGGTGCCATTTACTATACGGGTGCCTATTCGCTCGATTTTCCGAGTACCGCAGGTGCCGCGACTGCCCTCTCTGTTCCCACCACAGAAGACCGTAACGGATTCGTCGCGGGAACTCATGCGATTGCGACGGTTGCTCCCTCATCCGCCACTGCCGTTGCGGTGTCCGATGGTTACTTTGTTAATATTGATCCTATCACTGGTCTTCTCACTCCCACAACTGCTCCCACAGCCGCCTCGATGTTTTATAATCTGGGTCCCCATCTTGCCCGTGCGGCGACGAAAGCGGGCACCGGGTTTTTCGGGCATAATACCGCAGGGCTGGATGGCGGTGCTTTGTACGTGGACAATTCCGGGACGTTGAACTTTGGGGCTGTTGCCGAGGCGGCAACAGCAACATCGGGGTTGTACACGGAACGGACGGGGACGGCAAACTGGAACGTCCGGGCGAGCGGAGAGGCAGGCGGCAGTATCGCCGTTGCCAGTTCGAGCGACCGTGCCGATGCCGGGACGAACTCCAAGAGCGGCTTTTTTGAGGACAACCGTACCCTAAATGGTGTCGGGGGTGCGATTTTCCTCACCAATGGGGGAACCATCAATTTTATCACCGATGTCAGCGTGGCAAATGCGACGGCAAATGCGAGCGGAGTTACAACCGGTGCCGCCGGAGCAGTAAGAATCGCCCGGCATATTTCGGAAGCGAATGCGCACACCTCCGGGGAAGCCGGATTTTTCACGGGGAATACCTCCGTACTGAAAGACGGCGGTGCCATCCATGCGGTGGACGGGATTTTGCGGTTTGCAGCAAGTGCCGTCGAAGCGAGGGCAACAGCAGAGTCCCGCTCTGATAATGCCAGTTGGAGTCTTTGGGGCGGTTTAGGGAATATTTATACATTGTTGGGAGACGAACATGGGGATGTGGATGCCCGTGCTCAAGCGACTTCGGTTGCCTATACCGGTGAATTTGTGGACAATACTGCCCTGGCAGGGTTTGGCGGTGCCATTTACACAGAAAGGGGAACGCTCTCCTTTCTGGCTGACAGTGCGATTGCCGTTGCCAATGCCGATTCCCGGTGGACGGGCGCAGGCGGCTGGGCGTACTCCCGTGCCTACGCCCGTGCGGAATCCCGTGCCAGTAACTTTGAGAACAACCTTGCCCTTTCCGGCGGTGCTCTCTACACCGAGGAGGGAACGTTGCGATTCGAAGCCGTCGGAGCGGTGAGTGCCACCGCAGTGGCAGCGGGGAATGATTACGTTGGTACTCAACCGATATGGGGTGTGTATCAACCCGATGACATCCGCACGATTTATGCAGAAGCAAGAGCCTACGCTGCTCTCTTTACCCGCAACCAGGCGACGGGGGATGGGACTTGGCATACGAACGATGCCGGCAAGGAACGGATTACGGGCTACGGCGGTGCTATTTTTAACAAGGATGGGGACTTGCGGTTTATTTCTGTCCTGCCGATGAGTGCAACTGCGAACGCTTTGACACCGCGGAATCCCTTCTTTGAAACAACTTATGCTGAGTGGGTCTATGGCGGCGGCGGTATGGGGGGATATTCTCAATCCTACGCTGACGTTGCGGCGGCAATTTTTACACAGAACACTGCCAACGTTCATGGCGGTGCCATTTACACCGACAGCGGCTCCCTGCTCTTTGCCGGTACAACCCGCTTTATCCAGAACCGGGCAGATATGCTGCAAACGGGAGAAGGATACGGCGGTGCCCTTTACAATGACGATGCGGAAGTTACATTTATTGCGGCAACGGTGGCATCACCCGGAACCGGCTTCCTGACCCCTGCCGGTTTCAGCACTTTCACGGAAAACCAAGCCGAGTTGGGAGGGGCTATTTACAATGACGGCGTACTCGCATTCTATAACGCTTCCACGGCAATTGAGGGGGTGGGACGAATCGCTTACAGAGCGAACTGGGAAACCGTTTTCAGAGACCCGGCACATGAATCAGACCTTTGGGGGGGGCGTTTCGGCGGTTATTACTACGATTCGGTCGATTCCTCCAATGACCGACCTTTGAGCAACAGGGCAGTCCACGGCGGTGCCCTGTTCAACACGGGGCTGGGAGAGGTTTTGCTCGCGCATGTTTGGATGAGTTACAACATTGCCGACTTGGACGGCGGTGCCATTCACAATGACGGGGGACTCCTAGAAATCTATGGCGGTCGTTATGCCTATAATACAGCGGGAGATAGAGGGGGTGCCCTTTATAATGTGAACGGCAACGGCAATGTGCTGATTATTGACGGCACCGGCTTTGATGTCATGGTCGGCGGACAAATGCGGCGCGGCACCCGGTTTGAGTTTAATGAGGCGGGGACATTGGGCGGTGCCGTTTATACCGGCTTGGGCACAGAGGGGGAAATCACGAATGTGGAATTCGTCAGCAACCATGCGCTGGATGAGGGGGGTGCCCTGTGGAATGCGGGGACTTTGGTTTTCACCGATGTGGACTTCCGTAATAATGCTACCGTCAGTGCCGTCGGCGGACGCGGCGGAGCGATTTTCAATACTTTGAGCGGAGAAATGTCCTTTACCAATGCCACTTTTCATGGTAACCAGACGAGCCAGGGTGTTCTCAATCAGGGTTTCGGCGGTGCTATTTTCAATGACGGCGGGACGGTCTCGATCCTTGAAGGGGTGTTTACCCAAAGCCGGGCGTTTGACGGCGGTGCTATTTATAACCTCGGCGGAGATATGTCGCTTACTAATGTTAATTTCTCCGACAATACCGCAGAGGTGCTCGGCGGTGCCATTTACACTGAAAATAGCACTATTGCTTACGATGTTACGGCAAGCCGGCGTTCGGTTTTTGAAAGAAACCGCGGTGCGAATAATGAATACGAGTCGATTTTCTTTGGAGGGTTGCGGAACTATTTTGATGTGAACATCGCTGCGGGAGGGAGACTCGACATGTATGATCCTATGCGCGGCGCGATGGGAACGAGGGTCGATATTACCCAAGACGGACCCGGAACGTGGCAACTTTCGGGAATTAATAATTTCCTTACCGGAGCCGTCCATTTTGACATCCGGCAGGGCAGGCTTCATCTCCATCAGCACAACTATCAGGTACCCCTTAATCCTGATTTTGTGCATGCCGTCCTTCTGCTCGGAAACGGAAGTTTCACGTTAGCAGACGGCGCAGCGTTAGAGGTGGACGGGGCAATCATTGATACCACCATTATCAGCCCGGTGCCGATTTTGAATCCCACCGGCACGGCGATTATCGGTAATTCTTCTGCCGGGACTTCTATCGTGATGGAGGCGGGCAGTAACTTGATCTTCAATCTGAGTATAGCGGACATCCGGCGTTCCGGTGCCCTGGAGCCGGGAGTTACTGATCCGATTGCGGCGTTGACGTTGCGAGCCGATACGATCACTATTGCCAGTACCGTAACCACTTATTTGACCGGTGCGCCGGATATTAACCTGGACGGTACTCAGACATCGGCGGCAAATTGGCTCGATTGGTTTACCATCGCGGGGAATGAACTTTTCCTCTTTGATAATTGGAGTCAGCGGTTCAATCCGATGTCTTCAGGCGGGGTTTATCAAAATGGTGTTCCGTATATGGCGCAGCGAAGAGACGACGGCAGTATTGATGCCTTCATCGTGGAATACGGCTGGCTTAAACTGGAAACCGACCAGACTCCCTGGACGCTTTACTGGACGGGAGCCGGCTCCCCTTCCGACATTTGGAATATCGGAACGACCAACTGGATCGGAATCGCTCCCGCCGGAGTTTCGAGTACGGTCTATCGGTTTTATGATTTGGATCACGTCCGGTTTGCCGATACCTACATTTACACGGTGGATGGGCAGCCTTCGGGACAGAACCCGCGACCGGTTGTCAATAAACGTGTAACTCTCGCCGAAGATGCGACGGGTATTATCAATAATACCTTCCGGGTAAGTTCTCTGTTGGTTACAGGCACGAATTATGTGTTCGATATAGAGCCGAACGTGACGCTCTTTTCTCAACTCTCCCGCGACTCGCTGGGGAATGTGGTTTCTCTGGGGAATATGGACTTCGGCTCTGCCCGCGTTAATTTGGGCAACAACGCCGCGATTACGGCTGCTGACGGAAGAGTGGACTTTGGTACGGGTTCGATTCTCGATGTCGGCACTGGCTACTCCAGAATTAATGCAGCGGAATCGATTGTCTTTGCTTCCGGCAGTATCATCCATTTCGATATGGCAGGTGCCGCTGTGGGGCAGCCGGCGAAGTTGACGCTGAACTCGCCGACGATGCAACTGCTGGGCAGTTTCCGTATTCAGCAGATGGCGGGAGAGTTGGTCAGTGCGGTTGACCTCGGATTTGGACAGCGAATCACGCTCATTCAGGGGAATGGAGCGGCGGCGTACGCAGAACCCCTTATTGTGCTGGACAGGAACAACAATCCTTATATCACCCGGCGTTCGGCTACGGGGGTGGTCTATGAATTCCGGCGCAATGGGAATAATTTTGAACTCTTCGGCTCGGCGGTCGTGGAGGGCTGGAATCTCCACTGGACAGGAAGAACCAATGCTATTTGGGATGCCGTTTTTGAAAACTGGCTGGGACATTACAACGGAGATGTTCTTGACCCGGTACGGCGTACCAGTCAATTTGGAATAGGGGACTTCGTCGCCTTTGCAGACAGTTATGTTGATGAGAACGGAATCACTCAATACGTTGCCGATAACAGAAAAAATATCACTCTGGGCAGTATTTTCAATGACGAATTTAAGGTCTTTGGAATGGATGTTACCGGCACGGGATATGAGTTTACTCTCCCGGAGAATATCACACTGACCGCAGACTATGACATCGGCTTCGGTACGTCCCGCATCAATATGGGGGGCAATACCACGATTCATGCCGACAGGAATATCTTTTTCAGTGAGGGTGCTGTGATCAATGTAACGGATCCCGGTGCGACGATTTCTGCCGGAACGCAGATTGGATTCATCGGCGATAATGATTTCTACTTTGATTTGACCGGTCCTCCCGGTGCCGAGATTGAAGATGTCTATCTGACGTTGGCAGGTAATGTGAATATGATTAATTCTGCGGCAGGCGCACTGGGCGGCGGACTTATTTATGTCCGGGATGACCGGGGTCCCGCGTTTAATTTTGTTGACCCCGCAACCGGAACAGGACATATCGTGCTCATCAAAATCGAAGGAAGCGGCAAAGTTACCGATACGGGGACATTGATGGTATGGAACGGCTCTGAATATCTGGAAAACACTCCCCAGCGTTCAAAAGCACTTGATGCGGATCCCATTATCGGTCTCGGTTTTGGAATGGATGCCGTCGGCAATATCGTGGAAAACGAGTTGTGGCTCTTGGCGGCGGATGCCGGTGCCAATGGAGACCTTTACTGGCTGGGAAGAGAGCAGACGGGCAGCCGGGCAGGTGAAGATAATTCCATCTGGAATACCGCTCTCACCAACTGGACGGGACGAACCGATGCCGGAATTAATGTTATGACCTTCTTGTCCGGTGATCGTGTTTTCTTCGATGACCGTGCCGAGAATAGGTTTGTCAATCTTTCGATGCTTGCGGAAGTTGCGTCCTTGAAGGTGTTGGAGACCGGTTATACGTTCGATCTGACCCGGGGCGGAAGGATTTCCGCCGAAGGAGAGGTTGATTTTGGCGAGGGAACGAGAATTATCAGTGATGTCGGCGTAGTCATACGTTCCGACGACGGCACCATCAATTTCGGAACCGGCATGCTCTTTGATTTTGATTTGACCGGTGCCGCCGCGAACAGCACTCTCTTGAGTCTGATCGGTGATGTTACTGTTGACGAAGAGGAGAAAATCGGCAGCGGCAGTATCCGTGTTACCGGCATTTTTGATGCTCTCTACTACAATACCTCCTTTGAAGCAGGGGATGTGGTAACGCTTGTGGATGCCGGAAGCAATGAAAATGTTACCGCAAGGACGGGTGATTTGGATATAGCGTTTTACACGCAGCGGCGTTCGACCCGTCAGGGGGATATGATGATTGGACTCGGCACCGATGAAAGTGAGTCGCAGTTGCTGCTCGGATTCGTCGATGCGGGTGCCAATTCGGAAAACCTCCGCTGGACAGGAGAAGAGGGACGGGTTTGGGATGTGGATGATTGGAATGTGAATGCCGCGCGTAATTGGAAAGGAACCATCGAAGAGGTGCTCCAA
>JGI24701J34945_10001857_pt1 | contig 10387 bp, 8 predicted proteins | sample TergutTh196P3_FD_34945 | JGI IMG/M metagenome (IMG submission 34945)
GCCTTCACCCTCGTCGAACTCCTCGTCGTCATCGCCATTATCGGCATGCTCGTCGCTCTTCTGCTTCCCGCCGTACAAGCCGCCCGCGAAGCCGCAAGACGTATGCAGTGCAGCAGTCAAATCAGACAACTCGGTATCGCTCTGCACAATTTTCACGGTACCCATAACGAGTTCCCCGCCGGTTGGGAACAGTCAAAACTGAATTGGACTCGAGACCAATACGGAGTCGGCGACGGGAACACCAGCCGTCATAACGCAATCGTAATGATACTGCCTTATATGGAACAAAATGCGATATGGGACCGCATTTCAGAAAATCCAGACCGACTTACGTGGAATATAGACAATAATCCCAGTGAGAACAACATAAGTCCTTACATTCTTCCAATACCCGTATTGCTCTGCCCTTCAGATGGAGCGAGTTTTCCTGGGAATTCAACGCAACCCACCAGTTACCGAATGAATCGGGGCGACAAGCCGACAAGTTTTGACTGGGATGCCCGCGGTCGGCATTACAACAGTGGGATGTTTGCGAATGGCCGACTGGGAGCGATTACCATGGCCGGTGTTCGGGATGGGACGTCCAATACGATGGCATTTGCCGAAGGGGTCGTTATGACTTCTAGCAATGAAAGCCGAGTGCTTGGCGGTATCGCTCGCAATATCGAGACTGCTCCAGACTTTGGCGGAGGCGATGGTTTTCGCCCGCCGATAGAATGGTTGTCGGTCCGAGGCGCCGGCGGTATGTTCGCTCCCGGTGTCGTCTATGCCACTGGTGCGGCTTACGACAATGAGAATCAGTCCCGAGGACTTGGCCGGCGCTGGGCAGAAGGTCGGAGTGCTACGCCCTCAAGTGTTTGGACGGTTCTCCCGCCAAACAGTCCCGCGGTCAACAGGACGGGTGGTCCCGAAGATAATGTGGAAGCCTGGACCATTGTACCTCCGAGTAGTTATCATCCGGGCGGAGTAAGTACGGTTGCGGTTGACGGTTCTTACCGTTTTGTAACCAATAGTGTAGACACCTCGTCGAATCCTCCTGCTCGCAAGTCGGGAGTAACCGCGACGGGCTTGAGTTTGCGTTACATAGACCTTCAGGGTATCAATGGAAGCGGGGATATAGAGCGTTATTCTGGCCCCTCTCCTTGGGGAATTTGGGGAGCCTACGGCAGTCGTGCTGGCGGCGAGAGTTCTTCGCTTTGATTGCCACCTTTTGCGAGAGGTAGGTTGCTAATCGTTGGTCGGCTGCCTACCTCTCTCGCAACTTGTCGACATTACATTTAACCAACAATTTCAACCATGCAACACAATAGTTTTATACCAATCCTTCTCGTTCTGTCCATCCTTGTTTTTGCGGGTTGCAATAACCCGGATGCTCGGTTTGCACGAGTGGAAGGAACCATCACCTACAACGGCGAGGCCGTCGAAGGTGCCATCGTTACCTTTGCACCCGTCGATGAAATCGGCGAAGCCGCCTCGGGACTGACCGATGCGAACGGCCGGTATACCATGACAACGGCCGGGGCACACAATGCCGGTTCTGGTGTTGTGCCCGCCGAGTACACGATTCTTGTTACCAAGACTGTCTCATCGCAAGTGACCGACCCTGACGAATTAGCAAACCAACGGGGCGAGATTACGTACGAAGAACTTCAGCAGCGGCTCAGAGCCAAAGGCGGCTCTACGACGGTGGTAACTCGCCAGGAAATGCTGCCGCAAAAATATGGCCGCCCGAATCTGTCCACGCTTACCGCCACGGTCAATTCAGGCCGAAATTCGCCGTTCAATTTTGATTTGACGGATTAGATTAGGGCAATCAGAACCGTAGCCGGACGGTCGCATGTACCCCATCCGGCTGCGTTTCTGATCGAGACACTAACTTGACCCGTACCGTTTCAGCCGATACAATTTTCCAATAACCATAAACCAAAGAGGAGACCTTGTTATGAAGCAACCGTACCGCTTCTGCACCGTGCTGATCGCAGCACTTGCCCTGTTAGTATCCCCCGCCAGTGCGTTTGAAACGACACCGCAGGGGATGGAGCAAATCGAAGCCGAATGGCTCTTCCAAGCCGACGGCAATCCAACTGCGGAGACCGTTCAACACGAAATCCGACTCACCCGAGCCCTCATCGAAAGACTTTCGGCTCTGCCCGGTGCGCCGGATTTCTCCGAGTATGTCCAAAAACTAGATGCGTTGCAAACCGCGTCGTTTCCTAATGTTCGGGAACATTATTTTGCGGTCCGCAACCTGAAACGGACGGTTTTTTTCAAGAATCCGCTCGTTGATTTTGACCGCGTGCTGCTCATCGACAATCCCTATCCGAAGGGCCCGGCCGGTGATATTACCGACGAATGGGGCCACGAAGCACGGCACCGAAACGGCTTTATGGCCGTNGACGGCGGACGGTTGATTACCGTCGGNTTGCATCCGGGCAGCGAAGTCGTCGAACTTTTGCCTGAATTTGCGGGCAGTTATTGGCGGCCTGACCTTTCATTTGACGCTGAGGAAGTCGTTTTTAGTTATCGCCCCGCCGGCAGCCGGTCATTCCATCTTTATCGCTGCAATGTCGATGGAAGCAATCTTCGGCAACTGACGTTCGGCGATTACGATGACCTTGATCCGATATTTGCCCCGGATGGGAAACTCATTTTNATGACCAGCCGCGCGCACACTTACGTCCGCTGTATGCCGATGACGCANGCGTTTGCACTTGCCCGTTGCGACGCCGATGGACAAAATATCTACGTCATTTCGGCCAACGGCGAGCCGGAATACCTGCCCTCCATTATGGATGACGGCCGGGTGATTTTCACTCGTTGGGAATATACCGACAAAGCACTGTGGCGGATCCAATCGCTTTGGACGAGCAATCCAGACGGAACGAACCAGCAGGCTTTTTGGGGCAACCAAAGTGTTTGGCCCGATGTGCTGACCGAAGCGCGTTCGATACCCGGCACGAACAAAGTAATGTTTACCGGAGTGGGACACCACGCCTGGTTCGACGGCAGTATTGGAATCATTGATCCCAGCAAAGGGATGGATTATCCGCACGGTCTGACCCGAGTAACCCGCGAAGTTCCTTGGCCCGAGGTAGGGAATGGGCCAAATGACCCTTCGCCAGCGGTCGAGTACCACAAAAGCGGAAACATTTATGCCTACAAAACGCCCTTCCCTCTGTCCGAGGAATACTTTTTGGTATCGGCGCGTGAAGGTCGGCATTTGTACAACGGGCCTCACAATGATTGGTTTTTCCGTTTGTATCTGATGGATATTTACGGCAATAAAGAACTGATTTTCCAGGGCAATCACAATGCGTACCATGCGACGCCGGTGCGGGAACGGCCGATGCCGCCGGTCTTGCTCGACCGGGTTGAATGGCCGGAAATCGGTGTGGGTGCTGTCCCTGCGCTTGGAACGTTGTACAGCAGCGATGTTTTTGCCAATGCACCGGAAATTTTGCGGGAAAAGGGCAAATCTATCCGCGTGATCCAAATGGACCCGAAAACCTACACGACTTGGCATAAAATCGTGCAACACGATGGCCCGGCCGTCGGTGTTACCCAAGCGGAAGGCGTCAAACGCATTCTCGGTACTGTGCCGATTGAGAGCGATGGAAGCGTTGCATTCCAGGTTCCGCCGGGTGAAGCGGTCTTTTTCCAAATGCTTGATGCGGAAGGCCGGGCGATTCACGTGATGCGTTCGTTTACGAACGTGATGCCGGGCGAAGTTCGTGGCTGCTTCGGTTGCCACGAAGGCCAACTGACCGTGCCGGTTGCCGCGACGCTGGGATTGGCAATGACCCGGGGTGCCCAGCCGCCGGAACCGCCGCCGTGGGGCACTGAGGAAAGTGTCAGTTACACGAGATTCGTCCAGCCGGTNCTTGATAAACACTGTGCGGAGTGCCATCAGAATCCAGACCACAAAGCGTTTGCGGCACTGAATATGACGTACAGGCCGTCATCGCACGGCTGGTGGGGTTGGGTCTATAGCCAACGCGATATTAGTCCGTTTGCGGAGCCTTATTTGACATTGGTTTCCGGTTCAAACCTTCCGACGGTTTCCGGTTCGGTGCCTTGGGGCAACGCGAGACTGATGGATGAACGCAATGTGCCCAAAAACCTTGCTGGTATCTTTGTCGTGGAAGGATACGACCAAATGGACCCGTTCAGCATCCAAACATTACCGCCGTATTCTGCGTTTTCGCCGGTCAGCACGCTTATTCACAATGCGATGAGCGGCGAGCACCATGGCGTACGAGTAACGGGCGAAGATTTGGAACGTTTGATTGCTTGGGTCGATTGCAACGGCCCATTCCTGGGCGATGAGGAAATCCGGGATATGTACGACCCGATTTCGCGGATTATCGAAACGATTCCGCCGATTCGTCCTCGTATTGCGACGGCACCGCGAATCAACCGCTTTGACCTGCGACAGGACGGCGACACGGTGGCGATGCTTGGTCCCTTGCATCTCAAGCCTGAAAATATGACGGGTTTTGATCCGAATCGGGCTGTTCGTGAATTTCACGAACGGGAGTTGATACAGCAACTGAGAGAGGAGGGCTTGACCATAGAAATTGTTGCAGCCACTTACGGAGCGGATGAAGATCGGCGAATAGATGTTCTTCAGCAGATAAAAGACCGATTTGACGGTACACGTCTCATTTCTATCCACCGGTACAATGAGGCATTTGGCGATCCGGTGCGAAATGTTGTGAAAAATCTCCGCATTGCGTACACGATTGACGGAGGCCCGGTGCAGATGGTGCAATTTAGGGAAGACCAACGTGTCCTGCTGCCTCGGTAGGAGTCCGCAGACAAAAGAGCGGGGGGCGTGAGCCTCCCGATTTTGCTTGTTCGCCTTCGCTTGTTTGCTTTTACTTAACCTGCTTCATCGCATTTTCCATCTGGCCGCTCAATTCAAACACGAATTGGGCGAGCCGAGTCTTGAAAATTTCAAATAGAACCAGTGCCGGTATTGCAATCATCAGGCCGAATTGCGTTGTTACCAACGCCATCGCAATGCCGTCCGCCAATTCGCTGGCCGAGGCCTGGCCGCCCGTTCGGGCAATCACGCTGAATGCCTTGATCATCCCCCAAACGGTGCCGAGCAGTCCGACCATCGGCGCAACCGACGCGATCGTCCCGAGATAACCCAATCGGTGTTCGAGCCGCATCACCTCTTCTTCGGCGGCGTCTTTCATCGCGTGCTCGGCGGCAACGGGACTGTCGGACATTTTGACCAAACCGNCCGCCAAAACCCTGCCGAGCGTTGAATCGCTGTTTTTGGCAATTTCGTAGGCTTCTTGGTATTCCTTGGCGNTGAGTTTTTCGTTAAATTGNTCGATCATTTCCGCTGGAACAATCGCATTTCGGGAAATCGCAAGCCAATTCATGATGGCAAGCGTTACGAAAATAATTGACATCAGCACGAAGAGCGGGCCGAATTCCCACCCGCAGGCGTTTATGTAAAAAACGAGCAGGCTTTCTTGCATAACGGGTGCGGCATCTGCCTGGGCGAAAAGAATTAAGGGGTTCATGGAGTCTAAAATTAACGTTTCGGATACACCGCAGTAAGGAAGCATTTAGTTCGTATCCATTTTTGCTTTGGACAAAAAATCGTCATTCCGGCGAAAGCCGGAATCCAGAGGAACCGGCATCACTCGCAATGNCTGGATCCCGGCTTNCGCCGGGATGACGGAGGGGTGTCCTGTCCAATTCTGAATACGCTCTAGTTTTACCTTAATTTCGTTAATAAAACAACGTCGCTTTCTCTCGCAAGACGGGTGGTGCTACCGCTTGTCCTTTTCCCGCATTATGGTACAATACCCCTCGTTGCCTCGAAGGGTGCAATTCAGAAAGGCCTTCCGCCGGATTGCACCAATACGGGAGAAGGTTTACATTCCGAAAACCTTCATTATTGACCGAACCTTACCCAGGAAGATCGTTATGGCAAAACGCTCAAAACGCTATCGAAGCGATGCTAAAAAAGTCAAATCAGAGAGTCCGCTCCCGTTGTCGGAAGCCGTCGAACTTCTGAAAACATTCGATACACTCAAATTCAATCAAAGCGTCGAAGTTGCCGTGAGACTCGGAATCGATGCCAAACAAGCCGACCAACTCGTTCGCGGCTCCATCGTCCTTCCGCACGGAATTGGAAAAACCCTGCGAATCTGCGTCATCGCCAAAGGCGATAAAGCCGATGAAGCCAAAACTGCTGGAGCGGATACCGTCGGCGATGCCGAACTCGTTACCAAAATTAAAGACGGTTGGACCGATTTCGACGTCTGCATCGCAACGCCCGATATGATGGGACTTGTCGGCCCCCTCGGTAAAGTCCTCGGCCCCAGAGGCCTTATGCCCTCGCCAAGAGCAGGCACCGTAACAATGGACGTCGCGAAAACCGTTGCAGAATACAAAGCCGGTAAAGTTGAATTCCGAAACGATAAAGCCGGGATCGTACACGCCATCGTCGGGAAAATCAAGTTTGAAAAACAGCAACTCGTCGAAAACGTCGAAGCATTCATACAATATGTGCAAAGTCTGAAACCAATGGCGGTGAAAGGAGTCTATGTCAAAGGCGTTACGCTTTCCGCAACAATGTCGCCCGGCGTTCGGGTTNTATGTTGATAATCGGCCACNGAGTCTGGATNCAATAAAATCCGCAATCTTATGATTGCGATGCCGTTGACGCTTTTATTTGTTAACGTTTGGTTGACGCAACGAAAAACACAGGACATATAGAAATTACAGAGACATGAGTAAATTCGTAAAACAACTCGTTACCAACGACCTTGCCAAACGGCTTGATGGGGTTCAATACCTTATGCTGGTCGGCTTGACCGGTATCAACGCGAACAAAACCGTCGGGCTTCGGGCAACGCTTGCCGAAAAAGGGATTCACCTTCGGGTAATCAAGAACAGTCTGGCAAGGCGTGCGACCGAAGGAACTCCGCTCGCCCCCGCCTTCCAAGATATGGAGGGAGCGTATGCCGTTTGCTGGGGAGCGACCGATATTGTCAACCTGGCGAAGGAGTTGGTCAAACTTTCCAAAGATCGAACCTTGCAGGGCTTTGAGATTCGCGGGGCAGTCCTTGACGGCGAAGCACTCGGAGCAGCCCAAGCCGTTGAAGTCAGTAAATGGCCTACTCGCGAAGAGCAAATCGCTATTTTGCTGGGGCAAATCCTCGGTGTCGGAGCGACACTCTCTGGACAGTTTATCTCGTTCGGAGGCAAAATCGCGAGTCAAATCGAAAAAATTGCCGAAAAAGGCGAATAAAACAAAAACGGAGCCCGCGGGATGTCCCTCACTGACATTTCGGGCTCTGATATACAAATTACCCTTGTTCAAAAAACCTCGAAGTGGAGTTTTGCGATGCCGAATGAGTGTGAGATTCGGTAACTCGTTTCGTTGAATACGGACAAGATAACCATCAACTTTAATGCGGCAGGGCCGCAATAACACGAAAGGACAATTTACATGAGCGAAGAAAGAGAATTTTCCGCAACCATCAAAGAACTCGGCGATAAAATCGTCGGCCTGACCTTGAAAGATGCCAAAGAATTGAGCGATTACCTCAAAGACGTTCACGGCATCGAGCCGGCAGCGGGCGGAGCCGTCGTTATGGCGGCACCGGCAGGCGGTGAGGGCGGTGGTGCCGAAGCAGCCGAAGAAAAAACCGAATTCGACGTCGTCCTCGATGGATACGAAGATGCCAAAAAGGTTGCCGTCATCAAGGTTGTTAAAAATGCAACCGGCGGCGGTTTGGCGGAATCGAAAGCACTCGTCGAGTCGAAACCCTGCAAAGTTAAATCCGGCGTTCCGAAAGATGAGGCCGAAAAACTTAAAAAGGAACTCGAAGAGGCTGGTGCTCAAGTCAGCATTAAGTAGATTGTTTCCATAACCTGTCATTCCGGCGCAGGCCGGGATCTCGGCGAGCACTCGCAACCTGTCTTTCTGGATTCCGGCTTTCGCGGGAATAAAGATTGGGACGGGTTATGGAACAAGTCCCGTCGTTTCGCGAAAATAATTGTGTTAGAATGAGCGGCTTTCGGTTCGGACGTTTTCCTCCTTGTGTTTCAAAGCCGGATCGTCTGCCGCTTTTTTCCCGTTTTCGCGAAAAGCAAAATGAAACGTTCACAGAATAAGACTTCCGTGAGGAAATGTCATGCCATTTTTCGTCATGCCATTTTCTGTCGTTCCGGTGCAAACCGGAATGCAGACATTGCGAGTGATGCCGGTTCTTCTGGATTCCGGCTTGCGCCGGGATGACAGTTTCCGAACAAGTCTAATTGTTGGCGTTCAAAAATCCGAACCTTCCCCCTATTTTGAGGACACTCTATGGCAACTCCGGCACAACGTCGCATCATATTCAAAGAAATCAAGCAATTTGGGACGCAATCGGCTGTTTACGACATTCCCGACCTGACCCAACTGCAAACCGAAAGTTATAAAGACTTCTTGCAGGAGGACGTCGCGCCCAAAAAGCGTACCGATACGGGCTTGGAAGCGGTGTTGCGGGAATCATTTCCGATAGAGAATTTCGACAAAACCGCCCGGCTGGAATACCTTTATTACGAATTGGAAAAACCCCGGTACACGCCCGATGAATGTCGGCAACTGCGGCTGACCTACGGCAAGCCGTTCAAGGTTCGCCTGCGTTTGGTTCGGGGTGATAACATTTACGAGGAAGATGCGTATCTCGGGGATATTCCGATCATGCTCGGCGGCGGCGAGTTTATCATAAACGGAGCGGAACGCGTCGTGGTGAGTCAGTTGCACCGCAGTCCCGGTATCGACTTCGTTTCCGAATTGGACGGGGACCGCAAGGTGTATAATTGCCGAATCATCCCGGAACGCGGCAGTTGGCTCGAAATTAACTTTACCCGAAAAGAGACGCTCTCGATTAAAATTGACCAGAGCAGCAAGTTGCCGATTATGATGCTCCTCCGGGCAATGTCGCCGGAATACAGCACGAACACGCAACTGATGCGTGTGTTTTTCAAAACGACGGCAATCCCCGTCGCCGACGCGAAAACGACGGTTCCGATGTTGGAAAGCAAGATTTCCGTTTCGGATGTCGTGTATCCCAAAACACACGAAAAGGCGGGCGAGATTATCGTTGAGTCGTGCGAAGCGATCACGAAAGCCAAGGCGAGCGAAATTTGTGCTGCCGGCGTGAAAAAGGTCGAAATTCTCGACGACCAAAAAAGCAGGCTTCTGCTCAACTGTTTCAACGAGGACAAAACACGGTCGCACGAAGAAGCGTTGGCGAAGATTTATATGCGTTTGCGGCCCGGCAACCCCCCGCAACTTGATAAAGCCCGGGAGTTGTTCAACGACAAGTTTTTCGATGTCAACCGTTATCGACTCGGGCAGGTCGGGCGGTTTAGGATTAACCGAAAACTCGGACTCAACATTCCCGAAGAGGAAATGACTCTGCGGGCCGAGGATATTGTCGAAGCCGTTAAGTATGTCAACCGTCTTTGGACGGGCGACCGAACGGCTGAAGTTGATGATATTGATCATCTCGGTAACAGGCGATTGCGAACGATCGGCGAACTTGCCAGCGATGAACTCCGTAAGGGTTTTCTGAAACTGCGGCGGACCGTTCAAGAGCGTTTGCAGGCCCGCGTTGCCGATGCCGATGTTACGCCGCGTCAGGTCATCAATCAAAAAAGCGTTTCGGCGGCAATCGAATACTTTTTCAGCCGCGGCGAATTGTCGCAGGTCGTTGACCAAACGAATCCGCTGTCGATGCTGACCCACGAACGCCGTTTATCCGCGCTGGGGCCCGGCGGGTTGAACCGAAAAAGGGCGGGTTTTGATGTTCGGGACGTTCACTCGTCGCATTATGGCCGAATTTGCCCGATTGAAACGCCGGAAGGTACAAACATCGGCTTGATTTCGAGTTTGAGTATTTACGCCGCCGTCGATAAATACGGGTTCCTCATTTCGCCGTACCGCCGTGTGAAAGACGGAAAACTGACCGATCAAATTGATTGGCTCAAAGCATACGAAGAGCATGAATTTCGGGTTGCGCCCGCCGATACGGCCATCGCGAAAGGGCAAATCGTTGCCGACGAGATTTCCGGGACTGTGATCGTTCGGTGCCGGGGAGATTACGATTCAGTCTTGCCGGAAGATATTGAATACATTGACGTTTCGCCGAGCCAAATGATCGGCGTGTCGGCGGGATTGATCCCGTTTTTGGAGCACAACGACGCGAACAGGGCCTTGATGGGCTCGAACATGCAGCGTCAGGCCGTGCCCCTTTTGGAGACGGAGCCGCCGCTCATCGCGACGGGACTCGAAGGCCGGGCGGCATTTAACTCCAGTTTGATGATTCACGCAAAACGGGCAGGCAACGTTGATTACGTCGACTCG
>JGI24701J34945_10001871_pt1 | contig 10322 bp, 9 predicted proteins | sample TergutTh196P3_FD_34945 | JGI IMG/M metagenome (IMG submission 34945)
CAAAACGGAGACTTCCGTTGAACGCCTGTTGGCAAGTATTCTTTCCGGTCCGATAGACATCGACAAAATGGATTATCTCTATCGGGACAGTCTGCATGCGGGCGTGCCTTATGGTCGGCAACTCGATCAGGATAGACTCATCGGCAGTCTCTGTTTGAACGCATCGGGAGACGGACTCGCCATCACTGAAAAGGGAAAGACGGCGGCGGAGTTAATGATATTTGCCCGATATGTTATGTTCAGTGAAGTCTATTGGCATCACGCCGTGCGCTCGGCAACTGCTATGTTGCAACGGCTCTTTTGTGAATTGTACAATGCAGGAAACATCGATTTTTCGCAGTTCGTTCAATTTTCGGAAGACGATGCGGTTCGGTTTTTCCTTGATGTGTCGAAGAATACGCCGATGGAAAAACTGGCGCAGGGACTCTTCGGAGCGAAGCGGACGATTTACAAACGGGTGGCGCAATTTAGCATTTTGGAACAGACGGAGATTTATCGCCGATTGGCGGGCAAGCCTTATCCGCAACTTTGCGAACTGGCGGATCAATACTGTGCCGATGCGAATGCTTCGCCGCTATCGGTCTTGATCGATGCTCCTCCGGTCAAGAAGGAGGTTGAGATAAAAATTGATGTGTACTTTCCGAAGTCGGATTGCTATCGTGCTTTGGAAGACCTTTCGCCGGTAGTCCGTGCGATGGCAAGGGAGCAGTTTGACGATTACGCCAAGCGGGTGCGGATATTCGCCCATCCTGATATTGAACCCTTGAAATACGGTCAATACACAGCAGACATGCCGTAAACAGGAGCAAATGGACAATTTTACACAATCTTCCCATATTGCCCATTGCCCCTATTGCATATTTTTTAACATGCCGTATAATGCCTGTCATTACTACGGTTGTCCTTAACCTAATAATCACCTCATGGCTCGAAAAACATTTTCGGAAAAAGAAAAAGAAGCGGCGGTCAATATGCTGGCTTCCGGTAACCTCACCAACAAACTGGTTGCAAAGAAAGTCGGTTGCTCCATCGCCACACTGCAACTCTGGAAAAAGAAGTATTCACCCACTGGCCAGGACGACTGGCAAGATGACGAATGGGACGAAGAGGAGACTGACGCAGTGGAGGAAGAGATGGCCGAACAGTGTGAGGATTGTTGTTGTGCCGCAAAGAAAGGCGACGCACACGATGTCATGAGGAAGTTCTGGAACAAAAACTACCGGGCAGTCGATATGCTTCTCTCGCCCAGAGAAGTCAGTTCGGAGGAGGTTGTTAAACTCGTCAACGAAGCACTGCAATACGCCTACGACCATTCCTAGTGATTTGTACATATCAAAAAAGGGGATTCAGCAATCGCAATCACTCTTTGCGCATCCCTTGTGGTTACAGTCCGGCGGGGAAGATGTACACCAAACAAACAGAACCCGTAACGTACGGAGTTCGTGCGTACAGGGCCCGTAACGTCAGTTAGGGAACAACCGAACGATTCCCTGGCTTACGCCACGGGCTCTGTGAACGTTGGGCTCCGTGAACATCGGGACTCCGTGAACAGTTCCCGTCGGCATAGTAGGGCTTTCGCCGGAAAGTTTCCTACCCGTTGCCGTCATTACACTTCCCCTTTAATAACAATACATTCCGGTTTTTGTAAACGCGGAACAAAAGCCGGAAGGGAGCGCAGCACAATGACGGTGGCATTGCGCTGTAGTCCTATGGAATGTAACTCCTTTTCAATCGAAGAGTTGCATATTGTCGCGGTGGACGACTTCCATATAGACATTTTTCCCGATAATTTCGCGCAATTCTGAAGTTTTTTTGCCGCAGATTCGCAGGACATCCTGCAAAGAGTAATTTGTCAAACCGCGTCCGATTTCCTTACGGTCAGTATCGACGAGCGAAACGGTTTCGCCCCGTTCAAACGCCCCGTCGGCACTCAACACTCCGACGGGCAGCAAACTTTTTCCCTTCCTCAGAATCGCATTAATGGCACCATCGTCGAGAACTAAACACCCTTCGGACTGAACGGCAAAACCCAGCCAGCGTTTGCGTGCGGTCAGATAATTTTGTCTCAGGAATGCTGTCCCCGTCGCCTGACCGGAAAAAATGCGGCGGAGTGTATCTTCGTGATCTCCATTGGCAATAATCACGTTGCCGCCGGAAGCGGTAATCATTTTTGCCGCTTTGAGTTTGCTCAACATCCCTCCTTTGCTTCGGCTGGACTGTTTATCTGCGACCATTTGCATCAGGTCGGGCGACCACTGTTCGACCACGGGAATCAAATTCGCACAGGGAAGAGCGGGATCACGGTCAAAAAGTCCGTCCACATCGGTCAGTAACACCAGAAGCGGACGGTCAAACAGATTGGCGACGAGACCGGCAAGCCGGTCATTATCGCCGAAGGTGGTGTTCAGCCGGGCAACGCTGATGGTGTCGTTCTCATTGATGATGGGCAAGACTCCCAGCCCGAGCAGCGTTAAAATAGTATTCCGTGCATTGAGATACGTTTCCCGATGGGAAAGATCGTCGGCTGTCAACAGGATTTGTGCACAGGTAACTCCATAGAGGCGCAGTATTTTTTCGTACGTTTCAATGAGTTTTCCCTGCCCGATGGCGGCAACGGCTTGAATATAGGCGATTTCCGTGGGTCTTTCGGTGAGTCCGAGTTGCCCCATCCCCGCCCCGACGGCACCGGAAGTCACGAGCACGACCCGTTTTTTTTGTTCGATCATTCGGCACAGGTCGCAACAGAGTTGGACAATTCGCGGTTCATTCAGGAGTCCATTAGGCCGGGAGAGGACATTTGTACCGACTTTAACGACGATGACATCGCTGGTGTTCAGAATAGTACTGTAAAGTGATGGAGTCATCAGGGTAGAGAAAGCAATTATTTCCTGCGAACGGTGCCGACAAGAGGGCAATTATACCATAGAATGTACGATGAACACCTCTCAAAGAACGCAAAGTAACGATTTGCACCGTTGTTGCCTACAACGGGTGTGTCAAAATTTAGTGGGTGTTTTTCCAGTTCTTTGCGTCCTCTTGCGCATCCTTTGCGTTTAAATCGTTTTTGTTTAACCGCAAAGAGCGCAAAGAATTCGCAAAGGACGCAAGGGAGTTGTATTATTAGAGGTTAACTACAGTATTATATGCGGATCATAACTATCGGCAATGATTCGCAGTTCGTCCAGAATGGCTTTTACACCGAGTTGTTCGGCAGTCGATTCCAGATACTCGTTGTCGAGATTTTCCTGTACCCGTAACATTGCTACGACATCTTTTTTACTGCGTCCGCTGCCGAGTTTGATCCAGTGGAGTTTCGAGAGTATGGAGTCTTCGGGAGATGAAATCGGCAACGGCACGCCCTCGACAATTTCTGCTTGGACAACGCGGTCAAAACGGGAAGGCAACATCGATGCGGTGTAAATATCCGCTCTTATCATGGAATCCATATCGAGAATTTGAAACATTGATTTCATTTGGATCGCTTCGTCAAAGGCACTTTGATCAATATAAAATTCCTTTTTTAAGTCCTGAAATAAGGCTTGGCGATCCTTACACGCCCCCATATCGACAACAATGTCCACATCTTGCGTATTTCGTGCTTCGCCGTAATGTGCCGCGACCACTCCCCCCGTCAAATGGTATTGCAGACCATGACGTTCGAATATCGCACAGATTTTTTCGGCAAGTGCCGCCAATTCCAACAGGTCAATGTTCATTTGTCCGTTCTCTTTGTTCGGCTTCCGCCATTTCGATCAGTGTACGAGTTCGCGGATCGCCGCCATAGAGACGTTTTGCCATCGCAATGCGCAGTTTTCGCTCATCAATGCCGGGATGTTCCTTTTGGTATCGGAGTGCCGCCTGCGAATAAAAACTTTGAAACATTCTAAAACAATCGCGCATTCTCTCCGCCGGACTCATTGCTCGGACGTGCCCCCAGTACATTTTTTCGATAGTCTTTCCGGCTTCAGAAGTGAGCATGGCGAGGCTGTTTCGTGTTCAATCTTTGGAAGTATTTTACCCTATATTCAGCAAAAATGGAATGACCGTTCTTTGTGTTTCTTGTCGTAAATGTAACCACGAATGACACATCAACTTATCGCACGATCTCATTGGGCAATGCTTCTGGATGTGGGGCTTCTCCCAGATACGCACTGTAATACGCACTGTAGCAGTTCGGCAAGTGTCCCAAATCCAAGGCTTGGTATCCCGCATGGTGGAGATCAAACGCCAGTACCGTCGAAAGGCACCTTGAAGTAAAGAGTGTCTTGGACACAGTGAGAGGCAGTGTCCTATCTGTTTTTCTTTTTGGGATTTCGGCGCGGGCGGGTTAACCCCGCTTTTTTAACAGCTTTATTCACCGAAGCACATGAAATTCCCAATTGTTCCGCAATGGCATGAATCGTCTTTCCCTTTTTGCGTTCGACGACGATCGCCTCTCTCCTTTTTCTGTATTTTTCTTTTCGCTCATCTTGATCTCTACGTACCTGCAACGGATGTTCCGCCGTGCGGTTATAGTCGTAGATCGTATTATAGGCATGTCCCTTAGTGACTCCCAGGGCTTCGGCAATCTCCCTGTAAGTCAAGCCGGATCGGCATAGTTCCAGTATTTTTTTTCGGCGTTCCAACTGTTCTGGTGAGGGAAGTTGCGTCGTCTTTTTTACGGCTTCATTGTCAACCGGGTTATCCGATATTCTGTTGTACCGCAGTATGAGTTGCCGTACCCTTTCACGGGAGATACCATAGTTTTGTGCAATCACGGCTAATGTGTTTCCCTTACGGCGGAGTTCGGCAATTTCCTTGTCACGGTCGGAGAGGAACCGTGCACTCAGTGCATTGTGCTGATGGGCGTAATCACGCTTAACAGTGTCATCAAATTTCTGGATGGGCTGAACAATAAAGTCTTCCAAAAGGATGTTGTAAGTTTTTAACATCGAGCGGAGTTTTTCTTTGTTCGATGGTTTTGCGCAAAATTCTTGTATAATTTTGTGCCGTTCGTCCTGCGGTAAAGGCGGCATCTGTTTTAGTTCCACGACTCTGAAACCGTGTGATTTCGCCAGATAGGCGATCTTGCCCGAATCGGCAGAAAAGATCGATGCAATATCATAAGCATTGATCCCCTCCCGAAGCAACAGGAACACAATGTCCGCATGATGATGCAGGGCATGGGGAGTTTGGGAAAAAGCGGTGAGCGGTTGTTCAAGAAAATCCTTGAAACAGATACCATACGAATCCACGAGTGAGCGGAGATTCTTCGTTGCTGCCTTGTGGCGGCAAAATTCCTGTATTATTTTACTGCGTTCTTCCGGCGGCAAAGGAGGCATTTTTCTCAGTTTGTTCAACCGGAATCCGCGTGAACGCCCTAGCGCATAGAGCGTGTCGGCAGAGACGGAAAACACAGCAGCGATATCACGAACCGATACTCCTTCCCGAATCAACAGAACCATAAAATTGATGTGTTGCGGTTTCCACGTCATAATCTTACCCTCCTATGTCCGTAAGGAGATGTTATTCTCCTTGATATACGCCAAAAACTGCTGATGAAACGCATCTATCTCTTCGCCGGAAAGCGTGTGATCCGGCGCACCTATCCAAAAGCGGAAAGAATAACACGCCGTTCCCTTGTCCAAACCTTTGCCCCGATAGGAAACCAAAAACTCCCGGCGAATTACCAGTGGATTAGCGAAACTATCCAAAAGTGATTCCAATTTATCGAAACCGTCGTTGATCTTCCACAGAAGCGAAAAGTCCTGCCACGAAAGTGGATACTTTGGCGGTTCCTCGAATTTTACGGTAGTATCGAGCGTTGTGTAGTCGGTAAGCATCTCCATGTCGAACTCAAACCAGACGATTTGTCCCCCCTCGCGACAAACTTGCGCTGTCATGTTTTTGTCAAGGATGCCCAGTCTGCCGAGTGTTGTTGAACTTGTTGTGTACCCCCAAGGATTGTTCTTTGTTTTTTCGACGGGAGTTTTTTCGACAGAACAAATCTCCACATAATGTCCCGGCGATTGCCAAACCTCTTCCGGTTCTTCTATCGGTTTCTCAAAAGCAAGACACCGAACTCCGCACGCTGTTAAAACGTCTTCGATTGCTGATTTGACCGAAAGGTAGAAATCTTCCGGCGAACCTGCCCTCTGAAAAGCAACACCGCCAATGACAGTGTCTTCAATGCATTCTTCCATTGGATCATCAGCATCGGGGAAGAATACTCGACCGATTTCAAACAGCCGGAACGATTCCCGAAAGGGTCGATTTTTCGGAACCAACGCCAACAAATTTGGAATCAACGATGTCCGCAACCGGCTCGTTTCCGGCGAAGTGGGATTTTTTAACACCAATGTCTCACCCGGATAATACTCCAACGTTTCAAGCCAATTATCGTTGTACCAAACGTAATTGTGGACTTCCAAAAACTGATGTGCCGTCGATAAAACCCGGCGTATCTTGTGTTCCAGTTTGAGATGCTTTTCGACGTGTAGCGGCATAATCGGCACCGCAGGCATCACCGGCGGGATATTATCGAACCCAAATACGCGAAGAACTTCTTCAACGATGTCTTCAGGGATCGAAATGTCCTTCTGACTGCGAAAAGGAGGAACAGCAACTTTAAACGTTTCATCTTTTGTCCTTTCAACTGTAAAACCGAGTGATTCCAATATCTGCGTAACCCTTTCCGTCGGCAATGCAATCCCCGCAAGTTGCTCCAAACGTCCCGCCGGTATGTCGATGTATCGGACTTCATCCTGCAAATCGCCGTCGAATGTGAATCGGCTCAATACATTTAAGTCCGCACCGGAATCCTGAATCAATTTGAGAATCCGTGCGATACCGACTTTGACATTGGACGGCGGTTGCGATTTTTCGTAACGCTGTGACGCATCGGTGCGTAAGTCAAGCCGACCCGCAGTGCGGCGAATGCGGGATGCCTTGAAGTTTGCCGACTCCAAAAGCAGTTTCACGGTCGACTCGGTAACTTCCGTTTCAAGTCCGCCCATGATGCCCGCCAATGCGACGGGACGGATGAAAGCCGGAAGCGCAGGCGTAGCCGGAGCGACCGGATCGCCGGGGTTATCCGGTCGCTCCACTGCGTTGCGCTCCCGGCTTTCAACCGTTCCCCAAATCAAAAGGTCTTCCGCCAACAATTTTCGCTCTTGTCCATCGAGCGTGGTGAACCCAATGTTTTTCCCAGCGGTGGCGATGCGGATTCCGCCGAGTTTATCCGCATCGAAGGCGTGCGTCGGTTGGGCAATTTCCCAGTTGACATAGTTCGTAACATCGACGAGCAGATTGTACGACCTCATTCCAAGTACGTGCAAGCGGCGTTGGATGAAGAGTGGCGAAGGAATCGTTCCTCGCGTCTGAAACTCTATGCAACCGTAACAGGGGCAGTTTTCGTAGTCTTCGTTTTTGAGCGGATATTCGGGCAGGGAATCGTATTGCAATAAATCAATCTGCGGCAGCGGTTTGAGTTTGCGCCCGAAAACGGCGGCGAACTCCCGGGCAAAACCGTAGTGTCCCCAAAGGTCGGGACGGTGCGTGAGACTCTTGTTGTCGATTTCGATGAGCGTGTCGGTTTCGGGAATGAATTGTTCGAGCGGTGCGCCGACGGGAGTAGAATCAGGACACTCCAGTAAAATTTCGTGCCAGTCGGACATACCGAGTTCGGCGGCACTGCACAGGATTCCTTGACTCTCCTTGCCGGACATTGTTTCCGTCATTACGGTGCGCTCCATTCCGGCTTTTGTTAACACTGTCCCGGCGGGAGCAAAGGGGGCTTTGAGACCGACACGGACATTCGGCGCACCGCAGACGGTCGTGTACGTCTTTTTGCCGCAGTTCACTTGGCAGAATGTCAACTTATCGGTCAATTTTTCTACCGATTTGATTTCGCCGATGAGTACGTTTTTGACGAATCGGCGGATTGTCTTTGTGCCTTCGACTTCGGCGGTGGCGAGCGTCAACCGATTCGTAATCGTGTCGATGTCGAGTCCGGTCAGGTCGACGTAATCGGAAATCCAATCGAGGGAAATGTACATGACGCTAAATTATAACAAGACATCGGCTCTCGGCAATACACGAACTGCTCTTTACCAGGGTGTGTCAAAATTTGTTATTACGTTATCTTCTTTGCGCACTTTGCGGTTATCACTTTTTTAACCGCAAAGAGCGCAAAGGGTTGCGCAAGGGACGCAAAGAAAAGAGAGAACCCCACTAAATTTTTACACACTCCTCTTTACACATTTCGGTTTTTTTTCTACCATGTTGCATTGTTTTCCTGACTTATTACCGTATTAGGGTGTGTAAAAAATTAGCGGGTATTTTTCCTTTTCTTTGCGTCCTTTGCGGTTGAAAAAATATCTAACCACAAAGCGAGCAAAGGGGTTGCGCAAAGGACGCAAAGAAAATGGCGCGATAACAAAGAAAACATTTACCCACTAATTTTTACACACCCGCCCTATTACTGCCTACCCTGTTACCATGATATTGCATCCCTTCAACGGCATTCGGGCGGGTGATTTTTGGGGTGCCCGCTGGATGGCACAGGAGTCTCGGTTTCATATTGAACCCTCGCCGGAAGAGGTTCCACCCGTAGAGCCCCTTGCGGCTGATTTGCCGCCGTTGCTACTCTTGGAGGCAGCACTCTTTTTGGCGAAGGAGCCGATGTCGAGCCGAAAACTCGCACAACTTGCCGGGCTGCCGGAAAAAACACGGCCGCGCCCGTTGATCCGCGAACTTAACAAACGCTATGACCGGGAACACTCAGCATTTTGTGTCGTCGAAGTTGCCGAAGGGTTCCAACTCCGTACCCGACCGGAATTCGCCGCCTGGCTCGCCCGGCTGCAAGGGGTTCCGGCAGCAATACGGTTGAGCAATCCCGCTATGGAAACGCTCACCGTGATTGCCTACCGGCAGCCGGTTCCGCGCACCGAAGTGGAGCGGATCCGAGGCGTACAGTGCGGCGATCTGATTCGGCAATTATTGGATCAAGACTTGGCAAAAATTGTCGGACGCTCCGAAGAACTGGGAAGACCCTTTTTGTACGGCACAACACCGAAATTTCTGAAAACGTTCGGGCTCGCCAGTTTGAACGATTTGCCCATCTTGACATCAGAATAATTGCGGATACACTCAACATCCAGTTATGAACACGGAAATTTTCACCACCCGGCAAGCGATGGGGATTGCGGCGGCCCATGCCGCCGCCGATTTTTTGCGTGGTACCCTGTCTGAACAAGAGTCTGTCCGTGCCGTTTTTGCGGCGGCACCCTCGCAAAACGAAATGCTCGCCGCACTGATCGTAGCCGAGGGAATTGACTGGCACCGCATCGAAGCCTTTCACATGGATGAGTATCTCGGACTGCCCCCCGCCGCCCCGCAACGGTTTTCGAGGTTTCTCCAAGACCGGCTGTTTGACCGCGTGCCGTTCCGCTCTGTCCATTTGATTGAGACGGACATTCCTGACTCGGCGGGACACTACGAAAAACTCCTGAAATCGGCACCGATTGACCTGGTCTGTCTCGGAATCGGCGAAAACGGGCATTTGGCATTTAACGATCCTCCGGTCGCCGATTTTGCCGACCCTGTCTGGGTGAAAGCGGTCGAATTGGAGGAAACCTGCCGTCAGCAACAGGTCAACGACGGCTGTTTTGCTGTGATAGACGATGTTCCTCGCCGGGCAATCACCTTAACGATACCTGCACTGCTTTCCGGCAGACGGTTGGTTTGTACGGTTCCCGGCCTGACGAAGCGTCAAGCCGTTTTCAGGACGCTCCATGATCCGGTTTCGACGGCATGTCCCGCCACAGTGTTGCGTACCCACACGGGCTGCACGCTGTTCCTCGACCGGGAATCGGCTGCTGGGCATTAGCCTTCTATGAAACGCGTGCATTTTGTCGAAGATTGTGAGGGAGTTTGCTGATATTATCCCTTTCTTCTATCCGAGCGTCTCCAAAGATAGCCCAAGTTTGCGAGTTCGAGATTGATATCGGCTGCTCCTCCAAGTTGTTACGAGCAAACATCAAATCCGCCCACGTCTAATACGCGTCCATCAACCCTTCACGGGAATGTTCAGTGCCCGCCCCGGCGGGAAAAAAAGACAGGTATGCAACCGACTGCCGGGCGGTTACGTCGGCGATAGCCGACTGGCACCGGAAAACGCTTGTTTCATCGAATACGCCCCTCCTGTCGCCTACCGGCGACGTTGCCGACCGGCGGGTAATCGGGGTGCGCTCATTTTTAGTTGCGAATTTGGGCAAAATGCGTAGTTTGCCTTTTCCATTCAAACGGGAATCAAGAGCGATAAAGCCTGTCGCCTAAATTAT
>JGI24701J34945_10001884_pt1 | contig 10288 bp, 12 predicted proteins | sample TergutTh196P3_FD_34945 | JGI IMG/M metagenome (IMG submission 34945)
AAAAGCAAAATTCATAAAAATAAAAGAGGGATTATGTGTTCAATNTATGCACATAGGTTCATTTGATGAAGAAATTAAGACAATAAAAACAATCGATGAATTCATTGTAAATAATGGTTTGGTTCATGATATAAACGACCTAAGAAGGCATCATGAAATATATTTATCAGATCCTCGAAAAACGGATAAAGAAAAAATGAAAACAATATTAAGAATTCCTGTAAAGAAAAAATAGTAATTGTAAAAATGGTTGGGAAAGTATCTATTGACAAAAAATAATTAATTCATTATATTGGAAAAATAAGGAGATAAAATGAAATACAGAGGAATAATAATTGAGGAAAGTCTTAATGGTAATAGAATTTTAAACAATATTGGATATCCCAATTTTTGGATTATAATAAAAATAAGGGAGTTAGATAAAATGGATAATGAACAATTAAATACGGAATATGAAATAAAACTAACTAAGGGAGATTTATGAAGCAGAAAAATTGGCTTTTAGCTTTTATTTTTTTATTAATATTTTTAGTATTTTTCTCCTGTAATCGTAAAAATGAAAATATTTCTATCAATATAATTAATCAAGAAGTTGAAAATGACATAGCGGAAAATGCAGACCAAAATATACAGAGCAGACCAATCAATAAAATTTTATATGTTGCTCCTTCTGCAGGACTTAATTTGCGCAGCGTACCAAACCTCCAAGGAGAGAGATTGCGTACTCTTTCGCAATACACACAAATTAATGCCTTTGCAATGACCATAGAAAAGGAAATAATAAACGGATTAAGAGCTCCCTGGTATAAGGTAGATACCGGCAGTGAAACCGGATGGCTTTTTGGAGGTTATTTAATTCCTTTTTTATCGTTAGATAATGACAATAGATTCGCAGAATCCGGTTTCATACATTTTAGATGGGAAATTGATAGAGGTAGTTTTTATTTTCCATCACGGGAAAGTTTATTTAGTTTGGCAGGTATGTGGTTTGATTTATTTCAATGCGATAAAAATGAATTGCATATTATAAAGAATTCTATTTACGCAAAACATGGATATATTTTTGATTCTCCTGATTTACAAGAGTTTTTTAATCCATTACCCTGGTATAAAGGAGAAAAAACAAATATTGAATCTGATTTAACCGATGATGAGATATTTTTTATTTCAATTATTGATAAAATAATAGATAATTATCCTCAAGTTGAAAATAATCATATTACAGGCCTTTGGGTATTGGAGAATGTTCATCTTTCAGCAACAGACGAGGAAGCTAATATTATTTGGGCATATCATTTTTTTACTGCTCCTGCAATTCGCATTTACCGTAATGGTATTATCTACATTTCCGGATATTTGGGGTTATGGTCATTAAAAGATAATAAATTCATAGTAAGTCAATTAAATGAAGAATTTAATAGTATGTTTAAGGATATAAATCAAATTATTGATAATATAAATAGTGATTTAATAATTGACATAACTATAGATGAATATACAAAAGATAGAATTTTCATAACCAGCAACTTTACGAATGATTCTAATATTTGGTACAAATTAGAAAATGATCCAAGAATTCATGTAAAATAAAATAATATTAGGATAATATAGGGGGTATAATGTGAAAATAAAAGAATTGATAGAAAAATGGGTTGAATTGTTTAATCAAGGAAATTCTGAAAAAATTTCTGAATTATATCANGAAANCGCAGTTAATCATCAAGTTGCAAATGAACCTGTTGAAGGAAAACAAAACATTTATAAAATGTTCTGCAATGAATTTTCTCAAGCGGAAATGGTATGTATTGTAGAAAATATTTTTGAAGANGGTGATTGGGGAATATTAGAATGGAAAGACCCAAAAGGACTTCGCGGTTGTGGCTTTTTTAATGTTATTGATGGCAAAATAAAATTTCAGCGTGGATATTGGGATAAACTTACATTTTTGAAAATTAATGAAAAATGAGGAAAAAATGAAAAGAAAAGTAATTATCATAGGCGGCGGTATTGCAGGTTTAAGCGCGGGCGTATTTGCGCAAAGGTGCGGGTTTGACGCTGTCATTTTGGAAAGCCACAATATTGCAGGCGGAAATTGCACATCTTGGAAAAGAAAGGAATTCTTATTTGAAGGCGGGATGCACTGGCTTTCCGGTTCCAAAAAAAACGAACCGCTGAATAAGCTTTGGCGGACATTAGGCGCACTCGATGACAGTGTGATAATCCACAACCATGAGCCTTTTGCAGAATACGACCACTCTGGCACTGCCGTCCGCTTTTATCGTAATGTTGATGTCACAGAAAAACATCTATTGGAACTTTCTCCCATCGATGCAAAGGAAATCAAGAAATTTTGCAGCAATATCCGCAAGGTAAAAAATCTTTCCATGCCTGTTACTGATATTAGCGGGGTAAAGGTAACAAAAAAAACTCGTATGCCTGTTTCAATGATTTTTTCGGCACTGTCGGCAGTCCGTGTTATGAGCAACTTTTCAAAAGTTTCCCGTAACGAATATATTAATCGGTTTCAACATGAGGGCATTCGTGGTATGCTGCGGGTTTACACAAGCGAAAAAAGCGGCGTGGTTCCTGTTATTCTTACATTGGGTTTTCAAGCTCGCGGCGATGGCGGTTTTCCACAAGGAGGCTAACTGCCATTTGTGCAGCGAATAGTCAAAACCTTCACAGGTTTAGGCGGTGAGCTGCTCTGCAATACGCGGGCTGATCGTATCATTATCGAAAATGGAAAAGCTATTGGCGTTATGACAGGCGGAAAGCGGCTGGATGCCGATGCCGTTATTGTTACAGCGGACACAATGGCAATAGACCAATTGTTCGACGAGCCGCCAAAAGCGCCTTGGCTTGAAGAAATGCGCAAAGTTTGCGAACCAACTATGGTTACTTTTATCTGCCTTGGAATAAACGCAGACTTAAGCAAATATGCAAAAAATTATGTGTTTAACCCCGAACAACCAATCGCACTGGGAGACAAAATTTTTGAACATCTTCCTATTAATAATTACGCAGGCGACGCTGTTTACTCGCCAAAAGGCAAGACCGCAATAACGATTCAATTAAACGGGGACACATACGATTTCTGGAAAAAAGCCAAAGAAGAAGGCTGTTACACAGATGAGAAAAAGAAAATAGCCGATGCCGTAATTGCCGCTCTAACTATACAAATACCGGAAATCAAAGACAAGATCGAAGTTTGCGATGTTGCAACACCCCTCACATACGAACGCTACTGCGGCAATTGGAAAGGCTCTTGGATGACAGAGATGACACCTAACATGAAGATGAAAAATTATCCCCCGGTTATTAAAGGGCTTTCCGGCCTTTACTTTGCCGGACAGCGCATGATGCCGCCCGGCGGACTGCCCCCGGCTTTAGCGAGCGGAAGAGCCGCAGTACAGCACCTTTGCAAAGACACTGGCACAGTTTTTGTAAGTGAGGTATAGTGATTAAAAAAACTACCACACAGAAAATTCCAGCGGCAGTATGGGCATTATTTGGCCGTTGTTTTCCAGACGGTAGCTAAGACCTGCATCAGGTAAAAGCATTTCTAAAAAATCAGGGGCAGGGCGGGCGGCGCGGCTACCAAAAAGTTTTGCTATTGTGGGGAATCTGCCAAACAAAATGTCCATCAATTTTGGTTCAGGGTATTCACGGTAATTGACAGGGGTATCTTCCGTTATCCCTGCCAATGAACGAGCTATGCCAAGAGCATCAGAAAGACTGCCTACGCTGTCTATTAAACCCTCTTCTAAAGCACGAGTGCCGGAAAAGATCCTGCCCTGCGCAACTTTTTCTACTTCTTGAATTTTCATATTTCTGCCGGCAGAAACTTTATTTATAAAAAGTCCGTAAAGGTCTAAAATATATTTTTTATATTGATCTTCTTCCAGCGCAGTCATTCTACGGTAAGGAATTAAAAATCCTGTCATTAAATCTGAATGGTCTCCTCTTTTAAGAACATCAATATTGACACCTAACTTGTTATAAAGACCGTTGTCATAAAACCAACTGCCAATTACGCCAATAGAACCTGTTATGGTATAGGGAGTTGCCATTACATGGCTTGCTGTCATACTTGCCCAATAACCGCCGGAAGCTGCCATCTGTCCCATACTTACAACAACAGGTTTTCTATATCTTGCGTTACGTATTGCTTCTGCAAGAGCATCTGCGGCTTGCGCGCTCCCGCCCGGTGAATTGATCCTTACAACTATTGCTTTTACTCTTCCGTTATTAGTCAAGTCTGAAATTATTTTGGTTAACTTAGCTATTTCCATTCCCCTTGTCATATCCGTCTGTCCGTCAGCATAGACAACGGCAATTATTGGAGGTCTTTTGAAAAGTCCTCCTGCATTTGGAGCAGTATAGTTAAAAATAGATTTTGTCAGGCTGGAATTAGTATCGCCATATAAGAAAAAACTGGTTTCATGAGAATTTTCTATTTCAAAAATTGCATCTTTAACAACAGAGAAACCGCCGGCATAATCAACAAGATTGTGAACAACTGCACTTGTTGTTGAATGCATAAAATATTGATTTATAAATAAATCAAACTCCTGAGTTGTCCAGCCTCTGGCTTCCATCAAAGTTGAGCGGGTATGATTAAAAATATCATCAAGATAATCCGAGTACTGCCTGCGATCTGCGGCTGACATATTAGTACGAGTGTAGCTTTCCGCGGCAGACTTATATTCAAAGTAGCGAAGCTCCATTACGCCAATTCCAAATTTTTCCAACGTTTGGCTTACATAGCCCCTGCCTGCGGAATAGCCAAGCATGGTAAGGATTCCAAGTTCATCCATTACGATTTTATCAGCAACGGATGCCAGCATATAAACATCAATATCTGCATTATTTATGTATGCAACAATTCTTTTTCCGCTTTCTTTAAACTGTTCAAGAGAATTACGAAGCTCCCACATATATTCCCTGTTGTGGTTGATGTTTCCAATATTAAGAATTATTCCCTGGACTCCGGCATCAACTTTGGCTTTTTCAATTACCCTAAAAACTTCCAAAGCCGATCCTCTGCGAGCAAAAGGATTGGTGTTAATGGTATGGTTTAGATTTAACTCTAAATACGATACCGCAAACAGAGGAAATGAGATAAATAATAATAATATACATATTAAGCCAAACTTGCGTACTTGCACCATATTTAAGTCTCCTTAATTAAATTGTACTTGATAAACTAGGCAAAGTAAACTGCTCGGAATACAAGTTAAGAAACCTCTCGCTGCTTGTAGCATATTTTCCAGTAAAGATGCAAAGAACGCTAAGAGTTGCGCGTAATTTGTAAACTACGCGCAAACCTTTCTTTATTATTCTTTAATTTCTTTGTTCAATTTCAATAATAGTTCGGTCTGTTCAATCAAATATTTTTGTAAAGGTATATCAAGCTGTCTATACAATTCAATTAAATGTTCAAGTCCAATTTCAGATTTTTCCTTATTATATATATCTCCGTTTCCAGTTTTAATCCAGTCTATACTTACATTAAATTGAGAACAGATTAGTTGAATAATTCGGTTATTTACTTTTCTTACTCCAGTTTCAATTTCTCCGAGTGAACTTTGACTAATGGAAATCATCTTTGAGAAATTAACCTGTGTCATATTTAACTCGGTTCTAACCTGTTTAATTCTCTCATTAATCGTTTTCATATATTCAATATTCTAATCTGAAATCCGTTGTTTTTCAAGTCCTAAATATCTGTTTTCGATTTATTAATATTTTGGTCTTATTTTTATTATAAAATTTTTAAAATAACAATAAGTGTATGAAAAAGTAGACAATTATTTTCTTATGATTTTTTTGTATTTTAGTATTTACAATATCTGTAATGTATAATATTATATCTATTATAGATATTTAGAAGGTGTGTAAAATGGACGAAAAAGACAAAGGACTGGACTGGTTATGTAAAATATATCTCGATTTGACGGACGGAGATAAGGACATAATTATTCGTCTGGCAGAAGGACTGGTAAGTTCCCAGAAAATAATTAAAAAAGAGAAATTAAAATTAACCGACAAAAATGAAAATACAGAATTAAAAACGGAATAAGAAATTAAATCGTATATTTTCAAGTTGAGGAACGAACTTGATTAATATAAATGAAACTTCGTATGAAGTTTTAAAATTTGTCGGCGGTGACATTAACACCGCAAAGGAGTTTTTATGAATAAAAAAATAGGATTTATTTTTTTTGTTCTTGTGCTTGTTTGTATTGGAGGTCTTTTCGCAGAAGACAGGGCGGCCAATATAAAAAACAATTGGATTTCTGGCGAATTAAGCCTTCTCGGTGTTGGGGCTAGGTATGAACGAATGCTTAATTCAAATTTGTCAGTGGGGGCAAATGTATATTGGAGTTCTTTTTTCTTCCTTTATAATGAATTGGGATTAGATGCATCTGTACGTTTTTATCCGTGGGGGAAAAACTTTTTTGCAGGCATTGGATTAGGTTTTCATACTCATACAGGTGTTTCGACCGGAAAAGATACAGATGTATTTGGTGTTGAATATGAATATACAGAATCTATACAAATAAATGGAGTAGCAATTACTCCTGAATTGGGCTGGAAAATTGATGTTGGCAAAGAAGGGGGATTTTATTTACAACCAGGGATTAAATTGCCAATCACCCTTGGAGAAAAGACAGGATTTTTATTTGGGTCTGATGAAACAAAGTTTGGCGTAGGTGTTGGATTTGTGCCATATTTTGGTATGGGTTTTGCATTCTAAATAATTACATTTCTACACTATACGCTATTTGTGGCGTATAGTGTTTTTAATTCCAACTTAGAATATTTGAATTATAACGGAACTTGTGTAAAATAACATAAACCTGAATTCGGCGTATTAAATAATTCTTTGCGGTCTCTGCGTCTTCACTCTGCGCCCTCTGCGCTAAAATTGATTTTATAGAAAATACCTATTACAGACAAAGCCCCCTTGACAATAGTATCATTTTATAGTACTATTAAACATGAGTTCAAAGCATAGAAAGACCCTGGAACAAATATTCAAAAAACCTGTACAAGCCAGTATTTTATGGTCTGATATAGAAGGGCTTTTTATTGCTTTAGGGGGTAAAATTTTGCAAGGTGAAGGATCAAGGGTGCGGGTAAAATTAAATAATCAAAAGGCTGTCTTTCATCGGCCTCATCCACAGAAAACAACTGACAAAGGAGCAGTTGTGTCTGTAAGAAGGTTTTTAGAAAATGCAGGAGTAAAAATATGATGGAATATAAAGGATATGTAGGTGTTGTGGAGTATGACTCGGAAGCAAAAATATTTCATGGAGATGTAATAAATACCAGAGATGTCATTACTTTTCAAGGTAAAACAGTTAATGAAATAGAAAAAGCCTTTAGGGAATCAATAAATGATTATATTAATTGGTGCAAGGAAGAAGGTGTTGAGCCAGAAAAACCCTATTCTGGCAGATTTAATATACGATTAAATCCTCAGTTGCACAGGCAAGTAGCCATTCTTGCAAAAAAAAGACGAGTTTCGCTTAATAGTTTTGTTGAGAAAGCAATATCTAACGAGATTGCTTTGTTACAACAGGGGTAAGATCCTAGAAAAAATGGAGAAAAAACAAATGTTTAAAAGAGTATTTATTTTTATCGTATCTACTTCGATTATTTTCCTTGCAGCCGCCTGCACAAACAAGAATCCGGATCTTATCATAACGATAGATACCGGCACAAAATACCAATATGTGCGGGGGTTTGGGGCAATGGATGTCGGCTGGGGGAACTTTCCGCGGACAACGCCTGAAGATATTGAACGGATGTTTAATCCAGACACCGGGCTTGGTTTGAATATCTTGCGCATAATGATAATGCCGCATAATACAGATATTGATTTAACAATGGAACAGCTTGTAAGCCGGGGAAGACCTGATTATTATAACAATGTAAAAATTGTAAATAGTTATGGCGGTTATGTTTTAGCATCTCCGTGGAGTCCGCCCGCAGAATGGAAAAATAATAAGAATACAAGAGGAGACGGCAAGTTGCTGCCGGAGTTCTATCAGGATTATGCCAATTATTTAAGAGCGTTTGCACAAAACATGTATGAAAATGGTGCTCCAATTTACGCAGTATCGATCCAAAATGAGCCGGATTATAAAGTTGACTATGACGGTTGTTTATGGACAGATGAAGAAATGAAGGACTTTTTTAAGCAGGTAGGACGATTTACAAATGGTGTTCCCGGTTTTGGCGGAGGCAGAGAAATGCCGTTTGTTCTTACAATGAATGGGGAAGCATACAGTCATCCAAACATTAACAATGCCGCGCTTGATGATCCTGAATCAAGAGCGGTAATTGACATTATTGGCCGGCACACTTACGGAGGCAGACAAGTCCGCTACGCCAGAGCCCTTGATCATCCAACGGATCCAAAGGAAGTATGGATGACAGAACATAATATTAACAGTGGAAGGGAAAATCTTTATGTTAATGATTCAACATGGAATTATGTATGGAAACTTTTAAATGACATCGATCTAAGTATCCGTTTAAATGATGAGAGTACTTTTATTTGGTGGGCGGGTAAACGCTTCTACAGTTTTATAGGCGATGGTCAATACAGAACTGCCGCAGGTGAAATTATGCCGCGCGGCTATGCAATTTCTCACTATGCCAAGTTTGCCAATGAAACATGGCGTGTTGCCGTTGATGTACAACACACAGCGGAAAGGAGAATCATTAACACTGCTTCTTTTGATATTGACAGCACTGCGGCAAAAGCAACGGCATTTGTATCCCCAGACGGAAACACAATCAGCCTTGTACTTTTTAACCCAACAACAATTGCAGGCGGAGGCGGCGCGGACATGGGAACCATAAAAATCCAACTGCCTGAAGACTTTGAAATACGGGAAGCGGCAGCCATGAGATCAAGCCAGGACAAATACGCCCGATGGGAAAAGGTTAGAATAACAGGAAAAAACTCTGCACTTGTTAAACTTCCGCGCGGGAATATTTTATCGGTTAGGTTTACACGATAGAATTGTTACTTAGGTGTGGATGGCCTATTGACAATTTAAGCTTTTTGATACATATTCAGCATAGAATTATAATAATTTTAGGGGATTTGGATAGGTTCTCGTTACTTCTAATAAGGAGCATATTATGGCAAAAATTCCAGTTGGCGTTTTAGGTGCAACCGGCATGGTAGGGCAGCAATATATTACCCTTCTCAATGATCACCCTTGGTTCGAGGTACGCTTTGTTGCGGCCTCTCCCCGGAGCGCGGGTAAAAAATATTCTGATGCGGTCGCGGGAAGATGGCACCTTATAAAAACTTACGCTCCTCATGTGGGTGAATTAATGGTACAGGATGCAAGCGATATAAACAGCGCAACCGCCGCATTCAAAAAAGGCGAATGTTCTTTTGTGTTTTCCGCAGTGGAAATGAACAGTAAGGATGAAACAAAGGCACTTGAAGAAGCATATGCTGCGGCAGGTATTCCGGTAGTGTCAAATGATTCCGCTCACCGCTGGACGCCGGATGTACCAATGCTAATTGCGGAGATTAACCCCGAACACACGGATATAATTCCCATACAAAAAAAGGCGCGCGGCTGGGATCGCGGTTTTATAGCGGTAAAGCCTAATTGTTCAATACAAAGTTACATGGCGCCAATTCATGCTCTTGCGCAGGCAGGTTATCCGGCGCAGAGAATCATTGTAACCACCATGCAGGCCGTTTCAGGAGCGGGGTATCCCGGCGTTCCTTCTCTGGACATGATCGATAACCTTGTTCCCTACATTGGCGGAGAAGAAGAAAAGACTGAGAAAGAACCTTTAAAGATTTTTGGTTCTATTGAAGGAGAAAGTATCAAAAATGTAGAGCTTCCCAGAATTTCCGCTCACTGTAACCGTGTGCCGGTAACAGATGGACATTCTGCTTGTATTTCACTTGAGTTTGCCTCCAAAAAGCCCGCTTCTATGGAAGAAATCAAGGCGATTTGGGCAGCGTACAAGGGGTTGCCGCAAAAAGCAGATCTTCCTTTTGCGCCAAAGCAGCCGATCATCTATCGTGAGGAAAATAATCGTCCGCAGCCGCGCAAAGACCGTGATATAGATAAGGCAATGGCAGTGGTTATTGGGCGGCTTCGTCCCTGTAATGTGTTTGATATTCGTTTCTTTGCATTGTCGCATAACACTGTGCGGGGAGCTGCAGGTGGTGGTATCCTCAATGCAGAATTGTTAAAACACAAGGGATATATTAATTAGGATTAGGTATGAACAACAA
>JGI24701J34945_10001905_pt1 | contig 10203 bp, 5 predicted proteins | sample TergutTh196P3_FD_34945 | JGI IMG/M metagenome (IMG submission 34945)
AAGTTGATAAAACCTCGTTGCCTCCTGTTCAAAATTGTTACGCCGCAGTACCGATGCCAAAGCAAACCGCATCGAAATGTCGTCCGCCAAGTCAGGAATGTTTTTGTCCAAAAATTGCCCCAGCGCCATCGCCGCCTCGTACTGCTGGTCGACCCGCCGCTGCTGCTGAATCGGCTCTCTTGCAACGACCCTCGTCTGCTGAATACGTTGTCCCCGCCGCCGAGGATCGTCGACCCAATCGGTCACTTCGACCCGTGCGCCCTCCTCTTTCAATTCTTCAGTAATGATTTCTCCCGAAGCGGCGTACTGCATCAATCTAATAAACGCCTGCCGTGAGAGCGGATGCGGCGCGTGATGTTGCGTCAAGATTGAATAGGTTTCCTCGGCGGCATGCCAGTCCCCCTCTTGATGAAATTGCTCCGCCATGTTGAGCAGAATTTGGACAGCGGAATCAGTATCGAGCCGCCGAGTCAAATCGAAAGCATTCGTCGCAAGATTAGTCCGGTTGACGACCTGATTGACGCTCTGATTAGCGTTCTGACCGAGCGTGTTCGGTGTTTGGACGGCTCGTTGCAACATACCGAGAATGTTCCGCCGTTGCAATGCCCGGCTGCGCTGCGCCTCCTGAAAATCTGTGTAGATACCGTACTCTTGCCGCCGACCGTCGTTGTTAGTGAATGGGATACCAGCGAAAAAATCCTTACCGGTCGAATCGTTTTCCAACGTGTTCGTCGGTGCGTGTACAAAGCCCTGTATCGCCGGACATCGGTTCGCGCCTGTGAGATTTCGGGAGACAAACGTCATCTCTTCCAATGTCGTTCCCAGCCTCGCCGTCGGTTCGGCTGGCGTAAGATGTACATCGCCTAGCGCATTGTTTTTAAGCGTAAGATAGACCTTCTTCACTGTCCACGGTGCGAGTCCGAGTTCCGTCAAATGATGCGGATAGGCAGAAGGATCCGCTGCTAGTTTGACCGCTTCCTTAACTTCTTGCATGACAAGTTCTTCGACGGGCGAGTCGGTGTAAGGATTGACATAGTGGGAAGTCAGCAAAACTTCCGGCTTCCATTGCCGGAGCGTTGCGACGAGGCGTTCACGGAGTTGCGCCATTCCTCTGCCGTCCGTCGTTTGCTGGATGTGTTCGATGAGTCTTTCCGAAGTCGTCCAGAGTTCCTTCGGCAAAATCGGAAATGTACCGAGTTCCGTACCGATACTGCCGCCGGAACGGATAACGGCTTCGTGGAATCGGTCTTGCTGTTCACTGGAGTTTCGTGCATTGCGAAAGAGAAGAACACCGCCGCTCAAAAATCCTCGGTTAGTCGAAAGGTCGGCGAACACCTCAAAGGGAACCGATTCCGCTTCGCCGAAGAGTCCCAGCACGGAAAGTTTGGTACTACCGTTGCGTTGGACGCTCCAGGTTTGTCCGCCGTTTTGGGTGAAGAGAATCGTTCCTAAATCGCCGACCGCCCAGCCGACGTTTTCGTTGACGAACATAATTTTTCGGATGGCGGCGGAGACACCGGTAAATGTGCTTCGCCAAGTTTGTCCGCCGTCTTGCGACATATAAATACAACTACCCGGACTGCCGGCGACCCAAAGATTGCGTCCGTGGACTTCGATTGTCCGTAAATCGACGACTTCCGCTGCATTGCCCGGCAGAATACCTGGTACGACACCCCAGCGAAAACCTTGGTCGACGGTAGAGAGAATCAATCCGCGATCGCCGACTGCCCAGCCGGTGATGTCGAACTCGCTTGTTGCTCTATGGACTTTCACATCGGCGACACGGCGGGAACCGAAACCGGCGGTCTGCGATACGGAAATGTTGTTTTGGAACTGTTGTAAAATACCGTGAAAGCCGATACCGATACCGTGTCGGGGAGCGTAAAAGTCGGCGGCGGCGAAACCGTCGGAAAGTTGTGAAGTGATCGGCAGCCAAGATTGTCCAGCGTCGAGGGAGACGAGTATGCCGCTGGGACAGCGTTCGGACGTTGCTCCGGCGAGGACGATATTATTTGCATCGAAAAATTTGACGTTGTAGAGCGGCGGCAGGTCGGGCGTGTTTCGGAGTTGCCAATTTTGTCCGCCGTCGTGTGTTGTCAGAANGACTCCGCGTCCCTGTNTGGTCGGCGGAAACCAATAATTTCCGACGGCGATTCCGAAGGATTCATTGANGAATTGCACNCTTCGCAGGGTGCAGTCGATTGGTGTTGGTTGGATTTGCCAATTTGTTCCTCCGTCTGCGGTTGTCCAGATAACGCCTCGGTCTCCGACCGTCCAGCCGCGAGTGGGATTAACGAAGTGTACGTCGTTGAGCCGGGCGTCGCCGAAGGCTTCGGTGTAAGGAGATTTTGTCGGTATTCCGTTCAATTTAGCCGGTACTCCGGTTGCTCCTAGCGGATCGCGCAGATTGCCCATCGGCGTATTTTGTGCGAATACTGCCGGACAACAGGCGAGGAACAGTAGAAAGACACACAACCTCCCTGTACAAACTGTGAAGTTACGTCCATGAGTCTTTGTCATCGGACTCCATTATAGGCTTTTCGGTAACAAAATCAATTCGTATTCGCAGGCTCACAGAGCTGCATTCGTAAGAATGCAGTTTTTATTTCTGCGTTCTTACTAACGTAGCTCCGTGAACGTTTGATAGCGGTGTCTATACCGGGAACCTCTAATACGAGGTTACGAAACAAGTCTCATAGTTGGTGCATCCGTAATTCCATTTTATACTCCGAAAATTTTATCTATTTTCCCTAGCCGCTACAATCCGTAAAGTTTGTTTAATTCTAAAAATTTACTAAATTTCCTTTTTTTCTTACCAGATTCAAGGAGGGCTTGAAAGGTTGCCGATAGGCAAAATAACCCTGAAAAAGTTATGGCGTGTCGGGAGGCACATTCAGGGATGAGTCAGGAGCCGAGTGGGATAAATTGGGCCTTGTGTTGGCCCATCGGGTCTGACACAGTTAACCACAGCAGTTCCTCCTCGAGAGGAACACAAAAGGAAAAAGGAGAAATTACCCAATGAAAGTCAGAGTTTTAATGGCTACCCTCGTTATCACCCTACTGCTGGGTGTTCAGGGTTTTGCGAGTCCCTGCGACTCGAGATGCGTTGATCCATGCGGTGCTTGCGACCGGCAAGTTGCGAGAACAGGAGACCTGTTTTCGGGACTCAAGAGACTGGTCAACGGCGTCCGCGCCAACAACTGCGATCCCTGCGAACCAGTTGTTGCTTGCAATCCGTGCGATGACGTCGTCATCAACGGACCGTGCGACGACGTTTGCAGCGTTCCCCGTATCAATTTGGGCGGACGCTTGCGTAACCTGTTCGCCAGTCAAAATTGCACGCCCTGCGACCCCAATGGCAATGGTTGCTTCACCGACTGCGACCCGTGCGGAAACATTATCGACTGCGATCCGTGCCAACCCGACAACGGTTGCACAACACCAAGATTCAGACCGTTCCGAAACCTGTTCAACGGTTTCCGTTTGAATCACGGCTGCTCCGCCGATAATGGTCCCTGCGATGCCAATGGTAACGGTTGCTTCACCGATTGCAATCCGTGCGATCCCAAAGGCAATGGTTGCTTCACCGATTGCACTCCGTGCGATCCCAATGGCGACGGTTGCGGCGATACCTACTGCGGTCCCCGCGGTCATTTGTTTGAACTGCCTCGCTTGAACCTTGGCAGATTGTTTGGCGGATTGAGCCGTTGCGGTGATAACGGCATTTGCAATCCGTGCGACGAAGTTCGACCCTGCAAAGACGTCTGCTGTCGCTAACCCCGACGCTTCCTAGCCTCCCGAAGCCCTAGCAGATTGAAAATCAGTCGTCGAATGACATGTCAGAAGCCCCTTGCTGTTAAAACAGCAAAGGGCTTTTTTGTTGCCCCCAAATCACTGAGCCGTATTCGTAAGAATAGTCTCGTTCGGAAATCGTTTCCGAACAAGCATAATGAATATCGACTTGTTGCAAACCTCTCGAACAAGGGGATAAATCCCCTTGCCAGGGCAATAAAAGGGATAAACAAGGGGCTTTAGCCCCTTGAAACCATCGAAAACAAGTGTTATGCAACATGTCTATCTTTTAAAGCACGGAGTCCTACATCTCTGCCCCCATTTCCCGGGAGCGCAGCGTCGCTGCTTCGACGGCACTCATTAGCGATGCCCGGAAACCAGACTGCTCCAAAACGTGAACCGCACTAATCGTTGTCCCGCGTGGACTGCACACGTTATCTTTCAATGCTCCGGGATGTTCTCCCGCCTGCAACACTACCTTCGCGGCGCCCAAAACTGTTTGCGCCGCTAACTGAGTCGCATGCTCTCTCGACAAGCCCATTTTGACACCGCCGTCCGCCAATGCTTCGATCATCATGTAAACGTAGGCGGGGCCACTCCCTGACAGCCCTGCTACTGCGTCGAGTTGCCGCTCTGGAAATTGAATCGCAATCCCGACGGTCGCCAACAGTTTGGTCGCCAATTCGACGTCCTCCGGCTTAACACTTTCCGAGACGCAAAAACCGCTGACTCCTTCGCCGACTCTACAAGGGGCATTTGGCATCACCCGAATCAAACGTGCAGAGTTGCCTATCTCTTTAAGGTACGTCTGTAAGGGAATTCCCGCCGCAACGGTAATCCAGAGCGGATTAAGTCCAAGAGACCTGAGCGAACTGATTGTCCGCAAGACATCTCCAATCTGTTGAGGTTTAACCGCGATGAAAACGACGTCGGACGTAGCGACGAGGTCTTTGATAGAATCCATTTTCGTTCCGCCGGTTTGGTCGGCGAACATTTGAGCGGCTTCGGGATTGACATCGCATCCCAATAGTTGCTCGTTGGTAATCGATTGCGTTTTGAGAAACCCGCGAGCCAATGCCCGCGCCATGTGCCCTGTTCCGATAAATCCAATACGCTTGTCCATGACAGCAATTATAGCATAAACCGCCCCAATGGGGGCGTTAGCCTCGGTGAAGATTTCTGAAAGGGTGTGTAAGAACTTTTCCAAGCGGTCACGTATGCCCATCATCACCCTGCCCACAATCGTCCAAAATGAGCAACAAGAAATTTTTTTGAGAGTTTTCTTATTACCAGCGCATCGACTCGGCAAAGACATGTTGAAACTGCGGAAGTGCCGCCAATTCGCAGTGCTGCGATTGCTCGACCAACCGGCGGGCAATCTCGGCGTTGTCAGGATTCAGCAACACCGCCCTCGCACCGGCAAGCGATGTGTTACCGCAGAATAGAAACCGATCCGCCGGAATAGAAGAAGGAAACAATCCTATACGCTGCGCCGAAGATGTCCGAATACACTGACCGAAGCCGCCTGCAAGATAAAACGTTTTGATCTCCTCCGGCAATACATTATTCTCTTGCAGCAGCAACGTAATTCCTGCCCGGATCGCTCCTGCCGCCAGTTGCAACTCCCGAATGTCCCTCTGTGTCAACACGATGGATTCTCCAATACCAGACTCCGCCGCCGATACTAATTCAAACTGGGACGCTTTATCGGCTAAACGTCCGCAAGGTTCGATGATTCCCAGTTCCAGCAACAAGGCGGCGGCATCGATCAATCCGCTGCCGCAGATTCCGACGGCGGGTTGATGTCCAATCGTCGAAACAACAATTTTTCCGGCTGCAAAATCGACGTGATCTATCGCTCCCGGCACGGCAAGCGTTCCGTGTTTAATTTTTGCTCCTTCAAAAGCGGGTCCTGCCGCCGTTGCCGTTGTAAAAAGATTGCCGAAATGCGATAAAACGATTTCGCCGTTCGTTCCGATGTCGAGTAAGACGGCAGACGGCAGACGGCAGATGGCAGAAGATATCTCTAACACTAACATTCCCGCAACGATGTCTCCGCCGACGAAGCCGCCGAAAATCGGAAACGCTTCGACCGTTCCCGATATTGTCAAACCGGTATCGCTCGCTTGACGTTGCGGAAACTCACTGACAGGAGCGTGAAAAGGACTTGCGCCAAGCGAAGAGGGATCAATGCCGAAAAGGATGCACTGCATTACGCTATTCCCGGCAACGACCATGGTCGAAACGTCTTGCGGTGTAATACCCATGTTTTCGGTCAGTCCGACGACCATTTCGTTGATTGCGTTTACGACTAGCCGTTGCATTGCGGTCAGAGCGGTTTTGTCCTCCATTACTTTTTGGATTCGGGTCATTACGTCATCGCCGAATTGCCGTTGCGGATTGGCGCGGGACACTATTGGCGGCGGCAATTTACCGGAGAAGTCGTGTAACTCGGCGGCGAGGGTTGTCGTACCGATGTCTACGGCGATGCCGTAGCCTTTTGCAACGGCAGACGGCGGACGGCAGACAGCTGATTTTGATGCGGTCTGAATGACAATGTTTTGCTCATCTGTACGAAGCGACATGTTGGGGATAATAACATCGAGATCACTTTCGACAATCGTTTGACAAGCGAGAACTTTTTGTTGATTGATGATGACTTGGCATTTTCCGCAGGTTCCTGTTCCTCCGCAGTGCGTTCGCAGAGCGTAACCGGCTTGGACGGCAACGTTGTCTAACCGAGTTCCTGCCGGTACGGTAAGTGTTTGTTCCTGTTGGAATGTGATGCGGTGTCGATTCATTATTACTTGGGAAGAACGTAAGGGAACCTCTAAAAATTGATTTTACATTTTGGCTTGGGCTATTCGCCGGAAAGTTTCATACCCGTTGCTGTCATTACACTTCCCCAATAATTATTAAAGCAATTGTTTTCCCAAACGGACAAGCTGTCAACGAACTGTTGTATGTTCACCGACGTTCCTATTCAGGAATCGTTCCTGCCCGAAACGCTCCCAACGGCAAACCTGCCTCGTTTTGAACGTTTGGTTGCGCTGATTGATCCCAAGCATAACGAACAGCAATAGGTCTTGTAACATCGGAACTCGTCAACTTAATCGTTGTACCGTCTATCACCGCACCGGCTTTGTGATAAATACCATCCGCTCCCGCAATTTCAAACCAGTCAGGCGATTTGCTGTCGCGTGTTTTCAACGTTTTCACATTCTTAAAAGACACTATCAACGTGTTGCCTTCGATGCTCATTTTATCAAACTCCGGCGACGCACAAACGACTTCGCTCTTGCTGTAGGTTCGATTCAACGCCAACAGAGCGAGACGTTCGCCGACCGGTTTTTTGCGCACCGGATGAATGTCCCGAAGGTCATCGACCGTATCATTGATGATCGCTTGTCCCGTCTTCGGCAACATCTTTTCAACGGCAGACTGCGCTTCCCAAAATTCCGCTAGTCTCTGCTCTCTAGCGGCTCCGTAAATGTACGGAGCAAGTTGCACGTAGTAAAAACCGAAATCATCATTGTTGAACACCTTCCGCCAACCTTGAATGAGGGCTTTCATCTTTTCGGCGTACAACATTCCTTCCTCCACGTTTGCTTCCCCTTGATACCAAATTGCCCCCTTCATCGCAAAGGGGACAATCGGATGCACCATCGAATTGTAAAGCACTGCCGGTTGTTGCTGATGGGCATAGGGAATCAGTTGATTCGGAAACGGCGGCGGAGAAATACGACCGGTCGCTTTTTTGGTCTCTTCTATCCATTCCTGCATGTCCTGCAACGACTTTTCCACCAGTTTTTTATAGGTTTTCGACTGCGGATTTCGGGCATCGAGTTCCCTGACGAACCAATTCAATGCTGGAATGTCTTGAAAACCGACGGGCGGTATCCACGGTTCGATGCGAGTTCCTCCCCAAGAGGAATTGATGAGTCCAATCGGCACGTCGAGTTCCGTTTGCAATTTCCTGCCGAAATGCAGAGCAACGGCGGAGAAATTCGGAATCGCTTCGGCACTGCTCGGTCTCCACGACGAGGCAACGGGCAATTTGTCCACCGGATCAGGACTGAATGCCCGAGTGACATGAAAGAGCCGAATGTTCGGATTGTCCACTGTTTTCAGGACTTCTTCGTATTCGGCTTTGTCCGCCGCTCTCATCGGCCATTCCATGTTGGATTGTCCAGAACAGAGCCAGACATCGCCGACGAGAACATTGGTGAGTCTGATTTCGTTCTTGCCTTTGACGGTCAGCACGGCGGGTTCGGCGTTGGCTTTGAGCGGTGTAAATTGAACTGCCCATTTTCCGTCGGCATCGGCGGTTATAGTGATATTTTGTGTGTCGAAGGCAACGGCGACTTCTTCACCGGGATCAGCCCACCCCCAGACGGGTACGGGCATGTCGCGTTGCAAGACCATGTTGTTATTAAAGATTTCCGGCAATCGGACATCGGCGTGGGCGGCGACGAAACCGACCATGGCGGCGGCGAAGCAGACCGAAGTGAGCAGTCGGGTTTTCATAAAGGACTCCTAAAATGGGGAAAATGGACGTCGTCCATTGTAGAGGAATCCGTGCNATTGNGCAATAGACCTGTTCCATAACCTTTGTTTTCGGGTGTGTAAAAATTTAGTTGGTCTTTTGTACAATGTTGTTTTACTCGTTTTCTACAAGGACGTAATTTTATGCCGTTCCCCATCGACTCCCGCTCCGTCCACGATATTCTCACAGAGAAATTCCACGCCCTACTCGACGAATGCAACCTCGTCATCGACTCCACCGCCAACAATATCTCCTTTCAGAGGGTTTACAGGGCTGGCGGAAAAAATTAACAAAAAACAAACAGAGCCCGGTGCGGTAGCACCGGAGCTGCCGCTCCGGGCTCGGTGAGATTTTTTACCGCCAGAACAGTAAGTGGTCTGGAGCGTGAGTTGTCGTTGTTGAAAGTGGGCTTGAATGAGTCGCAGGTCAAGTCGTTGGATTCGTTGTTGGATTATTTTCGCGGCAATGTTGGTCGGTTGGATTATTGCAGTCGGTTGTTGGCTGGTCGGGTGATTGGTAGTGGTTTGGTGGAGGGTGCTTTGTGGAGCGGAATGTGAGACCGTTCGAAAATGGTTCCGACGCGGATCGAAAAATCTTTTCGGCAGGCGTTGCAGCGATAAAAATTTGGAAGGGGTTTTCTCGGCGTGATGTTTTTTCCTTCGCAGTAGGGGCATTGGACTCCTTCTTTCCATAGTATTCCTTCGAGATAGCCGAGACCGGACTCGACGCTATCGCCCCTATCTTATTGCTATTTCTAGCCTTACGTCCGTTGCCCTCTGATTGTGTACCACAAAGCGCACCATATGGCTCCTCTTTGGACTGTTTATTGCCCCTATTTGACGCTCCCGCCTCGTCCCCGTCCGCCGTCCGCACTGAGCAGATAGTTTCTGATTTCCGGCATCGCAAATTGCAGTAAACTATCTTCGATATCTTCCAGACTAATATCGACAGCAACGCTTCGCCAAAATAGGGTTCCGACCACACGGGACTATCGGTTTCTTTGGGAATCCGATACCAGTCCCAGGTTGTATAATCGTTTTCGTATGTTAGGGCAAGGTCGGCTGATAGAAGTTCTTCACTTCTCGGAAATTTCCGGTAAACGTAGGGAGCGAACCGTTCAATCCCTTCACGAAACTCGTTGGGTTCGTAGGCGATACAAGCGCCGATAGGGCGCGGAAATTTCTTCAGAACTTCCCGAATGAGCGTATCAACATCTTCTTCTGCTTGTGCAGGTGTTACGGTGAGGGACGTTGCCAGTATTTTGGGAATTTGTGCGGCAATAGAAAAATGAATGTCAATGAGAGCCGCTCGCTTACTGACCAGGTCGCTCAGTTGGATGCGCACATTTTGGAGTGCTTTCTTGCGGCTATTTTGTACATCAATCATCATAGCCACTGCATAAACGATGGTAAGCGGCAACAGGATGCTGATAATCAGCAACGTACATAAGGAAAAACGCGACACAAGAAAAAAGGGATTTGTAAAAAAAATCAGCACTGCCGTGATTGTAAATAATGGGGTGTAGGTTGTCAATGAACGATCAGCACGCGATCCGGGGACTGCGCTGCGCTCCGTCCCCGGATCTTTTAAGTTGCATGCGCTCCGTCTCCGGCTCTTTGAACCACTTCTTGCTTTTTACAATATGCACCGTACAATGACGGGGGAGNTTGNTTGCTAAATCATGGACAATGAAACGCCTCTTCGANATTTTATCCGAAACATTCGCCCGCTCTCCCGATAAAACCGCTCTTGTTTCCGGTAATGAGTCGCTGACCTTCGCTGAGTTACACGTCCGTGNCAAGCAGGTTGCCGCCGCATTGCAAGCCGATGGAATCACCGCCGGAAGCATCGTNCCGATTCTGCTG
>JGI24701J34945_10001914_pt1 | contig 10188 bp, 9 predicted proteins | sample TergutTh196P3_FD_34945 | JGI IMG/M metagenome (IMG submission 34945)
CAAAACTGTTGTATGCTTTCGGCGAAGCCACCGTTCCCAAAGTAACCGTTACCCTGCGTAAATCGTATGGCGGTGCTTATTGCGTGATGAGCAGCAAACACCTGCGTGGCGACATTAATTACGCATGGCCTACTGCCGAAATAGCCGTGATGGGGCCTTCCGGCGCTATTGAAGTGCTTTATGGCAAGGAAATGGCAATGGTTGACGATCCGGAGAAAATGGCTGCCGAAAAAGAAGCAGAATACCGCGAAGCCTTTGCTAATCCGTATAACGCTGCTAAGTTCGGCTATATCGATGATGTGATTGAACCGCGTAATACCCGTTTCCGTATTATCCGCGCCTTGCAACAATTGGCTACCAAGAAATTGACCAATCCGGCGAAGAAACATGACAACCTGCCGTTATAATTGAGAATTGAAAATTGAGAGTTGAAAATGAAAAAAACAATTAAAATAGTATTCTTGATTGTATGTTCGTGTGTAGCCACGCAAACCGCAGTGGCGCAAAGCCAAAGCGACATGCGGCTTAACGAAATATTAGTTGTTAATAACGACGATTTTGTAGATGATTTCGGACAGCGAAACCCTTGGATTGAACTGTTCAACTCCTCCTATGGAACGGTGAATATAGGCGGTTGCTATTTGTCGAACAACCGAAATAACTTACAAATGTACCGTATTCCCAAAGGCGACGTTCTTACACAAGTTCCGCCTCGGCAACATATCCTTTTTTGGGCCGACGGTTTACCCTTGCGCGGTACTTTTCATATTAATTTCACCTTGGATTCGCTGACAGAAAATATGATTTATTTCGTTAGCAGNGATGGGCGCACCATAATTGACAGCGTTACAGTACCGGCCAATATGNCGGATAATGTTTCTTACGGCCGTATAAATGACGGTATTGGTGAATGGGCGATATTGAACAAAACTACGCCGAGCAGTAATAATGTTATATTAGACAAGGCAGCGGCTTCGCAACGCATGGCGCAAATGGACCCTTACGGTATTGCCATGGCGCTTACTGCCATGTCGGTAGTATTTACTGTGTTGATATTGTTGTATCGTGTATTCAAACGTATTGGCCTTTCTGCTATCCGATTGGGCAGGCGAAATGCCAAACAGGCTAAAAAATCCAAAAAAGCATCAGTGGTAGCGCCTAATCCTGACACTGTTTCCGGCGAAGTATTTGCTGCCATTTCCGCTGCTGTTCATTTGTATGTTATGCAGGAAGAAGCCCACGATGTGGAGAATACCATTTTAACAATTAATAAAGTAGCACGCACTTATTCGCCATGGAGTTCAAAAATATACGGATTGCGTGAAATACCTCAAAAAAAATAATCTTAAGAAAAAATAATTATGGTTAAAGAATATAATTTAAAAATTAACGGAAACGATTACGCTGTTTCAATCAATAGTGTAGAAGATTCTTTGGTGGAAGTGGAAGTGAATGGCACGCCTTACCATGTAGAAATCGACCGTGTAGTAAAACAAGCGGCCAAAATTAATCCTCCTGCCCCTGCTCCGGTGTCNGGTTCGGGCGCTCCGGTAGTGAGCAAACCGATTGTGCCCGTTAATACAGGTGCTGTGAAGTCGCCGCTTCCGGGCGTGATTATCAGTATAAATGTTAATGTGGGCGACACAGTGAAAACAGGACAGAAACTGTTAGTGCTGGAAGCTATGAAAATGGAAAATAATATTGATGCCGACCGAGACGGTAAGGTAGTTGCCGTAAAAGTTGCCAAAGGCGATTCCGTATTGGAAGGCGCTGAACTTGTAATCATTGGATAATTATGGAACAGGGATTTTTTTCTTTCTTAGGCGATAACCTGCGGCAGTTTTTGGGATACACCAGTTTTGCCCATGTAACCGTAGGACATATCATAATGATAGCAATAGGGCTGATTTTTATATATTTAGCTATTAAAAAAGATTGGGAGCCTTTGCTCTTAGTACCTATCGGCTTTGGTATCTTAATAGGCAATATTCCTTTTACCGGCGGACTGAGCATCGGGGTGTATGAAGAAGGATCTGTGTTGAATATCCTATATCAGGGCGTTCGTCAGGGCTGGTATCCGCCTTTGATATTTTTAGGCATAGGCGCAATGACCGATTTTTCTTCATTGATATCCAACCCCAAGCTATTATTGATTGGTGCGGCAGCCCAGTTTGGCATCTTCGGCGCGTATGCATTAGCTCTCCTGTTTAATTTTACGCCGAGCGAAGCTGGAGCTATCGGTATTATCGGCGGCGCAGACGGGCCTACCGCTATTTTCCTTTCTTCTCGTTTAGCTCCCGATTTGATGGGCGCTATTGCGGTATCAGCGTACTCCTACATGGCGTTAGTTCCTGTAATTCAGCCTCCCATCATGCGGCTTTTCACTACGAAGAAAGAACGTGTTATACGCATGAAACCGGCGCGCGTAGTATCACAACGCGAAAAAATATTATTTCCTATTGTCGGGTTCCTCTTAACTGCTCTGATTGTACCATCGGGTTTACCCTTGCTGGGAATGATATTCTTTGGAAATTTATTGAAGGAAAGTGGCGTAACCCGCCGTTTAGCAGAAACCGCCCGCGGTCCGCTAATTGATGTGATTACGATTTTGATAGGTTTAACGGTGGGCTGTTCCACCCAGGCTGATAAATTTTTGCAGGAACGTTCTGTATATATATTCCTTTTGGGCGCCTTGTCGTTTATCATAGCAACTACGGCAGGCGTATTGTTTGTGAAATTTTTTAACCTCTTCCTCAAAGAAGGTAATAAAATCAACCCCCTAATTGGTAATTCCGGCGTATCGGCAGTTCCTGATTCTGCGCGGGTATCTCACGCCGTGGGCTTAGAATATGACCGCACCAACTATCTGCTGATGCACGCCATGGGTCCCAATGTGGCAGGCGTAATCGGCAGCGCTGTAGCAGCCGGTATCCTGCTGGGATTTTTGTCGTAAGGGTTAGTACTTTGGAGCGGAATTAAAAATTGGTGAAAATTGCAAAAATAGTTAAAAATGAAGAAACTATTAATTGTTATACTGATAGAAATAGTATCCGCAAGTGGACTGATAGCCCAAGAATTTAAAAAAGAGTGGGCAGACGGAAAGTTGACTTGGGAAGACTTCAAAGAAAGAGAAGGCAGTGGCGGACAACGAATTTCTGAGCTGAAGTATTATCTTGGCTACAATTCAGGAAAGCAAAAGTATGGCGACACCGTTATCTCAAGAAATATCGCTCATGGATATATGGACAAAAATCTATCTTGGGTAAATCCTGGATATAAAACCGAACAACATTTGAGGTATAATCAAGTCGTTTTTGATATTGTTGAAGTACATAGACGAAGGCTGCAATTAGAATTAGATAGAATAAGTTCCGGGTTTGAGTTTCAAGGAAAATTTCAAGTCATTAATCATTCGTGTGCAAATGAGATAGAACGATTTAATAGAGAAACAAACGGAGGAAAAAATTTGAATTTATTAGTTTTTTGGGAACAAAAAATCTCCGATGAACTAAACAGTTATAAGCAAACGCACATACCTGACTTTGAAACCAGAAATTTTGGGTATGGTATGCACGTTGGACTTGGCACTGGTTTTTTTACAGGTACAATTAGTGAACATTTTAGTCCAACATTTAATTTTATTTTCGGCTTTGATTTTGCGTATAAAAAGTCTATTTTCTATTTTAATGGAACATTGGCAGTTGGAAAAGTTAGGCAGGATTATACTTCGGATAAGAATTGGTATAAGAATCAAAGCGCAAATTTGGCAGTGATAGATGTGTCTTATGGGTACGCATTTCTTGATAACAGGAAACTAAAACTTGCACCATTCGCAGGTTTTGGCATTACTGAATTGTCAAGAAAAGATAAAGACAACAAAGACAGATTAAGAATGGTAGATTATAACGTCATTTTTGGAATAAACGCAGATTATAAGCTGCGAACAAGAATTAATCTTTTGCCTAATCCTTTTTTCGGCGCAGCGGTTAAGGAAAAAGTCGAAATGTCTGTTAGGGCAAGACTTTATGTTACCAGAGCAAACTTAACTTCTGATTTGAGTGGATATTCCGTCAATTTAACCATTGGTTTGTGTGGCTTTGGGAATATGATACGTGTAAAATAAAAGATAACGAAACGCAATGGTTTGACAAAAAGGCCAAAATGCTTTGGTCCAACTATCGGTATTGAGGATTTTTATGAAAGTGAATTTTAAAGAAACAATTAAGCGAAAAACGAATGAAGAGTTAGAAATAATATCCAAAGATTATGTCTTTTATTCGGAGGAAGAAAGACTTATTGCTTTAAATGAATTAGAGTCAAGAGGTAGTTTGCCAGAGGAAATTTCTAAAATAAAGCAATCGCTTGAACTTTCCATAAAAATGGAAGAAGAGAACGAAGAACTTATAAGAAAACAAAAAGAGGCAGCAAAATATAAATCAAGTAATCCCGCATTGAGTATAGATACATTTGCAAAAGTCGCGCAGACAGGTGAAAATGTTAGTGAATATATGACAATCGAAGGAACTGTTAAGAAAATTGGAATACTTACAATATTTGTATTGATTGGTTTTTTGTTTACTTGGAATTTATTTAATAGCCTTCAAGACTTTGACTTAATACAACCTTATGTGATAGGAGGTGCAATATCAGCCTTTATTTTTGCCATTATAATTATTTTCAGAAAAAAAACGGCACCGTATTTAGCACCAACATATTGCATTTTGCAGGGAGTTGCCTTGGGAGGATTGTCTGCTTTTATGGAGTCGGTATTTCAGGGAATCGTTGTACAGGCGGTCATTTTGACAGTTGGAATATTATTCAGTCTTTTACTAATTTACAAATTTAGCATTATTCAGGCAACAGAGAATTTTAAGTTAATAATAGCCTCTGCTACGGCAGGGATTGCAATTTATTATTTAATTGCTTTGTTAGGTAATTTTATCGGGTTTCAGTTGCCGTATATTCATGAAAATACGACAGTCGGAATTATTTTTTCACTTTTTGTTGTTATCATAGCTGCATTAAATTTGGTAATTGATTTTGATTTTATTGAAAAAGGGGAGGAATGCAAAGCACCCAAATATATGGAATGGTACGGTGCTTTTGGCTTAATGGTAACAGTTATTTGGTTGTATCTTGAAATATTGAGATTATTAGGAAAAATGAAGAAAAGATAAATTACCGCTAACTGGCCGTTTGGCGATAAATCAATCTTTATCCGATTGTGTGTAATTCGATAAAATTTACGTATATTTGCGTGTTGGGCGCAAGCGGGACAGACAACACAGTGAACAATGAAAATTAGTTGAACCTATGACAACATACATACAATTTGAGACACCGAAAAGTGAAAAGCAAACTTCTGGATTGCTGGAAAAAACATTTGTAGGTATTCTATCAAGGTTTTTGCCGAAAGCAAATCCAGACTTTGAGGATAAAATTGATGCAGTGAAGAGATGGCTTGTTGAGATAGAGTGTGAAAATGGAATGCCTAAACGAGAAATTGGTTTGGATAATGAAGGGCGAACAATAGTGAAAATGCCATTCAAGAATAATCGTGGCTTTTGGACAGACAGTAATATTACGTTTAATGACCTCAAAAATTTTTCTATTGTTTCATTGAATCGCTATAAGAAATGAAAAAACTGATATATTTATTAAGCATTCTGACTTTAAGTCTTGTATTTCAAGGCTGTGATTACTGTATCCAGCTGAAAGGTAGGGTTTTATCAACTAACAGTGGAGAGCCAATTAGTGATGTTGAAATTACATTAAAGAGTAGAAATATTGCTGTTACAACTGACAGTTTGGGATTTTTTTATCTACTAGATTGTGGAGGAGGAAGACCACCAAAACCCATATATTCTATAAGAAAGGGAGGATATAAAGATTTTGAAATAGAGTTCTGCTCGACAAAATCAGGAAGAGTAATCATTGTAAAAACAGGAGAAAAAAACTATGATTTAGGCGGAAAATTTTTCTACCCGGACTCAACAAATTTATCAACTTATTTAGCAGTTATTACGTTTGAAAAATATAGCCAAGACTTTACTATGCGAGGCGATAGTTTAGTATTTTATATGGACATTGATGACATAGAGGCTGATTTTGATAATTTTTTAGGAGGAATGCAAAACGGTGGGTGGAACATTGATAGATATAAGATAAAGTGAAGATGCACTACCGCTAACTGTCGGTTCGGTGCCACGGCGGCATTAGCCCCGCGAAAAAGGCAGTGCGAAATTTAATGTTTGTAGCCCGCATAAACGGTAGTGGAAGCCGTCGCTGCCACCAAGAATATGGGGCTTTCTGCATATTAGACTATTTTTAGGTACAAAGGTTTAAAATGAACAACTCATAATTCATAACTCATAAATCGTTTCACGGCAAATCAATTTTTATCCGATTGTGTGTGTAATTCAATAAAATTCACGTATATTTGCGTATAATTAAGAGTTGTGTGCAACCCGCGAGCGACAGTGCAACAATTAAAGTGATTATAAAATTAAAACAAATAAATAATGAGAAGCATAACAATTTTATTTTTTCTGACCTTGAACACAGTTCAAGCATTTGGAAATGTGAATTACATTGACATTTCCAAAATTAGTAGCGACAAGGAACTCGTTGCTGCTTTCAATTTTATTAAGGCAAACAAACATTACTACGACCATTGGACAGCAGAATGGAATTACGACAAGCCCAAGGAAAATTTGATAAACCACCTTCGAGAATATTACAAAGATTTTTCAGCAATAGTGAAAAAGAATGCGGAAACGTATTTGCTGCTTGGAGACATTGCACACTATCTTTACAATATGAACGATGAGGAGTATTTTGGTAATGCTGTAAAAAATTATGAGGAAGCCATTAAAAATGACCCAAAAGATTTTAGGACATATTGGTTTCTTGCTTATCACTATGCACTTTCAAATGAGCCAATTACTGCTATTGATAATTTCAAGAAAGCGGAAAAACTATTGCCAAAAAAACAACCTGCTGATTTTTGGAACGATTACGCTTGGGCAACCGCAGTAGCAAATATGCCCTCTCATTGCATTTATGCAATGGACAGAGTGAAAAGCATTTCAGGGAAAGAAGGAAGTTTCCAGCAACAACTTGGAAAAACAATCTATAAACGAATTATTCCTGTTGACAAGAAACAATCTTACAACAAGGAAGATATATGGACGGCAAGTCAAGGAGATAAAGTAATTTTTACTTCTCGCCCATTAGGAATTAAAATTCCAATTGACACGATATGGGATTTGTCAATTTATGATTACCAAAACAACCAAGCAGTATTTATTATTGAGCCACCAACCATTGCAGACAAAAATGGCAGAGAAATTGGTTATACAATTGCAATTTTGATGAAAACCGTTAATGACAATGACAAATTAGATGATTATGTTAATAGTTTTGTTTCAAAATACCCAAACAAAAAGAAAATCAACTTTTCTGACAAATATGGTAAAATGGTCGCTTACGAAATCATAGACAAGACAATGTATCAAGATATGGGAGGCGGACATTTGTATATGGTGGGTATTGAACGAAGTGAGCCTAAATATTCTGGGTTGCTATTAGAAGACCCTATTCCAATGCCGAAAAATACAGATGAAGTAAATTATTACAGAGCCTCCGAGAGTAAGGACAGATTTAAGGGGAAAATATTTTATCTAATAATGTTTGACAGTTGCGAGGACATTTACCAACAATCGTTCTCAATTTTCAAATCTCTCTTTGACAACGAAATTATCATTGAATGAAATATAGCGACTTCATAACGAACAAAAGGGCTGCATACAACGGGCGGAATTCTATGTTCATTTCCAAATAAAAACGATTAAAGTTTCAATATTTTTTTAAGCTACAGATTTATCTGTCTGATTTTCATAATCAACCTGATAGAGCTGTTTGCTTTTTACTATAGCAAAGATCCGGTGTATCATTTTGTTTCTTATATTATTTACAATTAACCACCTGTCCTTTCCTTCCGATAATTTCCGTCTGTAATACCGTTTGATATTAGGGTCATAATTGATGGCGCATATTGCTGCTTGTGTAAGCAATGATTTTATCTTTTTGTCAGCCAGATGACTGACACGAGCCTGGGCATTAAGACTCGTTCCGGATTGTCGCCCGAAGGGAGCCATTCCCGAATAGCAGGCAAATTGACGACTGTTATCAAAGCGGGTAAAATTTTGAGTAGCAACTAAGATCGCCACCGTATTTATCAACGCAATGCCTTTAATGGAACTAACCAATTTGTAATTCTCCAGTAAGGGTTCCATCACTTTCAATTTCTTGAAGCATTCGTTTTTCAACTTCTTTTATTTCCTTATTGATGCGTTCAATATCTTGCTTTGACTGTTCGTAGATGAAGCGGGCTGTGGGATTACGCTGCTTTACAGCACGAATTTCTGTTGCTGCTACCAACAAGCTATGCTTATTGCTTAGTAAGCGTTCTCTAAAAGCAATGAGCAATTCGAGCGACTGTAACGACTTTTTAGGCAGTTGACAGGCGCGAGCCCTGTCCTGAAAACGATAGGCATAAAGCGCTATTGCACGACTGTCTGCGCGGTCGTTCTTATCGCGCTTAATACCGCAGGATTGCTTGATTTGCAAAGGATTTTCTAACCAAACAAAAAAGCCTTTTTTGATTAAAAATTCGCATAAACAAACACTATATAATCCGGTGTGTTCGCCACAAAACAACCAACTTACTGCAGGCTCATCACTCAAACTCTTAACCCATTTAAGCAAGGAGGCATAGCCTTCTTTGTTGTTCTCAAACTGCTGATAATCTTCCAATTCAATCTTGTCTTCATGCTTTACGGATACATCGAAGCTCTTCTTGGAAAAATCAATGCCAATAAATAATTTTTTTTTCATACATTTGTATTTTAAGTTCTTTACATTAATTTAACCGAAAACTGTTGTGTACTAAAACCTTAAGTAGGCTTGAAGCCTAAAATTCTATACAGTATCCTCAGTTTGACTGACAAAGGTCTTATTCCGCCCATAGACTGCATTGTCTCGTTTCGCGCAAAGTTTACCTTTGTCAGTCGGTTAAATCTTTACTTTCATACAACAAAAGTAAGCATTTAACCTCGCTGTTTTGTTTAACAGTGCAAACTTAAGGCTTGGCGCAATGGCAGCCGTAGCCCGCAGAAAATTTTGTAGAAATTTGGCGAATATTGTTGTCCCTTTTGATTTACCCCTACTTTGAAACATAAAAGAAAAATTTTTGCCGTTACTTTGAAACATTTTTCTTTCATTTTTGCCGTTACTTTGAAACAAAAATTGTATCTTTGCGCCGTTAATTTAAAAAACATATTGCTATGTTTGAAAGAGAAGTATTAGGAAGTTTAAGAAAATGGGCAGCAAAATCCAAGCGCAAGCCATTGATATTGAGAGGAGCAAGGCAGGTTGGCAAAACAACTCTTGTAGATGAATTTTCCAAGCAATTTGGCACATACTTGTATCTAAATCTTGAAAATAAACGTGCAAAAATGCTGTTTGAAGAAGATTTTTCGATGGACGAATTAGTGTCGCAAATCTTTTTATTTTGTAACAAGCCACGAGAACAAGGCAAAAGCATTTTGCTGTTTATCGATGAAATTCAATACTCGCCGTCGGCAGTTGCTCGTTTGCGCTACTTCTACGAAGATGTACCTGACATATTTGTCATTGCCGCAGGTTCACTTTTGGAAACATTGATTAGTACCCAAATTTCATTTCCTGTCGGCCGAGTGGAATATTTGGCTGTTCGTCCCTGTTCTTTTTGTGAGTTTCTTGTGGCAATGGGCGAAACGGAACTTGAAAAAGCAGTTAAGCAAGGCTCTATTTCAAAAGCAATTCATTCAAAAACAATGAGTTTGTTCAATACTTTCACTTTCATAGGAGGAATGCCTGAAATTGTTGCTCATTTTGCAGAAAATCGTGATTTTGTTTCGCTGAATGAAATTTATGATACCTTGCTTACAAGTTATCGCGATGACGTAGAAAAGTATGCTAAAAACGAAACGATGACACATATTATCAGATATATATTGAAAGAAGGCTGGAGTTATGCTTTGCAGAGAATAACGTTAGGGTGTTTTGCCAATTCGTCGTATAAATCGCGAGAAATGGGCGAAGCATTTCGCACTTTGGAAAAAACGATGTTACTCGAACTTGTTT
>JGI24701J34945_10001920_pt1 | contig 10180 bp, 6 predicted proteins | sample TergutTh196P3_FD_34945 | JGI IMG/M metagenome (IMG submission 34945)
TCTCTTTGGTACGACCGCTGGATCAACACCGCCGTTGCGGTCGGCGTTCTCTGTGCAACGGCGGTGCTGACCGGTGCGTTGCTCGTCGGCGATTCTATGCGGGGAAGTCTCCGAGCACTGACGCTCGACCGGCTGGGGGATATTGATACGATACTCTTTGCGCCGGGGTTTATTGAATACAGCAACAAAGAGCCGGAGGTGCAACGAAGTGTAACCTCCGGGTGGGCACCCGGAAGTTCCGCTGCGCTACACTTCCGGCTCTCTGAGAGTGAAGGCGTAATCTTACTTCCCGCCGCTGCGCAATTTAACGATAAAATCGTCGGCATCCAATTACTCGGGCGCGGCGATTCATACATCGCCAACCAAGCCCTTGCTGATGCCGTCGGTTTGCAATCGGGGGACACGCTTGCACTGCGTCTCATGCCGCCGCAGGCTATTCCGCCGGAAAGTTCACTCGGACGAAAAGACCAACTGCTCCGCACGAGAATGCGAGTCGACGAAATCATTCCTAATACAGGCATCGGTCGCTTTTCACTCAAAATGGATCAGCAAGCCGAACCGCTGCTCATCGTGCCGATAGAGCGGCTGCAGCGGTTGCTGGACGTGGGGAATAAAGTCAATGCGGTTTTTTATTACGGTGATTCGCCGGACACATCGTTTGAACCCACGCTCGAAGACTTGGGCATTGTAACGGAGTCTCACGAGGGCAACTGGTACATCAAGTCGGCACGGATGCTTTTCACCGATGCGCAGGTCGAGGCGATTGAAAATGCGCTGGTAGGTTGCCGACCGCCGGGCGGCAACGTCGGCGATAGCCGACAGGAAGCGTTAACGTCTTATAGTGCGGAGTACCGCACGCAACCGCCCGGCGGTCGGTTGCCTACCTTTCACAAAGGTTTACTCTATCTAGCAACATCGATTCGTGCGGTGAAGAACGATCGTGAAACGCCGTATTCGACGGTGTATGCGACGGGTATTGTCCACGAAAAACACGAAAGTGTGGAAAATTTCGTGTCTTTCGTGCCTTTCGTGGAAGAAAAAATTGCGGTCAACCAATGGACCGCCGACGACCTCGACGTACAAATCGGCGACGAAATCGAACTGACATGGTTCGATCCACATGATGTGAATATCACGCACCGCAAGACGTTCATTCTTTCCGACATTCTGCCGATGGAAGGACTCGGTGCCGATCCCTATCTCGTTCCCACAGTACAGGGTTTCACCGACGAAGCGTCCATTGCCGATTGGGATCCGCCGTTTCCTTTTGATGCAAGAAAAATCCGGCAAAAGGATGAAGACTATTGGGACACGTACCGTGCCGCTCCCAAAGCGTTTGTATCATTGGAAACGGGACAGGAGTTGTTCGGCAGCCGGTTTGGCAGGGTTACAACTTTTAAGGCGGCGGGCGGCAGGCGGCAGGAAGCAGCAGACGCAAGCGAATTTCCGAATCGTCCACCAATAGCAGACTCCCCTCTGCTGCCTCCTGCCTCCTGCCTCCTGCCTCCTGAATTATTCGGTCTAAATTTCGTTCCCGTGAAAGCCCAAGGACTCGCCGCTTCCTCCGGTACGACACCCTTTTCGATTCTCTTTTTATCCTTCAGTTTTTTCATCATTGCCTCGGCACTGATGCTCGTGATGATGTTGTTTCGTCTTTTGGTCGAGATGAAGGCGAAGCGGATCGGCATTCAACTGGCGGTCGGCTGGTCTGCCGGTTTAGTCACGAAAACCTTGCTGCTCGAAGGCTTTATTATTTCGCTCGTCGGTTCCTTTCTTGGCGCACTTTTGGGAATAGGCTATGCCGCCGTAATGGTCTATGGTCTGACAACATGGTGGGTCGATGCCGTTACCGTGCCGTTCCTAACGCTACATATTCGTCCGATGAGTTTGTTGCTCGGCTTTGCCAGCGGAGTCGGTTTGGCAATGCTGACGATACTTTGGTCGGTGCGCGGCGTAGCGAAGGTGCCGCTGCGAATGCTTTTACATGGAGAGGTAGGTTGCCGACCGCCGGGCGGCAACGTCGGCGATAGCCGACCAAAGAGCCGGGGATGTAGCGCAGCGCAATCCCCGGGTGCCAGTGCGGAGTACCGTACGCAACCGCCCGGCGGTCGGTTGCCTACCTTTGTGAAATCTTGGTGTTCTTCGTTGATAAAAATTCTGAACAAACCGATATTCGGCACCGCAAAGAACACGGAGAATACACAAAAAACACGATGGGAAAAAATTGATCGTAATCCTATTTTCGTTATTCCGGCTTTTCTGATATTTGGTGCTGTGTTTGCCGTACTCTGTTGGATCCCATTTGACTTATTTAGACGAGCAGAATTGTTTTTCGTGTGTGCTTTGTTTGTTCTTGGTATAGGACTGAAAATTGTCGTCAATCAATTTCTTAAAACATCGGCAGAGCGGGAACATGTGCGCTCGCTCATAGGACTTTCGCTGGCTAATGCTACGCGCCGACGCGGTCGAAGTATGCTCTTTATCGCACTCATTGCATCGACGACATTTCTCGTTCTTTCCATCAGCGCATTTCGTTTGCAATCAACAAGATGGGATGAAGTTGTCTACGTAGGCGAAACGATGTTCCCGGTTTATGCCGATATTGGGACACAGAAAGGACGGGAACAATTGTCCATTCAACCGGAGGACGAAAAATTTCTAGCAGCCAAGAGTTCGGGATTTGATTACTGGTTGCCCCTGTTTTCTTTTCGCATGAAAAATGGAGATAGTACCAGTTGCCTGAATTTATATCAAACCGGCAATCCACGAATTCTCGGTGCTCCGCAACACTTGATTTCCATCGGGAGGTACTTCTCTTTTGCTCAAACGGTTAAACTCCTGCCAGAGGAACGCACACATTGGGATACATTGCGGCGACCAATCACGACTGATCCTGATGGCGTGCGGCGTGTTCCGGTAATCATCGACGCAAATACTGCAATGTATGCCTTGCATATTTACGGCGGTGTGGGGGATGTGTATGAATATGACGATGGATTGAATGGAATAATCCGTTTTGAAATCGTCGGCTTGCTAAGCAATTCCGTTCTGCAAGGTGAAATTGTGATGAGCGAAGAGAATTTATTGAAACTTTTCCCCGAAGTTGGCGGTTACCGCTATTTTCTTTTTATAGTGTATCATGAGCATCCTGAAGATCAAGAGCGAGCTTTCCAAATTGTACACAATCTTCTCGGCGATTACGGTTTTCAAGGCGAACCGGCTTCGGATCGTTTGCGGAAATTGTTTGCGGTGCAGAATACGTATCTTTCGACGTTCCAAAGTCTCGGCGGCATCGGTCTGCTACTCGGCATCTTCGGACTGGCAGTGATCCAGTGTCGAAACGTGTTGGAACGCCGAAAGGAACTCGCCCTACTTTTAGCGATAGGCTTTTCAAAGCCACGCGTCATTATGCTGTTGCTTTACGAAAGTTTCACCTTGCTCGCTTGGGGACTCGGTTTGGCTGTCCTTGCTTCGACATTTGCACTGTTGCCGTTTTTCTTAACTAGCGTGCAACAAGTCAGTGCGGTGTCGATAGTGCAGCAGTTTGTTGTCCTCGTCGGCGGATTGTTGATTGTTGGCATCATTTCCAACGTTGCGGCGGCTCTGGCGGTATTGAAGATACCGGTCGCAAGGGAACTGGCGGAAGAGCGGTGAGAAGATGTGCCATAAAGGGGCATGGATTGGACTTTTTTCTTTGCGGACTTTGCGGTTAAAAAATTGTACCGCAAAGAAAGCGGCGGGGGCTGGTACACCGCGCCTTAAATGATGCAGATTATATTTCGCACAAAGGCACGAAGGACACAAAGGAATTCACAGCAGTTGAAACTCCTTTGTGCACTTTGTGCCTTTGTGCGAGGAAATTCTATGGTTCCCAGTATTCTATCTTTCCTTTTAGTCTTTTCGGGATTCAAAAGTTCATCAAAATCTTTGATGTCGTCTTTTTCTAACTGATATACTCCATCTAACTGATATACTCCAATGATTTTAACTGTGTCGTTTTGCATATCGTTTTCTCCTTTAAGGGATCGTGCCGGAGTACCAGTTAAATGATTTTCATACACTTACCCCAGACTCTCAATCTGCGCATAAATCTGTTGCTCCGTAAAGCCTTCGAGATCAATACACTTCGAAGGACACACCGCCACGCACGTCCTGCGAAACACACCCACTCCATTATACCAAACAAATCTGTTCAATGAGTCTGCGTGATTCCTGCCGCAGGTTAAACGATTTTCGCACCATGTTACTGATGTTTTCCAAGACACTTTCTTCCGGTATGTGGATACGTGCGTCGGCTAAATCCGTATCCGAAATGCTCGGAATTGCCGCCCCAATTCGTAACATAAACATTTGCTGTAAAAACATTTCCGATTTCAAAAAGAATAGTAGAAAAAACGGATCAATCGTAACATTTCGGAGAACACGGAATCCATTCGTGCAAATAAATCCGTCAAACTCTTCCGACACTAATGCGACGGCATGTTTGGGCGTTCCCACGGAGTTGCCTGCAATCGCCGTCAAAATATCGTTCGTGCGCACCTCGTAACTGGCTCGACTCGGTAATTGGTGGACCAGCAACGATACTGCATCAATGATTTCAAAAGAATGTGTGTTAATATCAGATAATTCGATGTAATTCACAACGAGGTCAGGAATCTTTAACTTCGCACTTTTTTCTCTTACGATTTCGCAAACATCGCCTAGCCGGACGGAATTTTTTTGCGTTAATTTATCAGCATGCTTACGATATTTTGGCGAATAATAGTCATAATCAAACCGACCGTTTAGTTGCGAATGGTCTATTGTAAATTGTAAATGATTGATCTGGCGAAACTGTTTCCCCTCTTTTATGAGCCTGAAAATCATTGACAATGCTAGTAAAATCTTCATCCAGCAAAGGGTGTCCATCTTGTTTGATCGGTTTGCCGTATTGGTCATATTTGAAGAGCGGCGTTCCGTTTTTATTTCCTTGATATCCCAATCGGGACACTGCTGCGAAAAAAACCGGTCTTGGTTCACAAGTTTCATTTTTCTTTTCAAGAAAAAGAATGGATGTTTTCACGCCCGTCCCATAAGGGATAAACGTTTCTTGTGGCAGCCGTACAACGGCGATGATGTTTGCCCTTTCTTTTATGAAATAGCGAAGATACGATAACGACGAATTGTCAAAATTTCCGTTGGGCAGAATAATAGCCATACGCCCGCCGGGTTTCAAGAATTTTAGTGATTGTTCTATGAAAAGNATTTCCGCTGTTTGACTGTTTTGTAACGTCTTTGTGCGATAATACTTATCGCCGTCCTTTGACCATTTGTATCCTAATTCAAAGGAGGACAGCACCGCCATGTCCGATATTTTTGCACCAAACGGCGGATTGGTTAGGACAATATCAAAATTCTGATTGTGTTTCAAGTATGGTTTGGTGCTNCCTTCATCTTCAAGTGAGTTGGCACAAAAAATGTTGGTTGAGCAATTTCCCGAAAGCATTAACTTCATTTGGGCGATACGGGTAATACTGCGGCTAATATCGATTCCAANCAGTTGTTTTGTAATAATCTCTTCCGCAGTCTTGCCAGTGTTGTTTTTGATATAATCAAGTGCGGAAAATAAAAAACCGCCGCTGCCGCACGCCGGATCGATGATCGTTTCAGTCTGTTGTGGATCAATCATTTTTACGCAAAATTCTATGACCGGTTCAGGGGTAAAGAATTGTCCGCGATTGTCTTTTTCATGGTGAGAAAGGAATTTTTGGAATGCTAAACCCTTGGCATCTTGCGACGAATCTGATAATGAGATATTTTCTAATTTGTCAATAATATATGCAAGCGTACTGTCGGGAAGACGAATTTTGTCATTGTCGTCAAAAACTTCCCGAAACCGCATNTTTGTCTCATAAAAAGGAGCGGCAATTTTCCCGNTTTTCATAGAGCGAAAATAACTCCTATTGTTCTGTTCATCAAAAATTTTTACGAAAAGAATTTTAATAAATTCTTCCAATGTTTGCTGCGGCGAAAGACCGTCGTGTGCATAGATATAATCGTGAATTTCCTCAAAACACCGCAGTAAATTATCCTCTTTGGAAAGAGAGAATTCTGGATGAGACGGTTTAGTTTTGCGCATATTTTTATTCCTATATTTCGTCATAGATAACGTTTCGGTTGTCAACTTGTTTATCGAGAGAATTTACAGCGGTTTGCCGGTCAACGGTGTTTATCATCATGACAGATATTGCACAAAGTAATCAAGTTATCCGCCGTATTGGCACCGCCACTGATATGTGGTTGTACATGGTGTAATTCTAAATGCCTTGGATCAGCTGGGTTCCACTGTTTTTGCGACCAACCGCATTGAGTACAGACATACTTATCACGCACAAGAACAGCACGGCGCACTGGGTCAGAGATTTTCTGGTCATGTGCTGGACTCTGACGGCTTGATTCCAGCACATAAACTCCAATGGGCAAATCCGGTCGTCCAGTTGCGTGAGTTGTTATTTGCCAACCTTCCTCTGTTCGCAATTCGCGTACTCGTCTCGCCCACTCCGACTTGTTGTTTGTAACATAGCGAAGTTCTTCGCCTGTAACAGGTTATCTACAATCCGGTATCACCATCTTCAATACCCAGAGCGAGAGATAATGCAAGGGCGTTTCGCAATATAAAGGAACCATATCGTTCAGCCAAGTATAACACTTCTTCGGCTCCACGGAAAGTCCAATCTGCGTCTCGCACTAATTGTTCTTTGAGCGACTCCCGATCAAAACCATCAACGTCCGAAACTATGGACTGGTATTCATGTGTCAAAAAAGACACGTTTTCTATCATTTGCATGTTGAACCTCATTTATAAAACAAATTTTTGCGGTGCCAAGCGAGATAATCCTGCAAAGGTATAAATCGAGTCGGCAAAATCATTGGTTTTTCGTGGTACTTTCCGATTTGTTCAAGTGTGCGATGATCATGTGATTTTATCAATTTTTCCGAAACAATCACAGTGTAATCACTGGAAATCGTAATCAATCCTCGGTCAAATAATCGGTCAAACGTGGCACTCAAACATAATCCATTGCGCGGGTCAGTTCTGTGTTCATCAGATTCACTCCATGGAATAATGTGGCTGGCAATCAGGCATTCTCGGACACGTAACCCCGTTATGCAACAAGTCTGTTCGTAGCTTGTAAGGATTGCATCTCTAAAAAAAGACTGGTGCACACGTGCCTTTTGTTCTGTGATTCTTTCTGATTTTCCCGAAGGGCGTTTCAGCATTATCTGCTCGACTTTCGAATCCGCAACAGTGCTTTTAAAGCGGCTTCGTAGAGTTCCCGCTCTCCACACAAGGTCATTCCAATTGCTGTTGAATTCTTCCCAAATTACTGCATCTGCTTTGCTCGCATGGGCAAGTCCTGTAATGTTTTGTTGCTTGAGCATCGGATCAAATGAGCCGAAATTTCCCAGTTTTCTTGCCACGCTTGACGGTGTTCGTCCAATTAGTTTCGCGAGTTCGATCACTGCCGGATTGTTCTTTTTTGTTTTACTAAATGGAATTCGACAATACAAGTCAAACGCTAATATCAGTTCCTCGCGCTCCCAAGGAGAACCATATTTATCTGTACGAATATCTGACATTGTAATTGTTAAAGTGATAAAAAATACTTCAGCGGACTTTCAACGGATCGTAGTGAGTTTTTTTGGGGGGAAAAAATTTTTGCGGGTCAACGAATTTACAACCAACAATAAAAGCCCTGCGCCGTGTTTGCGGTACACCGTAGTCGGCAGCACACAAAACGGTTGACACTGTTTGAAATCCCATTATTGTCGCTACTTCAATAATCTGTTGGTGTTCCGAGGAACCCAAAAGTTGCGGGACATTTTCCATAACAAATGTTCCTGCATTGCTCCTTTTGACAATTTCCATGAAAGGTCGCCATAATTGTTTTCGCGGATCATTTTCTCGATTTTTGTTCAGTAATGAAAATCCTTGACAGGGTGGTCCACCGATAACAATATCCGCCTGTGGAATAGACGTTTGTGAATCATCGAGGATTGTTACGATGTCTCCCACAACACAGCAATTATCAAAATTTGCATTATAAGTTTCAACGGCAAACTTGTTTACATCGTTTGCCCAAACGGAACAAGTGGGGTATGCGGTCAATTTTGTAAAACCCAGAGTCATCCCCCCCGCCCCACAAAAAAGATCGATAATCCGTATCGGACTCGCTTCCTTATTGTTGCTTGCGTTTTGGCTTTCCCGCTTTGTTTTTTTGGGCTGTTTGTATTTCCACAGTGTCAATTATAACAAAATTTTCTATTCAATAGGCATATGTTTGCTCTCCTACCCTAAACTCTCAATCTGCGCATAAATCTGTTGCTCCGTAAAGCCTTCGAGATCGATACACTTCGAGGGACACACCGCCACGCACGTTCCGCAACCCATACACAAACCCGGATTCACACGAGCAGTCCACTTCACCACATTGCCGTTGCGATCCTTGATCTCCACACGCTCTATCGCATTGTACGGACAGGACTTACCACAAGCAAAGCACGCTACACAACGCAGTTCGTCCACCTTTGCGATTTCAGGATCGCGAGTCAGCATCGGTTGACTCAACATAATCATCACCTTCGCCGCCGCTGCTGATGCCTGCGCCACCGTCTCCGGGATGTCCTTCGGTGCCTGACACGCGCCGCAAACAAACACGCCCGCCGAATTCGTCTCCACCGGACGCAATTTCGGATGAGACTCTGTCAAAAAGCCGTACTCATCATAACCGACTCCGAGTTTTTGTGATAAGCGATCAGTACCCGGCGTAGGACACATTGCCGTTGCCAAAACGACCATGTCCGCCTCGATGGTGACCGGAACACCGGCTAATGTGTCCATCCCTTTTACGATCAACTTATCATCTTCCTGCATGATTTTAGAAACGCGTCCCCGATGGTAAATTGCCCCATCCTGTTCAATCGCTCGACGGACGAACTCGTCATACTTCTTGCCGCCGCTCCGAATGTCCATATAGAAAACATGCGCCTCGCCATGATGAACCTTGTGCTTGTACAACATCGCATGCTTTGCCGTGTACATACAGCAAATCTTGGAACAGTAATTGAGTCCCTTCGCATTGTCCCGCGAACCGACGCATTTTATAAAGACAATCTTCTCCGGTATTTTGCCGTCCGAAGGTCGCTTCGGTTCGCCGTTCGTCGGTCCCGATGCGGAGATCAGACGTTCAAATTGTAGCCCATCAATCACGTCAGGATATTTCCCGTAACCGTATTCGCCGTAACCATTTATGGCTGCGTCTTTTTGGTCTTTGTCGATGGTATAAAGTTGATACCCCGTCGCCACAATGATTGCCCCGACTTCTTCCGTAACGATTTCGTCTTTGTCTTCGTAGTTGATCGCATTGACCGGACATTTCTTGGCACAGATTCCGCACTTGCCCGATGTGAGTTTCGTACAATGCTCGGCATCGATCACCGGTTTTGCCGGAACGGCTTGCGGGAAAGGAATATAGATGGCGGTGCGGTTGCCGAGTCCGTAGTCAAACGAATTCGGAATTTTTTTCTGCGGACAAATCATCCAGCAGGCACTGCACCCGGTACATTTTGTGTGATCGACATACTTGGCTTTCTTCCGCACCCGGACTTTGAAGTTGCCGATGTAACCTTCAACGGTATCAACTTTGGAATAGGTCAACAGTTTGATATTTGGATGCTGTCCGACATCGACCATTCGGGGCGTGAGAATACACTGTGAGCAGTCGAGTGTCGGAAAGGTTTCGGAGAGTCCCGCCATTTTCCCGCCGATGGACGCTTCCTTTTCGACGAGTACGACTTCGTGTCCCGCCGAGGCAATATCCAGCGCAGCCTGAATACCCGCCACCCCGCCGCCGATGACCATTGCCCGTTTGGTAACAGGCACTTCGATCATCGTCAGAGCGTTGTTATGCTTGACTTTTTCGACTGCCATGCGGATGAGTTCGACGGCTTTAGCGGTGGCTTCCTCCTTATTAGAATGTACCCAAGAGCAGTGTTCGCGGATATTGGCGACTTCGACAAGAAAGGGATTGATGCCGGCAAGTTCGACCGCTTTTCGGAAGGTTCGCAGATGCATGTGCGGCGAACAGGCGGCAACGACGACGGCATCGAGTCCGAGTTCTTTGATTTTTTGATTGATGAG
>JGI24701J34945_10001922_pt1 | contig 10176 bp, 8 predicted proteins | sample TergutTh196P3_FD_34945 | JGI IMG/M metagenome (IMG submission 34945)
TTTCGGAAACGACGACGCAATTACCCACATTGCCTATTCACAGGAAATTGTGGATTGGCAAAACGCTCAGTGGCTGCTTGTACAGCAAGAGTTGAATGCTTATTTCGCAATGATCATTACTTCGCTGCTTGTGGCGCTGGCCATGATTATTATATTGTTAATTGGCGTGGGCAGGAGATATGGCGATAGCGGCGGTGTCCAATTCATAGCATTAGATAAACCGTGGCTTGATATAGGCTTGGCAACGCTCATTCTTTATGAAGTGGGCATCTCAATTCTGTTCATTGATTACATCGAAACAGCTTTTCGTTACGACAGCAGCAGGGGGATTATCGGGCTTTGCATTGCCTTTGCAATCTGCTTTGTACTCCCCGCATTATGGTGGCTGACTAGCTTCACCAAACGCTGTAAGGCGGGTAAGTTCTGGCGGCATATTTTGATTTATGTCGTTATAATCGGGATTTACCGCAAATTTCTAGAGACTATAAAATCGTTGTGGGCAGGCTTTCCACTTACTGTAAGAGGCGTAACAATCGGCGTCATTTTGCTCGTGAGCCACTTTGTTTGTATTGGTTTTGGGACGACAAACTCCGGAGCGATAGGATTAGCCATTATTTTAAGCTTAATCATTTCGGCTTCCGCTATTTTTCTACTCCTGCGCTATGCCCGTAAGCTTCATCTTTTGGAGCAGGGCGCAAAAGTCGTAAGTGAGGGCAGCTACAACACCCTCATCAATGTGTCGGGCGGGAAGCTTGGTAGTATTGCCGCTTCTATCAATAGCATATCCGGCGGCATCAACGCCGCTGTTATAGAGCGCATGAAAAGCGAGCGGCTTAAGACAGAATTGATAACCAATGTATCACATGACATCCGCACGCCGCTGACATCGCTTATCACCTATACCGATTTGCTGAAAAACGAGGGGTTGGACAGCGATAACGCGCCGGAATACCTGGATGTTCTGATACAAAAATCCGCACGTTTGAAAACCCTCACCGATGATTTGTTTGAAGCGTCAAAAGCTGCAAGCGGTAATATCACAACACAGATTGAAACCCTTGACTTGGCGGATTTTATTAGGCAGGTGTTGGGCGAGTTGGACGAGCGTGTGAAGCTGTCGGGGCTGGATTTCCGCCTGAACCTTCCCGAACATGCAAATATACTTGCGGATGGCAGGCTGCTGTGGCGGGTAGTGGAGAATCTTCTGTCCAATGTTTTCAAATATGCTTTGGCAGGCTCGCGGGTTTATATTGACGTTGTGCCGGACGGGGATTGCTACAGGCTGGATATAAAAAACATATCCGAGCATCCGCTTAATGTCGAACCGTCCGAGCTTATCGAACGATTCAAGCGCGGGNACGACGCCAGAGCCGATGAAGGCAGCGGTCTGGGATTATCCATAGCACAGAGTTTTGTGCAGGCACAAGGTGGGCAGTTTACGCTCTCGATTGACGGGGACTTGTTTAAGGCAGCAATATATATGCCTAAATAAACCGAAGGAAAAAGTTGTGCGATTATATACAATGCCGCCGATAAAAAACGGTGGCATTGTTCTTTCTCCTAATCGGTTGGCTACAAATATCCTTATAGCGCCTTTGCATATCAATCATTCAGCACATCTACAATACCGTGCGCTCAAAAAGATATGCGCGAGGCCGTTGCGGTCAAGTCAAATATTGATTATCTGCTCGGTATTACGAATGATACAAAAAACAAGGAACGGGCCCGGTAGCGCGTGTTCCGCAACAAAAAGGCACATGGACAATTTGTCCATATGCCTCCGGCAACGCAAAAAGTCACTTATTCGCCATAATATCCTTATCGCGTTAGCGACGGGCCGTTGACGAAGCTGTAAAAAGAAAAAACCTGAAAGAACGACAGCTCTTTCAGGTTTTCTTTTTACAGCTATTTCTTCGTATCGCTATAATACGATATGCAGCTTAATCCCAAGGCTTGCAATAAGCCGGCGCCATTCGCCGGACAGGCCGCTGTCTGTTACAATATCGTCAAATTTGTTCAGTTCACAGAAATACGAGGAACGGACAGCGCCAAATTTGCTTGAATCCGAAACGAGTATTTTTTGCAAGGAAGATTCCAAAATCGCTTTTTTTGTAGGCAGCTCGTAATCGTTTGCGCACGTTACGCCAAGCTGCGGATGAATTCCCGCGGCAGATACAAAAACTTTCTGCGCGCGGAATTTTCTGATAAAACGTTCGGATTCCTCGCATTCGAACATTTGTGTGTTTGGGTGGTAATGCCCGCCGCCAAACAACATTTTTACACCCGGATTGCGCCTGAGCTCCATCAAAATATTAACATTGTAACACAATACGGTGATGTCGCAGTCAAACGGCAAATTTGGAATAATCCGCTCCGTTGTTGTGCCGGTGTCAACAATAATAAAATCGTTGCGTTCAACCATAGAAGCGGCAAACAATCCAATGGCTTCTTTTTGTTTGTTCTGCTTTTCAACTTCGTCTGCCAGGCGATAGGTAATGCCGGCCCCGACGCCCAGATGCGCCGGATTATACACGAAAATTCCATTGACGTTTTCGACCACTCCGTTTTTGTTCAAATCTTTTAAATCACGCCGCACCGTCATTTCAGATACCGATAACATGCGCGCGAGGTCTTTAACCGGCACAGAGCTGCGTACGCGCAAAATTTCTGTAAGCCGGGTATAGCGGTCATTTTTTTTCACATATATACCTGCCTTTTTATCAATCCATATTATAATATAACATTCTTGATCAGCATTGTCAAAAACAATCTGTAAAACCGGAGAAAAAGCTCTTCACTTTATCGTTTTATACAACATTGTTATAATAAATGTAAAAAATATTAACTTTTTGTGTTGACAAAAATGTGACATAATACTATAATTATACTCAAGCTACAACTATGGACTAATGGAGGCGTGGAATGAATAAGGCAGAGATACTGGGATATGTAGACCACACAATGTTAAAAGCGGGATCGACATGGGGCGAGATAGAGGAGCTGTGCGGCGAGGCGGTGCGCTATCAAACGGCGTCGGTATGTGTGCCGCCGTCTTACATAGCAAGGATAGCGGGTGCGTTTGCGGGGCTTAACATCTGCACGGTTATCGGGTTCCCGTTGGGATACAATGTTACAGGGGCAAAAGTGTTTGAGACGAAAGCGGCGCTTTTAGACGGCGCGTCCGAGGTTGACATGGTCGTAAACCTTGGCGACGTAAAAAACGGTGATTTTGATAACGTAACACGGGAAATCGCGGCGTTAAAGGAAGCCGCGGGAAAAAACATCCTGAAAGTCATCGTGGAGACGTGCTATTTGACGGAGGATGAAAAAATCGCCCTGTGCAGGTGCGTTACCGACGCGGGCGCGGATTACATCAAGACGTCGACCGGCTTTGGGACGGGCGGCGCCACGATGGAAGACGTCCTGCTGTTTAAACGGCATATCGGGCCGGATGTGAAAATCAAGGCCGCCGGAGGAATCCGCAGCCGCGAGGATATGGTAAACTTTATAGAAGCGGGCTGCGCCCGTCTTGGGACAAGCTCTGCGATAAAAATCCTGTCGGGCGGACAAACGGGCGGGTATTAGGGTCTGTAATATTTTTCTTGCCCATAATCGCAAGTTAAATATATATAAACAAGAAAACAACACAAAAACAGGAGGATTCACAAATGAAAAAAATTTTAGCAATGATTCTTGCGGCGGTTATGCTTATAGCGGTCGCGGCCTGCGGCGGCTCCCCCGCGCCCGCGCAGGGGGCTTCGACCGGCGAGACGTTTGAGCTTGCGCTTGTCACGGACCTTGGCACGATAGACGACAAATCCTTTAACCAGGGCTCCTGGGAAGGGCTTGCGAAGTACGCGGAGGAGAAAAGCATCTCCCATAAATACTACCAGCCCACCGAGCAGAGCGACGACGCCTACTTAGCGGCGATTGACCTTGCGGTCAGGGGCGGCGCGAAGGTGATCGTTACGCCGGGATTCCTGTTTGAAGTTCCGGTTTTTCTGGCGCAGGATATTCACCCCGAGGTGAAGTTCATCCTTGTTGACGGCGTTCCCAATGACGGCAACTGGGGCGCGGGCCCTGAGTTCAGAACCGGCGACAATACCGTCGGCATCCTGTACGCCGAGGAGCAGTCCGGCTTCCTTGCCGGTTACGCCGCCGTTAAGGACGGCAGCACAAGGCTCGGGTTCATGGGCGGCATGGCGGTTCCCGCAGTTGTAAGGTTCGGCTACGGCTTTGTTCAGGGCGCCGATTACGCGGCGAGGGACATGGGCCTCGCGGCCGACGCCATCACAATCAATTACCACTACACGGGCGGCTTCGAGGCGACCCCCGAGGCGCAGGCGATGGCGGCTTCGTGGTACAACGACGGCGTTGAGGTTATCTTTGCGTGCGGCGGCGCTGTCGGCAACTCCGTTATGGCTGCCGCCGAGCAGGCCGGCGCAAAGGTCATCGGCGTGGACATCGACCAGTCCGGCGAATCGGCCACGGTTATCACGTCGGCGATGAAGGGTCTTACCTCTTCGGTTTACGACTGCATCAGGATGTTCTACGAGGGCAGCTTCCCCGGCGGCCAGAACAAAGTATTCGCCGCTGAAAACGACGGCGTGGGGCTGCCGATGGCGGCATCCCGCTTCGAGACATTCTCGCAGGCCGACTACGACGCGATTTTCGCGAAGATTGCCTCCAACACCGTTGATATCAAAGGGGACGCGGACGTTGACAGCGCTTCCGCAATTCCGCTTGAGCATACCGCTGTAACGGAAATCAGATAAGGATTCCTTAACGCGGCACGGCGGAAAATCCACCGCTGAAACAGTGCTTTGAGCTATGAATACAGGTTCTAAAATAGGGGGCGCTGTCCACGCCCCCTATTTTTGACAAGAACGCAAAAAGGCGTTGAAATACGCCGAAAATATGGGCTGTTCGCTTTATGTCAACAGACCCTAGCAGGTAAGGGGGAAAACCTTGGAATATATCATTGAAATGTGCGGCATTACAAAGGAATTTCCGGGGATTATCGCAAACGACGATATCACGCTGCAGCTTAAGAAGGGCGAGATACACGCGCTGCTGGGTGAAAACGGCGCGGGGAAATCCACCTTGATGAGCGTGCTGTTCGGCCTCTACCAGCCGGAAAAGGGCGTTATCAAAAAAAACGGCGAGGCCGTCAAGGTATCGGGGCCGAACGATGCGACAAGGCTCGGCATCGGCATGGTGCACCAGCATTTTAAGCTGGTACACAACTTTACCGTGCTTGAAAATATCATACTGGGCGTGGAAACGACAAAAAACGGCCTTTTGAAAATGGACGACGCGAGAAAGCAAGTCATGGAGCTTTCCGCGCGTTACGGGCTTGAGGTCGACCCCGGCGCGCTCATTTCCGATATCACGGTCGGGCAGCAGCAGCGTGTTGAAATCCTGAAGATGCTGTACCGCGAAAACGAGATCCTTATTTTTGACGAACCCACCGCCGTTTTGACGCCGCAGGAAATCGAGGAGCTCATGAAAATCATGAAAGGGCTTGTCGCGGAAGGCAAATCGATTTTGTTTATCACGCATAAGCTAAACGAAATCAAGGAAGCGGCGGACCGCTGCACCGTTTTGCGGAAGGGCCGCTACATCGGCACGGTCGAGGTCGCGGATACCTCGAAGGAGGAGCTTTCCGAGATGATGGTCGGGCGCAAGGTAAGCCTTTCCATCGAAAAACCCGACACAGAAGCCGGCGGCGTGATCCTGGAGGTGAACGGCCTTAGCGTAAAGAGCAAGGTAAGCGGCAAAAATGTCGTAAGCGACGCCTCGTTCAACGTGCGCGCGGGCGAGATTGTCTGTATCGCGGGTATTGACGGCAACGGGCAAAGCGAGCTAGTGTATGCGCTTACCGGCATAGCGGCGGCCGATTCCGGCAGCGTTTTGTTAAACGGCAGGGAAATTACCGGCGAAAGCATACGCGCGATCGGCGTATCGGGCATGGCGCATATCCCGGAGGACAGGCATAAGCACGGGCTTGTGCTGGATTATAACCTGGCTTATAACCTTGTGCTGCAAAAATATTATATGCCGCAGTTTGAAAAAAACGGGTTCCTCAAATACGACGAGATTTACAGGTACGCCGACGGGCTGATAGAAAAATTCGACATCCGCAGCGGCCAGGGCGCAAGGACCCCCGCGCGCTCCATGTCGGGCGGAAACCAGCAAAAGGCGATCATCGCACGTGAAATCGACCGCGAGCCGGATCTTTTGATTGCCGTGCAGCCGACGCGCGGTTTGGACGTCGGCGCGATCGAATATATCCACTCAAGGCTTGTGGAGGAGCGCACGAAGGGGCGCGGCGTCTTGATGGTATCGCTTGAGCTTGAGGAGGTCATGAATATTTCAGACCGCATACTGGTCATATACGAGGGCAGGATTGTAGCCGACGTCGACCCCAGGGAGGTTACATACCAGGAGCTTGGGCTTTACATGGCGGGCGCCCGGAAAGGAGCGACGGCATAATGGAAAAGCTTAGAAAGGCATTTGAAAAGGATACCTCCATCGATGTGCTTTCGTCGGCGATGGCGGTCGTGATCGGCTTGCTCGTGGGGTTTATCATCATGCTTATCAGCAACCCGTCCCATGCTGCCGGCGGCTTTCGGGCGATACTGCGGGGCGGCTTTGCCGACATGCGCAGCATGGGGCAGTCGCTTTACCTTGCGACGCCGATTATCATGACCGGGCTTTCGGTCGGGTTCGCGGCCCGCACGGGCATGTTTAACATCGGCGCGTCGGGGCAGTTTATCGTCGGCGCGTACGCCGCGATTTTGGTAAGCGTAAAATGCGCGCCGTTTCTGCCGGGCATCACGCTTTGCATTGCGGCGCTTATCGCCGCGATGGCTGCGGGCGCCGTCTGGGGCGGCATATCGGGGATGTTGAAGGCGTACTGCAACGTCAACGAGGTCATCGCCTGCATTATGATGAACTATATCGGCATGTACCTTGTGAATTTCATGATTGTAAGAACCGTTTACGATTCGCTTACAAACCAGAGTACGCGCGTTCCGGCAAACGCGAACCTGCCGAAGATGGGGCTTGACCAGATATTCCGCGACGGCAACAGCGCGTCAAGCGTGAACAGCGGCATCTTCGTCGCGATACTCATGGCGGTCGTCATCTATATCATACTTGAAAGGACGTCGTTCGGCTTTGAGCTGAAGGCGTGCGGGTTTAACCGCGACGCCGCGAGATACGCCGGCATCAACGAGCACCGCAGCATCGTGTATTCGATGGTGATCGCAGGCGCCCTGGCGGGGCTTGGCGGGGCGCTTCTGTACCTTGCCGGGGCCGGAAACCGCATCGACGTCGTGGACGTTTTGGCGGCTGAGGGCTTTAACGGCATCCCCGTCGCGCTTTTGGGGCTTAACAACCCGATCGGAATCATCTTCTCGGGGTTCCTGATCGCATACCTTACCATCGGCGGGTTTAATATGCAGCTTTACGCTTTCGCGCCGCAGGTCATCGAGATCATCATCGCGATTATCATTTACTTCAGCGCGTTCGCGCTGCTTGTGAAAAACCTGATCCAGTCGCGGCGCGCGCGCCGGCCGAAAACGCCCGCGGCTGACGCGGCAGAGGAGGGCGCGTCATGAACATACTGTACTTTTTAGTCCAGCAGACCATGTTTTTCTCGATCCCGCTTCTGATCGTCGCGCTCGGCGGCATGTTCTCGGAGCGCAGCGGCGTTATCAACATCGCGCTTGAGGGCATCATGATTGCGGGCGCGTTTGCCGGTATCCTCTTCATCTCGTCGTATCAGACGGCCATGCCCGGCCAGCCGGCGCTCCTTCTGGCAATCCTGGTGGCGGCGGCTACCGGCGTGCTTGTTTCGCTCACGCACGCGTACGCCTCCATCAACATGAAGGCGAACCAGGTCATCAGCGGCACGGCGATCAACATGTTCGCGCCCGCGTTTGCGATTTACGTCGCCAGAATGATCCGCACGGTGCAGCAAATCCCGTTTACGAACCAGTTCCGCATTGAGAGCGTGCCGGTTTTAGGCGGTATCCCGTTTATCGGGCCGCTGCTCTTCCAGAACACGTACATCACGACGTACCTTGGCTTTTTCATCCTCCTCGCGTCGTGGATTGCGCTTTACAAAACGCGCTTCGGCCTGCGGCTGCGCGCTTGCGGCGAGCACCCGCAGGCGGCGGATTCCGTCGGCATCAACGTATACAAAATGCGGTACGCGGGCGTTATGCTTTCCGGCGCGCTTGCCGGTATCGGCGGGCTTGTGTTCGTCATCCCGACGTCCACGCAGTTTAACGCCACGGTTTCCGGCTACGGCTTCCTCGCGCTTGCCGTTTTGATTTTCGGCCAGTGGAAGCCCGGCAGAATCCTCGGCTCCGCGTTTTTCTTCGGCTTCATGAAGGCCGTGGCCTCGTCGTATTCGGGCATTTCGTTCCTGCAGAACCTGCCGATTCCGGCGAACGTCTACAAGATGATTCCATATCTCGCGACGCTGATTGTCCTTGCGTTCACGTCGCAAAAATCAATGGCGCCGAGGGCGGAGGGCATCCCCTACGACAAGGGCAGCAGGTAGGAAAGGAAGATTGCGATGGAAAAGCTTTACCACGTCGATTTTGACGACAGCCACGGCGCGAAGTACGTCATCCTGCCCGGCGACCCCGGCAGGGTGGAAAAAATCGCCCGGAATCTTGAAAACCCGCGGTTTTATCATCAGAACCGCGAATACACCACATGGCTCGGCGCGCTTTCGGGCGAGACCGTCATGGTGATGTCCACGGGCATGGGCGGGCCGTCCACCGCCATTGCCGTTGAGGAGCTGTACATGACCGGCGTCCGGAATTTTATCAGGGTCGGCACATGCGGCGGCATGGCCACGCCCGTGACGGGCGGCGACGTCGTGATTGCGACGGGCGCGGTCCGCATGGAGGGCACGACGAAGGAATATGTTCCGATTGAATTCCCCGCCGTTGCGAACCTTGACGTCACGAACGCGCTTGTAAAAGCCGCAAAAAACCTGGGCGCCACGTGGCACGCGGGCGTCGTGCAGTGCAAGGATTCGTTCTATGGCCAGCACAGCCCCAATCGCATGCCGTCCGGGTATGAGCTTAAGGATAAGTGGGACGCATGGCTCAAAGCCGGGTGCCTCGCGTCCGAAATGGAAAGCTCGACGCTTTATATCGTGTGCCAGATTTTGGGCGCCAGAGCGGGCTGCGTCCTGAACGTCGTCTGGAACCAGGAGCGCCGGAGGCAGGGCTTAAGCAACCCTGAAGTCCACGATACGTCGCTTGCGATCAAGGTGTCGGCAGAAGCGGTGCGGTTATTGATAGAGCGGGATAAGCAGGAGGGAAGGCTATGAGCATGAAAATATTGATTGACGATACGGTACAATATATTAAAAGCAAAACAGACTTTGAGCCTGAAATCGGAATGGTTTTAGGCAGCGGGCTCGGCTCCTACGCGGAGCAGATCGAAAACCCGGTTTATATTGATTACGGCGATATACCGGGCTTCCCCGTGTCCACCGTGGAGGGGCACAAGGGCAGGTTCGTGCTTGGCGAAAAGCTGGGCAGAAAAATCATCGCCATGCAGGGGCGCTTCCATTTTTACGAGGGGTACGAGCAGGACTTTTTATCCATGCCAATCCGTGTGATGAAAAAGCTCGGCGTCGGGAAGCTGCTGCTGACGAACGCGGCGGGCGGCGTGAACACGTCGTTCCCGGTGGGGTCGCTCATGATGATTACGGACCACATCAACTATTCCGGGAAAAACCCGCTGATGGGCCATAACCTTGACGAATTCGGCCCCCGCTTCCCCGACATGGGGGATATTTACACGAAGGAATTGCGGGTGAAACTGAAAAAAGCCGCGGAAGAAGCGGGAATTCCGCTTCAGGAGGGCGTCTACATGATGTTCTCGGGGCCGAGCTACGAAACGCCCGCGGAAATCCGCATGGCAAGGGCGCTTGGGGCCGACGCGGTCGGCATGTCCACCGTGCCGGAGGCGATCATCGCAAGGCACGCCGGTATGCAGGTGATCGGCGTCTCCTGCATCTCAAACATGGCGGCGGGGATTCTCGACGAGCCGCTCAGCCACAACGATGTCGTCAACGTGACAACACGCGCTTACAATCACTTCATCAACCTCCTTGTGGTTATTCTTAATAAAGTTTTTTAG
>JGI24701J34945_10001935_pt1 | contig 10147 bp, 10 predicted proteins | sample TergutTh196P3_FD_34945 | JGI IMG/M metagenome (IMG submission 34945)
CTCCTGTTCCTATTGTTACGACACGTTGGTTCACACATACAGGGCAAAGTTGTATGAGTAGGACAAATGGTAGCGCAACTGTCCAGCCGACGAAAACGAACGGCAACAGAATTAGTGGCGGAATATGAATGCTTATCCTTTCTAACCAAGCATTGTAAATGCGACGTTGGGCGAGTTTCGGCGGAAAACGGCGTTTATGGAAATCCGGTACTGACTTTGCAGCACGAAAAATGTTTGACACAGAATCAAAGGGAAAGACTTCAATGTTGCCGGTAGAACAACTGCTCCATTGTTCACGTAACGGAGCGAGGAATCGGCGGTCAATTTCCCATGTGAATATTCCAGCACCGACCCAAGTCAGTAACAGGAGCCAACTTGCACCAACAGTCCAAGCGAGCAGAGAAATAAAAATTATCAAACACAATGCGACGGCTTGTATTTTCGTGCGTTGGTACTTTCGTTTAATTTCAAGATCAGCATCGCTCCGCAGAAACAGAATAAACCGGCACATGAGATCCCACTGCTCTTTATTGGCGACAATTTTGTGGTCTTTCATGTCATCATAAAAACACCAGAGAATGTTTCTTGCTTCTTTGACGGCTTCGTCTTTGGTTTCGATATCGTTCAGCGCATCGTCAAAAGCAAATGCCTTAATTTCATCATTCATATACGATTCGATGGCAGCAACCATTTTATCACGTGCGTCTCTATCAATCATAAACACCTCCATCTTACAATCACTTTAACATAAACCCTTCAATTTCGTGGCGGCGATGGGCTCACCCATTCGCCAACGGTCAAATGCCCGGTCGGTCGTTTCGCCAAGCCAGGAACCTTCGGCAATGATTGGATTGTTGATACCGCAATCTTTGAGGAACAGAATGATGCCTTCAACGATTTCCGGGTGTGTCGTTGCCCCTTCGGAGGCGGGCTTGGCAACAACGAGGTTCGGCTTGATGAGCACGTTCATCCCGGGTTTGAGCCGATTGCTGACGGCGGTCTCCCGGAGGAGCGTGTATGTCATCTCCGTTGCATCCGTTCCGTAGATGATGGCAATGTCGCTCATGGCAATCACTCTAACACGTTGGAAGTGTTACGTCATCGGCAATTCGGATGACGCAATCAAGAAAGAGGCTGTCCGATAATGCCAATAGCGGTGCCATTTGGCACCGATGTTTACCGATGTTTGGCACCAAAAAACGCGGTTAACGTTGGTTGACAATGGTAGCATTTGGACAATAACGGGGCTGTTTTCTGAGTCTACAAGCGTAGTTTTTTTGCAGAAAATCTAAAAAATAGCATTTCAAAGCCGGTACAACGAGAACGATAGGGGGCATAGGTTCGAATCCTATATCGCCCAATGGCATAAAGCCTTGCATACAATACCACGAAAAAAGTCGGCTTTCCGAAAATCAGTTCGTCGTTTTGAGAACGGGAAGGACCACAAAAAAACACATCCAGCACATCCATGGTTGCAGTCGCAGTCCGTCCGGTACAGCCCCTAGCAAAATGCTAAAAATTTGCGATAATTCCATAAGGCCATTGAACCAGTCTTTATGAGCATCATCTCCGCAGAAGATTTTACGCTGTACTACGGCAGCAAAGCCGGTGTCGAACAAATTACCATGGACATCGAAGCCAATGCCGTTACGGCAATCATCGGGCCGAGCGGCTGCGGAAAAAGCACTTTCCTACGCAGCATCAATCGAATGAATGACCTCATTCCCGGCGTGCGAACCGAAGGAAAACTCCACGTCGCNGGCGAAGAAATTCACGATAAACAAATCAACCTCGTGCAACTTCGCCGAACCGTCGGAATGGTGTTTCAACGGCCCAATCCCTTTCCNAAAAGCATTTACGACAACGTCGCCTACGGCCCGCGATTGCAGGGAATCCGCCGCCGCAGTGCGCTCGACGAAATTGTCGAAAAATCGCTTCGTTCGGCGGCGATTTGGGATGAAGTTAAAGACGTGCTGAACAAATCCGCCCTTTCCATTTCGGGCGGCCAGCAACAACGCCTCTGCATTGCCCGGGCATTGGCGACGGCACCGAAAGTCCTTTTGATGGATGAGCCGTGCAGTGCGCTTGACCCGATTGCAACGACGAAAATCGAGGAATTGATCCGTTTTCTCCGCGAGGATTACACGATTTGCATCGTAACGCACAATATGCAGCAGGCCGCCCGAGTCAGCGATTGGACGGCATTTTTCTGCCTCGGAAAACTCATCGAATACGACAAAACCAACACGATTTTCACGAATCCCAAACAAAAACAAACCGAAGACTATGTTACCGGACGCTTTGGATGATGCATGATTTCACTCAACACCGTTGGCCGACGCTTTCCCAGCCGGACATTGACCAACTCTTGAAAATCGTTCTGCACGAAGATTTGCAGACCGTCGGCGATTTGACCTGTCTCGCGCTCGTTCCCGAGACCGCCCAGGGAGCAGCACGGATTACCGCCCGAATTGACGGAATCTTGGCCGGTGTGCCCCTCGTTCAGAAAATACTATCGCTCGTCGATGCTCGCCTCGTTTGGGAAAACGGACTCGCCGACGCTGCCGAATTTGCCCGCGGAGATGTCATCGGCACGATCCACGGGCCGGCAAGGGGGCTGCTGATTGCCGAACGGCCCGTCTTGAATTTCCTGGGCAGATTGTCGGGAATTGCAACATTGACAAAACGTTACGTCGATGCAGTGCAAGGGATGAATGCCGAAATTTACGATACTCGCAAGACCACACCGGGCTGGCGGCAGTTGGAAAAATATGCCGTCGTGTGCGGCGGCGGTCGGAATCATCGTGCCGGACTTTACGATGCGGTCTTAATCAAGGACAATCATTTGGCACTGGGCCGGGAAGGCGACGAGCCTTTTTCGCCGGCGGATGCCGTCATCAGGGCCAAGGAATTTCTCCGTGAACGCTTTGGGGAGCCGTTGCCGATTGTCGAGGTCGAAGTCGATACATTGGAGCAGTTTCGGGCGGTATTGCCCGCCGAACCGGATATTGTGTTATTGGACAATATGACGGTGCCGCAACTTTTGGAGGCGGTCAGAATACGCAATTTGGCCAATTCTGGGGTGCAGTTGGAGGCGTCGGGCGGGATTACGCTGGAAACGGTGCGGAGCATCGCGGAGAGCGGCGTGGAGCGGCTGAGTGTCGGAGCATTGACTCATTCGGCTGTATCGCTGGATTTCGGACTGGATTGGCAACCGAGTCGGCGGTAGCCGACAGGGAGGCTCCATATGCGGAGTACCGCAGTTGCCGTCCGGCAGTCGGCCTGCACCCCCATCGAGGGGACTTTCTTTATCGCCGCCTTTTTGGTAGACTCTCGGGGAACAACACGAGATAATCTGATACTGAAAATCAAAGAAATTGGATGACAACACTCGCAAACACTGCTCCCACAGACATTATCGTTGAAACCCGAAATCTTACCAAGGTCTATCGGGACTTTTGGGGACGACAAAAAGTTAGAGCACTCAAAGCACTCGACCTGACCGTCAAACGCGGAGAAGTGTTCGGTCTGCTCGGGCCCAACGGCTCCGGGAAAACGACCACCATGAAACTGCTGCTCGGACTCCTTTTTCCAACCAGCGGCGAAGCNATTATGCTCGGAAAACCCGCTACCGACGTCGGGAAAAATGCCAAAATCGGATACCTGCCCGAAGAATCCTACCTCTACCGNTTCCTCAATGCCGAAGAAACCCTNGATTTCTATGGCCGNCTTTTCAGNATGTCCGGTGCCGTCCGCCGACAACGCGTTTCGCAACTGATCAATATGGTCGGCCTCGAATCCGCCCGAAAACGCCAAATGCGAGAATACTCCAAAGGTATGGCCCGTCGACTCGGACTTGCCCAAGCACTCATNAACGACCCGGAATTGATTTTGCTCGATGAACCNACGAGCGGACTCGACCCGATTGGAACGCGGAATATCAAGGATTTAATTCTNGACCTCAAAAAGCAGGGTAAGACAGTCATTATGTCCTCGCACCTTTTGGCGGATGTTCAGGATGTGTGCGACCGGATTGGCATTTTGCACCAGGGCGAACTCAAGGAATTGGGCTTGGTGGATGATTTGCTCAAGGTATCCAATCAGACGGAGTTTCGGGTATCGGGCTTGAGCGACGAGGCCAAAAACAGGATTCACCAGATCATCCAAGAGGATCAGGGAGCGGAATTATTGTATAGCGGCAATCCTTCGACGACGTTGGAAGACTTGTTTTTGCGGATCATCGAGGAGAGCGAGGCTCGGCCGGGTCGGCGTGTCCGCGGTGCTGTGGAACAGCCGTCGGGGGAGTGATCGCAAGCGGAAGCGAGGGCGTGTCCTACGGGGGCGCACGTCCCTGGCTCCTGTTTTAGATCGCATCTAGGGCATTTCTAGAATTGGCGTGCATTCGTTTTCGTCATTCCGGCGTCAGAGCATATGCGGAGAAACCAGCCGAATCGTCAGCATGCCAGTCAAAGTATGCTCCTCATGGCCGCCAAGCGTGTATACCCGTTTCCTGTTGACGAACGGAAGACCTGTTCCCTTTTTTTCGATCTCCCCATCGGCAACAAAAGGAATACTGTCCATAAACACAACAAGCATGCCGTCGGCAGGCCAAATTAAATCCTCTTCCGACATAGTCAAGTACTCCATCGTGCTCCCTTTTGCCGTTTTTACGGGAAAAGGAAGCGACGCCTGTGCCGATTGAATAAAAGCGAGTTTCGGGAATTGCGGAAAATGAATATCAATATCGCTACTGACCGTTTGACCATCAAGAGAAATCACTGAAACCGATGCAAATACATAAGGAGCAGGAATTTTTGTGCTGGCCGATGAAGACATGTACCATTTTTTTTCCGAAAGCGTAAAGGGAAATGACACATCCGCCAGTATTCCCTGTTGTGCATTGGAGGTCATAACCGGTTGGCCCTGAAAGTGATGGCGAAACCGACTGCCCCCTTTGAGGTGATGAACATGTTTGTGCCACGCTTCCTGCATCTTCGGTATATCTTCCTTGGCCACCCAATAAAAATTGATGCCGGAGAACGACGTCTTGCTCGGCCCGAGAGTGGGCTGGACTGTAATCGGATGCAGATAGGGATGTATGGGAGATTCGATGCCTGCAATCGTTGGATGCGGGATATATCCTGTTCCGGTTCCTATTGTAAGCAATCCATATTGGTTTTCTTGCCAAAGAACTTGTTCTAAATTATTGGTGTTGTATGCCTGCGTGAGGTAATTGATTTCCATCACGAATCGGACATTTTTCGCTTCCGGCCTCTGAAGATGGGCAATGTTTTCCGCAATGTGTTGTTGAATATCCGCTGTGCCATACACGGAAAGCGTGTTTTTGGTGCTAATGGTCGTTATTTTCCTTTGTGGTGGGGCTCCTCTTTGAAGAAGTTTTGTGNGCCAATCGCTTTTGGGGAGTTCTACGGACAATTTTTCAACGGAGAGATTATTGCTCACAACATTGGGCGGCGGAATCTCGATTGCTTGGAGATTATATTTACGCCAAGTGTTATCTTGTGCATTTATTGCCTGAGCAGCGAAGGAAATACAGATCAGGCAAAAACACCAAATAGAAGCAAGAGAGGGTTGAAACATGGATTCCTCCGAAGGTATGTACCGCTGGGACAGTTGGGGCATATCACTCGATGCCCGTTACATTGCCGACGTTAATAATCGACGAGCCGACGAAGAGTTTTGCGTCGCCGTCCTCGATCGTTACCTTGTCGACCTTGCCAGTTACGGATTGGTTGAGCGAATCGACGCCGGTGATCGTTTTGCCGATCAAACTCGATGCGGTTGATAGTGCCTGCCCCAATGACAAAGACTCGATGCTCGTCGTCAGCCGATCGTTCGATGTGATCGACCGCATTTGGCTGATTTGTTGGAGCATTTCGGTATTGCTCATTGGATTCATCGGGTCTTGATTTTCAAGTTCGGCAACCATCATTTTGATGAAGTCGCCCATGGTTAATTCGTTCATGCGGTCATTTTGGCCGGATGACGATGTGGGCGTTGCCGTACTGGGAAAATTGAAATCGATGGCAGACATACTAACAACTACAATGAAAAAACAAGGGGGATGTTTAATCACAAACGCACTGACTTATATCGGAAGGGTTTTAGAAAATCTTGCCCTTATTTTNGGAATTTTCGGAAAATTCCNTGCAAACGGCATAATCGTTANAATCGGCANAGNNTCCCNNTNCCAAAATTTTACACACTGCGCCGCGATGCAAACTGTTCCGCTTTGAGAATGATCGCCTTGAGCGTATCCAGCACCTGCGTCAAGATGAACGGCTTGAACAATGTCTTCGTGATGCCCGCCTGAGATGCCCGAACCGTAATATGAGCACTGTCATATCCAAAACCACGCATGAAAACAAACGGAATAAACGGCACCGATACCGACGGACAACACGGGTCATCCTTCGGCGGCTCGCAAAGTGTCTCGAGCGGACGTTGCTGAATACGCTTGCAATAAATGCACCGAACCCGTTTGAAAAAATCAAATGCCGACATATCCGGCAACTTAATATCACTCAAAAACGCGTCATAATGCGTCGTTTCCAGCATTTTGACCGCTCCAAATCCCGACGTGGATGTCTCGACCGTACAGCCGTAATAGAACAACAATCGGCCCAACTCCCGGCCAACCGACTCATCGCTGTCCACCATCAAGATTCGCCGATTTCGCAGCATCGGGTAGTTATTGCAATCCGTCGCGGAAAGTTCCGGTTGCAATTCCGGCGTAAGCGACGCAATGTGTCCCTGGAATGCCGACTGAATTTGTCGAGCATATTCGCGAACTCTCGTAAATGATGTTACGACATCATCCAGGTTGATATAGTTGGGATTATGCTGCAATTCGTCCAACGGCAAACAGGCCGTCTCGTTCAGTATCAAATTAAGCGGGCCTATCGAATCGCTGAAAACCCTTTCGATACTGCGGAATGCGGTCTCTTTTTGTTCGACCGACAGGAGTTCAAGCGTATGAATCGCCAGCGCGACATCGCTTGCGAAGATTTCGAGCAACTGCAAGTCGTAATCGTCAAACGCATTCGGCTTTTGGCTTTCGACGTTAAATGTCCCGATCACTTCGCCCCGGCAAAGAAGCGGAACCGTCAGCGAACTTCTTGCTCCGGTGGCTCCTTCGATGAAAAAAGGGTCTTCGCTCGCATCATCCATTTTGTAACTNTTGCAGTGATAGGCNACCCAGCCGGTGATCCCGTTGCCGTCTTGACTGACGTAGAGCGTTCGCTGCTGTGCTTCTTCGGAAATACCGAAGGCAAATAATGGTTCCAGGAGATTTTGATTTCTTTCGGACTTGACGCGAATTTCGACGGAATCGAATTTGAGGATTTCGCGGACATATTTGGCAATTTTCGCCTGCAAAATGGTTGTGCGTTCCTTCGGAGAACGCTTGAGAATGTCCTTTTTGGACAGGTCGGCAAGTTCTTTCCCGGCTTCCAAGAGCCGAAACCAGGTTTCTTCGCGGAGAGTGCGGTCGGTAACGTCGTGTAGACTGACGACGTATTGAACCACTTTCCCATCGGAACCGAAAACGGGACCGACTTCCATCTGCAAATACTGCGAGGCATTTAGCATTTCGAGGATGGTTACGGTGGGACTGCCGGTTCGCCTGACTTTGGAGAAGGGGAGGAAGTCGGGACCTCGCATCGCGGGTCTCCCGAGTACGGAGAAAAATTTTCGCCCGACGGGATTTCCTCCGCCAGTCCAACGGCAAAACTGCGGATTGCACCACGTAATGGTCTGTTCCAAGTCGGTCAAGACGAGTGCGGCGGGAATGTGCTCCAAAATGCACCGCTCTGGGTTGCCCGACGCTTGGTCAATGATATTTGCCTGTTCGGACATGGTTCAATTCCCTGCGATTTTATCCGCAATGCTTCCGACCGATTATAGCATGAAATATGGGAAATGCAAAGAAAATTTTGGCTTGAAATATCAGAAAAAAATCGTTATAGTACACATACGCACGCTTTTCCCTTTGCAAAACCCATATGGCAGGCGAAGTTCTCTCACAAGAAGAAGTTGAAAATCTTCTTAACATGATGGCCTCCGATGTGCCCAAACCGGCCGCCACTCCCGGCGGAGCTGGACTGGGACGGGGAATCCTCGATGAAAAACCCATCAAAACCGCGGGGCACTCCTGGACGCCCAAGGAAAAAGTGACGTCCTACGACTTCAAAAGTCCAGACCGCGTCGGAAAAGAGCAAATGAAAACGCTCCAAACGATGCACGAAGGATTCGGCAGAAAATTCGCGGCCAGCCTCTCCGCTCTGCTCCGTGCCGTCGTCGAAGTGAAACTCACCAGCGTCGACCAACTCGCTTACAGCGAATTCATCTTCGGATTGGATAATCCGACCTGCTTCAATCTGCTCCGAGCGGAGCCGTTAGAGGGGAACTTGATCCTCGATATTAGTCCGTCGATTTTGTATCCGATGATCGACCGGCTCCTGGGCGGCGGCCGCGAGCCCGCGATGACGACCCGGCGGCCCCTGACTGAAATCGAACAACGGCTCGTCCTGCGGGTCGCGAAAATGTTCCTGCAAGAACTCAAACGCGCTTGGGAAAATGTCATCGAACTCGAATTTGAAGTGATTCAAACCGAGAGCAATCCGCAGTTGATTCAAGTCGTTCCGCCGAACGAAGTCGTTATTGTGCTGTGCTTTGAGGTGATTCTGACCGATGTGCGCGGCAGTATCACGCTTTGCATTCCCTACAATTCGTTTGAGCGGATAGCGGGCAAACTTTCATCGACGGCTTGGACGGGATACAGCAGTCGAAAGCAGGCGACGCCGCAGACGATTAAGAAAATTAGCAAGGATATTCGGAATATGAAGGCCTTGGTGAAGGTCAAGTTAGCGGAATCCAAGATGAAAATGCATGAATTCGTCAATCTTCGGGTTGGTGATGTGATTTGCACGCAAAAAAATGCGTCTTCGCCGCTTTTGGTGAGCGTGGAGGGCATACCGAAGTATTGGGCGACGCCGGGCTTGTACAAAGGCTATACGGCCATCCAAATCGAAGAGAACATTGATGATCCGACGAATATCATCGCCGTGGAATGAGATGGGGCCGATTTTGTATGCCAACCGTAGAGCGTATTCAGAATTGGTCAGGACGCCCCTACGTCATCCCGGCGCAAGCCGGGAACCAGGGAAGAGGTATGCACGCTGCTCGGCTGGATTCCGGCTTTCGCCGGAATGACGATTTTTTGTCCAAAGTAAAAATAGATTCGCTCTAACCCCTAATTTACGCCGCGGGCCCTGTGAATGAGTGTCCCGTCAGAACAAACAACCCCTATGAAACACGCCATTCGATTCGAACACGACACGCTTCATTTTTCGGCGTCGCACTTCATTACGTTCGACACGCCGGAAAAGGTCGAAGCCCTGCACGGCCATAATTTTCGCATCAAGGCCGAAGTTACCGGTCCGTTGAATCAAAGAGAGTACGTCGTCGATTTTTTAATTGCATTCGATGCTCTCAAAAAGGCCTGCGAGATGCTGTCCCACAAGGTTTTATTGCCGCGTGATCATCCGTACATTGCGATCAAGACGGAGTCGGAAACCGTGCATGTTTCGATGCCGCCGCTTCAATGGTCTTTTCCGGTGGGCGACACATTGATATTGCCTGTTCGCAACACGACGACGGAATCGTTGGCGTCGTACATAGCGGGATTTTTTCGGAAGCAACTGGAGCAGGGCGGAGCGTTTGAAATGCCGGCATCGCAGTATAGAATCACGATTGAAATCGAGGAATCGCCTGGCATGTGGGCCGTATTTCGGGATTAGAACATTTCTCGAAATAGAGCGGCTTCATAACCCGCCTTTCTCAACTAAAATGAAAGTGCAGCATATCGCCGTCTTGGATCACATAATCCTTCGGCTCACGACGGACAAGATTTTCCGCCTTCACCGCACGCTCACTGCCCAACCGGATGATGTCTTCCGCCCTGATTACCTCGGCCCGAATAAATCCCTTCTCCATATCCGTATGAATCGCTCCCGCCGCCTCCAAAGCCGTTCCGCCACGCCGAACAAGCCAAGTCCGCAATTCCTTGTCGCCCGCCGTAATGAAAGTCATCTGGCCCGATGCGGATAACAGCATTCGGATTACC
>JGI24701J34945_10001937_pt1 | contig 10144 bp, 12 predicted proteins | sample TergutTh196P3_FD_34945 | JGI IMG/M metagenome (IMG submission 34945)
CCCATGCAGTAAATCTCATCGGCTCCGGCTATATCCATGGCCACCAGGACGGCAGGGTGGATGCCGCCGGTTTCCTTACTCGCCGGGGATGCGGCGGCAACCCTTTCAACGCCCGCGATGCGCGCGGGAATTATGGACATCAGCGCGGATGACGGCAGGGGATAACGCCCGGCCGGCACGTAGCAACCGCATGATTTGATGGGGATCAGCCGGTGGCCCAGCGTCACTCCCGGGGTAATCTCGTAACGCAGTTCTTTGAAAGCGTCATGCTGACGAGCCGCGAAATTCCTAATTCTGTCGGCGGCGAATCTGAGATTTTGAGCTGTTTCAGATTCTACTAATGAGTAAGCTTTTTTCACCGCGTCCGGGTCCACTCTCAGAGCCGGCGGCCTGTATCCGTCGAATTTTTCAGTGTAGTCAAGGACGGCTTTGTCGCCGCCGTCACGGACGTTATTGATAATATCCCTCACTGTCCGCTCGGCGGAGGTTTTTTCCCCCTCGGCATATGTATGTTTTTTCCGCAGAGCTTCTTTAAAAATTTTCATTTACGCATGTCCTCCTTATAACCAGTCAGAAAAAATTTACACAGACGAAATATTATACAGAGAGAGGGCGCTCAAGATCTATTATCATGCCGTCGCGCGCCGGGATCACCCTCGTATATTTTGTGGACAGCCGGCGTGCCGGATATTCTTCGCCGAGGTCCAGCATCTCTTTGCCCATGTGCGTGATGACGGCAATTTTTGGACGCAGGATTCCCAGGAGGGATTTGATATCGGTGATGGTCATGTGGTCGAGCCGCGCTCTTGGGAATTTCAGAGTGGCGTTGATCACGAGCGTTTCGCATTCCGCGTATCTTTGTGCAAAATCAGGCATGGGGGCGGTGTCACTTATCAATCCCCAAGTCGGAAGTCCCGCGCGCCGGATGATAAAGCCGAAACACTGGACCCCGTGATGCGAGTGCCGCACCGACTCGATAGTGACGCCCCGGACAGGGGACGCGATGGCCCCATCCTCGTGGACGACAATTTTGTCTATCCTGTCGATAAGATACCGCATAAGCACCCTGTCGCCATCCTCAGCGCAGTCGCGAGTCAGGAGGACGAAGCCCCTGGGGAGGCGCGATTTTAAAATCATGCCCTCGGAGAGCGCGTTTATATCTGAGCTGTGGTCCAAGTGCCTGTGAGTCAGTATCAACGTGTTTATGTCGATGGGGGAGAGCGGGGGAGAGGCCTCGCATATTTTAACCAGACTGCCGGGCCCCGGATCAATCACTCCTCTGGAACCGCCGTATGAAAACCAGATTCCGCCGGTCGACCTGCGTTGTGATAACATGATAAAACGTGTGCCTGCCGTGCCAAGAAAACGAATAAAATTTTCGGGGTAAGAGCCCCGCATAATAATTCCTCCAAAGAAAAAAATACTGCAAAAATTTTTTATTTTTATAATTTTCGGCGCAATGGGTATTACAGAGAGTATTATATCCGCTTAATAGCCATTAATAATGTGAATTGCTGGATTTTATTTTAGAGGTACGTAGAAATACATTTTTTGTGATATCCTCATGTAGAGGTAAAGTATGCAGGGGGGTGGAAGTATGAGTGACTCGCGAGATTTATGGATGGTAGGCGACCTGCTGGACGCAATGTCCGGTTCCAATATCCCGAATTACGTTACGATGGTAATTCAGGAAGTGCAGGCGTGGCTTGTATCCAACATTTCCGAGGAGTACGCGATAGACCCGGCGGACGCGGCGTCGGGAGAGCGAAATATATCCGCCGACCTGGAATATCTGATGTCCCAGATAGAATGGGCAAGCGCTTACGCTGATATTCTTCCATCCCTGAAAGGCACGCCGAGGCAGGAGGATGCTCTTATACTTTCAGTCGGTCCAATAATCCTCGACGAGGGCCTGCGTATGCTTATTGACCACGCCGCCCTTTTCGCGAGTGACGTCTGCCGCAGGGTGTGGATGATTTCCGACACATGGGTGATCGGCGACGTGATCCCTTATATCCCGCACCTGAAAGCTCTCCGCGAGCGGGGTTTCAAGATACATTTCATGCTCGTGACCCCGTGGAACTATTTTGAGATACCCTGGAACAACGTTATCGGGGAAGCTAAGTAGAGCTTATCGATAAAGCTCCCGGTTGCGCCCGCGGCAAAAGCCGGGAATACGATGCCTCGAATCGCGGCGTCGATGATATTTTCATTGCCTGCGTCGATGACCTAAGCGGATTTTTCTACAACATCGCCACCAGATATCCCATCGCTCCAAATCAGTACTCGCGTCTAGGGTCGCGGGATCCTGACACTTCCCCCGTTTCCGTGTCGACCAAAATCGCGTTTACGTCGCCCATTGGATCTCTCAAAGCCAGAGTGTAGCCCATATTCTCCAGCTTGTCCGCCACGTCCTGTACCAAGCCGTATTTCTCGTATCGCAATTCGTCGGGCAGCCACTGCATGTGGATTCTCGGAGCCGCAACGGCCTCGCTGCCGCCATTATGCGGATAGTCTCCGAGGACGCGAAACCGAGTTCGCCGATGTTCGCGTTTTCCATTACGTTAAGTATTTGCATCAGGTGCGTACCGCCGGAACTTGGAGGGCTCATGGAAATTATTTCGTATCCTCGGTATGTCCCCTTGACCGGTTCGCGCCACGCTATATCGTATTTTTCCAAGTCCTCCAGCGTTATAATGCCGCCGTTTTTCTCCATGTCATCGGCAATCAGCTTTGCGGTCGTCCCTTTATAAAACCCGTCGTCCCCTTCCCTGGCTATGCGTTTTAACGTTTCGGCCAAGTCTTTCTGCACCAGCAATTCGCCCTGTTTGTAAGAAGTTCCGTCGGCTTTCAGGAAATATTTTTTGGACGACTCGAACATTTTGAACGTGTCGGCGTACTCGGCCATCGTAATCTCTCCGAAGCCGTCTACCAAAAAACCTTCCTCTGCGAGTTTAATTGCCGGGGCAATTATCTCCTCCAGCGATTTCGTCCCGTATTTGGAGAGCATCGCGTTGAGTCCCTTCACCGTTCCCGGCACGCCCGCGGCTAAGTAACCCACTGTGCTTGCGTCCGGTATCACATTGCCGTCCTCGTCGAGGTACATGTCCCGCGTCGCGGCGAGCGGCGCCTTCTCGCGGAAGTCGGCCGCGACCGTTTCTTTGCCGTCCTCGTGTATAATCGCGAAACCGCCGCCGCCGATATTGCCGGCTGCCGGAAGAACGACCGCCAATGCGTACCCGACCGCCACAGCGGCGTCAACCGCGTTGCCGCCGCCGTCGAGTATTTTCTGCCCAATCTCATCGGCAAGCCTGTGACTGGACAAGACAAGCCCTCCGGGGCCTCCCTTTATAGGGGGGTATGCCGCGGCATCCGTTCTCTCCGCTCCCATTGCCGGAAATATGGCGAACAGGGCTATAACACAAACGGCAATTATTTTTTTGCGGGTAGTATGTTTTATATAATGACCCTCCTTAATAAGTTTGGAACGTACGGGTTTAATTTGTCCATATTATAACCTTATCTCACAACACTGCCGAGGTAGGTCCATATCGCCCAGACGATGATGGAGGGCAACGATGTGATGTCGCTGCTTGATGAACTGCGGGAAAAGTGCGATTTGATCGTTCACTGAAAAATAAAAAGCCAAACTCATATTGACATATTTCCATGTATCCATACACTATATATTTAATAATATGAATATGAGGTGGCGCGCCGCGTTATGGATCGCAAATATTTGGAAAACGCCCGAATTTTCAAAGCCTTCTGTGATGAGAATCGATTGATGGTCTTGGAAATGTTGCAAAGCGGTGAAAAATGCGCCTGTGTATTGCTTGAAAAACTGGCGATCTCGCAACCGACATTATCCCATCATATGAAAATACTCGTTGACAGCGGTATTGTCGCCGCCCGAAAAGAAGGCAAATGGATGTTTTACTCAATAAGCGCGGTGGGAAGTGAAAACGCCGCTCGGTTATTACGAGAATGTACCGAGATTTCGATAAACGAAACTGATGCGAGCAATGCGGATTGTTATGAATAAGTAGGTTGATAGCGGAAACAAGCGTCATAAAAGAGAATTGCATTTGTCACAAAATAAGTATCGAGGAGGATTGTTGTAATGAATGAAAAAAACAGTTGTTGCGGTGAAATGTCAATCATCGAACAGGTAAAGGACTACTACGGCAAGCAATTACAAGGCACAAATAGTCTTAAAGTTAGCGCATGTTGCGTTGAAAGTCCCCCGGCGGAAGTGCGCTCTATTCTTCCCTATATCGCCGATGAAATCAAAGACAAATATTATGGCTGCGGCTCGCCTTTGCCGCCGCTGCTTAGAGGAATGACCGTCCTTGATTTGGGTTGTGGAACAGGAAGGGATGTTTACGTTGCTTCAAAGTTGGTCGGCGAGTCCGGTCATGTGATAGGCGTTGATATGACGACAGAGCAAATCGAAATCGCAAAAAAATATCAAGACGAGCAGCGCAGGAGTTTTGGTTACGATAACTCGAATGTTACGTTTCATCAAGGTTATATAGAAGATTTGAAAAGCGTCGGCATAGAGGACGATAGCATAGATGTTGTAATTTCTAATTGCGTAATCAACCTGTCGCCAAACAAAGAGCAGATTTTCAGAGAAATCTATCGTGTCCTGAAACCGGGCGGCGAATTGCATTTTTCGGATGTTTTTGCCGACCGGCGTATCCCGGAAGATTTGTCAACCGACCCTGTTCTGCGCGGTGAATGTTTGGGCGGCGCTTTGTATGTGGAAGATTTTCGCAGGCTTATGACNGCGGTTGGTTGGGCTGATTTCCGCTACGCAAGCATACGGGAATTTGACTTGGATAATGAAAACATAAANCGTAAAATTGGNTTTGTAACTTTTACTTCGCGCACTGTGCGGGCATTCAAACTGANNGACTTAGANGATATTTGTGAGGATTATGGTCAAGTTGCCTATTACAATGGCCGTATTCCGGGGCATTCGCATTTCTTTGACCTTGACGATCACCATCGCTTTTTTACGAATAGACCAATGCTCGTCTGCGGAAATACATCGTCCATGCTTACAAATACCCGCTTCGCAAAAGTTTTCAAAGTAACCGACCGCATTACGCATTTTGGCGCATTCGCGGGTTGCGGGTCAGACAGCGCCTCAACGGCAGTCGAAAACACGCAATCGAAATCGTCTTGTGCGCCTGGCTGCTGCTAATCAAATCAACGTGCGTTGCCGCCGGTTTTCAAAATATTATTAGGAGGTATTTTTATGAAACCAGTTGTAGACATGAAGCGCTGCTTTGCCAGCAAAACGGTGTGCATGGCAATCAAACTCTGCCCGGTAGGAGCGNTTGGCTACGCCGAGGATGACGAACCCATTTTAGACAAAACCCTNAAATGCAACTGTGATGAGCGCGAAGAACGAGGCTTAACCCCNATGTCGGTGAAAGGATATGAAGCCGGGTGCGATTGTGAGGGCGGNTGCGGCACTGATGGCGGCGATGATTTGTATGCCTGTGGCGGCACGCCCTATGGCAGAATTATCATTGACTATGACAAATGTACCGAATGCGGTATATGCGCCAAAGAATGCTGCGGCGACGCGATTGATATGGTGTGATTGCCGATTGGGAAGGTATCATCGACGGTACGGCGGATTGCGGCTGTCCTGAATAAATACCACGGGGGTACTGAGAANCAACGAGGAGTGTTGTTAATGAGCCAAAATGACTGTTGCCCCGAAAACACCTGTTGTACGGAAGAAAACCGTTGTTGTTCCGGCGATACGGATAATATGCCGTTGGTTTCAACAGCCTTATCGCTCAAAGATATNCTTNGCGGGTGGAAAGTCCGTTGGAGTATCGGGCGCGATAATTACNNGATAGCGCCGGGGCTTTACGCAGTGAGGAAGCCCGATAGCGATTCCCCCGTTTTTGTCAGCGCGAATTATAAATTGACATTCGATACTCTGCGAAAAAATCTTGCGGGTTTGGACTGCTGGCTTATGATTCTCGACACTAAAGGAATCAATGTATGGTGTGCCGCGGGTAAGGGTACTTTCGGGACAGATGAATTGGTGAATCGTCTGAAAACGGTTGGACTTTCCGAAATTGTCACTCATAGAAAGTTAATTTTGCCGCAACTTGGAGCGACTGGAGTGAGCGCGAATGAGGTTTTAAAACGCACAGGATTCTCCGTCATTCGGTCCCGTGCGGGCAAGAGATATCAAGGAGTTTATCTCGTCCGGTTACAAAGCCACGCAGGAGATGCGAACGATTGAGTTTTCATTCTGGGACAGATTGGTATTAGCGCCAATGGAATTAGTTGCAGCCTCAAAGATATCCTTGTCGGTATTTGGCGTCTTGTTTCTGATCAACCTGTTAGCGGCGCGGCCATTTGGCGTCAGGGATTTTATTGCGTATGCCGCCGCTTTGTTGATCGGAGCGGTAATAACTCCGGTGCTTCTCCCTTTCATACCCGGAAAAGCCTTTTCGTTTAAAGGATGGTTGCTTGGCGCGATCGGCACGGCATTTATCATTTGGGGATATGGTTGGTTTACTCCGCCTTTTCTGCTATTAGGAATTGGATATATGCTCGCGTTACCAGCGTATGCCGCTTTTTTAGCGATGAACTTTACAGGAGCGTCTACTTATACATCGCTGTCCGGTGTGATAAAGGAAATGAAAGTCGCTGTTCCGCTCATCATTCTTTCCCTCGTCGCGGGTGTGATTCTGATCCTGATCAAAACCTTCGCAGGTTGATAGGAGGCCAAAATGAAACACAAATATTTGCAAAACGTCGCGACGCTGCGCCTTACGCCTGATAAATGCATTGGATGCGAAAGATGTACGGAAGTCTGCCCTCATGCCGTATTCCGTGTTAAGAGCGGCAAGGCTGAGATTTTCGATTTTAATAGCTGCATGGAGTGCGGGGCTTGCGCTCTGAATTGTTCTGTCGGCGCTATTGCCGTTGAAGCCGGCGTGGGGTGTGCGTATGGCGTAATCATAGGCTGGCTGACAGGAAGCGAGCCAAATTGTGGTTGTTCAAGCGGCGATAGCTGTTGTTAATGCCCATTAACTTTAGTATATATTTACGAAAAAAAGAATTTATTGACCTGCGGCAAAGACTTGAAGATGAAATGGTGTGAATCGGTGGATTGTTATGTCTGAACAAACGTGTAAAGAGTGCGGATTTTTCTATATCGAAACCGATGCGGAGAAATGTTATAAGTTACAAAAGGTAAATTCTGCCGGAGATTCCGATTGCAAAACATTTATTACCCGGCGTTACGATGACGATGAACCTTTTACTCCCGCAGAGCATGAATGGTTTCTTCAACATGATTCAGAAAAGAAGAAAATGCGAAAAATACAGGGATTGCGTTTTTAAAAAATAGATTTGTTTACCGGCGTTAAAAACAACAACTGCAACGTGGGAAAGGTGAACGCGTCGACGAAAGCAAGCCCGCTTCCATACGATATAGACAGCAGAGCTGGACACAAAAGCGCCGCCGCCGTTTTGAACTTGGCTCCCGAGTTTATTTCCGAAAAACCCTTACCTGATTACCCGCCGCGTGCAGCAGGCGGTTTCTTATTGCTTCTCCGAGACCGGCGCTGTCGGGGAGGTCCGCGATAATCACGGCCCCGCAGCTTTCCAGTTCGCGCAGTGCGGAGAACAGCCCGCGCGCGTAGTCCTCAGGAGTGTCGAATATTATACGTTTCATAGAGCCGTCCGGCGGGGTTCTCATGCCGACGTAACACCATTTCTCCGAGTTATGAAAAACCTCGAAGCCTTCGCGTTCCCACAGGCGGATCTCCGCCGAGGGGGCGTAGTGCCTGTGGCGCGTGCCGGGAGATCTGCGCCGGCTTTCGCCTTCGCAGGGAATCACGTTCGCTGCGATTTCCAGCATCTCTCGCGTCACCCCGCCGGGGCGCAGAATGGAGATGTTTTCTCCTGTGGCGTCGACCACGGTCGATTCGACGCCTATTGCCGCCCTTCCTCCGTCGAGTATCATATCCACGTTGTCCCCCAGGTCATCCCATACACTCTCCGCGGTTGTCGGGCTGGGGCGTCCGCTTCTGTTTGCCGACGGCGCGGCTATCGGCGTTCCGCTCATTTTTATAAGACGGCGGGCAATATCGTTCATCGGTGAACGAAGCGCGACGGTATCTAGTCCGGCCCTGGCGATTAGCGGCACGTTGCCAAGGGAATAGAGTACAATGGTGAGCGGGCCGGGCCAGAAGCGCTCCATCAAGCTTTCGGCAGCATCATTCAACACGGCGTACGATGACGCTTCCCTAATGTCCGTCACGTGAAGTATCAGAGGATTGTCGGCGGGGCGTCCCTTTGCCTTGAAGATTTTCATTATCGCGCCGTCGTCGAGCGCATTCGCTCCAAGTCCGTATACCGTTTCAGTAGGGAACGCAACCAGCCCGCCGTTTTTAATTATTTCGGCCGCCTTTGATATCGCTTCGTCCGTCGGCGCGAAAATTTTACGGTTTTTATCCGTCATGCCCGCTATACGTCAAAATCCTTAAAATAGGCCGCGCGGAATCCGGGGAACCCGCCTTCAATTATCGACCGCCGCGCTTCGCTTACAAGCCGGATGAGAAAACGCAGATTATGCCAGGTGCACAGCCTTGCCGCCAGTATCTCTCCCGACCTGTAGAGGTGCCTTATGTAAGCCCTGGTGTAATTTTTGCAGGCGTAACAGTCGCAGGTTTCGTCAATCGGCGAGAAGTCGCGCTCGAAACGCGCGTTCTTNATGTTTATTCTGCCCGTCCGCGTGAACAGATTGCCGTTTCGCCCGTTTCGAGTCGGAAGCACGCAGTCGAACATATCGACGCCCCGCGCAATGCCCTCTACCAGATTCTCCGGCATACCGACGCCCATAAGGTAGCGGGGGCTCCGGCGCGGCAGGGCGCGTTGCATTACGTCCAGGATTCCGTACATTTCCTCGTGCGTTTCGCCCACGGAGAGCCCGCCCACCGCGTAACCGTCAAATCCTATCCCGGCTATCCGCTCCGCGCATTCCCGGCGTTGATCTTCGAAGAGAGCGCCCTGGATTATGCCGAAAATCGCCTGATGTTTTATTTCATTTTCGAGCCAGAAATTTTTGCACCTACGCGCCCAATTCACCGTCCGCTCCACTGCGGCCCTCGACGTATCTTCCGACGCGGGGAGAGGCACGCACTCGTCGAAGCACATGGCTATGTCGCTGCCCAGGCTCCTCTGCACGCTCATCGACAACTCCGGTGTCATCAAGTGTTTGCCGCCGTCAATGTGTGAACGGAACTCCACGCCTTCGTCAGTGATTTTACGAAGCTCGGAGAGTGAGAATACCTGAAAGCCACCGCTGTCCGTGAGTATCGGATATGGCCAGCTCATAAACGAATGCAGCCCTCCGGCAAGCTCCATGACTTCCGTGCCGGGGCGCAAGTACAGATGATACGTGTTGCCGAGGATTATTGCTGCGCCTATTTCTCTCAATTCGGGCGTAGTCATCGCCTTAACGGTCGCCTGTGTGCCCACAGGCATGAATACCGGTGTTTCGATGAGGCCGTGCGGGGTGGCGAGTTCCCCCGCGCGCGCGCCGGTCACGGGGCACTCGCGAATTATTTTGAACTCGAACATCCGGCCGCCGTCTAGGTCTTGCATTCCAGCATTAAAGTTTCAATCAAGGCTATGGCTTCGTCATATTCGTAAATTAAAATGTTGTCGGATATGTTTCTGATTACAGAGTTAATATTCGTGCCATGCGTAAATCTCAGCAGGTTCTCGATAATGCTGTGCATGGCGCCGGCGTTCAAAATGTCAATCGCCGATTTCAATTCCGCGAGAAGCGTTTTCAGTGCTTCCGTGTCGGTATCAGAGGCGGATTTCATCTCCACGGGCCGGAGCAGATTATTTATATCGAAGAGAAGAGTTTCTAAGGCCCTCATGAATTCATCGCTGTGCATTCCAATATAGTTTAAATCCTCCCGCTTTCCCGCCATTTCAAGAGCATATGCGGCATCGGACAGCTTATCAGCGCCTATGAACGCGAAGGCGCTCTTCAACGCATGTACATGAATTGTGTACAGGGTCAGATTATCTGTTTCAAGGCAATTCTTGATTTCGTCAATCCTTTCAATACCATCTTTATAAA
>JGI24701J34945_10001941_pt1 | contig 10140 bp, 7 predicted proteins | sample TergutTh196P3_FD_34945 | JGI IMG/M metagenome (IMG submission 34945)
AGCTTCAGAAACCACGGATTCTCACTGATTATCACGGATTTACACGATATCTGTAAATTAAAAATTCCGTGGAAATCCTTAAAATCCGTGCTAATCTGTGGTTAATGTTATTAGGTTAACGCATATAGCATCAGGCACCCGAAGCGTGTAGCGTTTCGCCAAAGCGACGCTATATAGCGCACAACTGTTAAAGAGAAAAGTTAAAAAAGAAGAGGGAAAGAGGCTCATGAATGGCACTGAAAATGTTGCTAATGTGAGGTTTTTTTTGTTATGATATAAATATAGGGGAAATAAATGGGACTAGTACATACAGAAATCACCTTGAAAAATGTCGAAGATAAGATTAAAGCCAAAAATGGATTGATACCCGCGCAGGAAATCCGGCAAATGACTGTCACTGCGCTTGTTGACACCGGCGCGTGGACGCTTGTTATTAACGAAGCCACCCGCAATAAACTCGGCCTTGATTATGCAGGCAAACAAACCCCCGGCACCCTTGCCAACGGCGAAATAGGCAATTACGACATGGCAGGGCCGATAGAAATTTATTGGAAGGATCGCAGTGTCATCTGTGAAGCAATAGTATTGCCCAAAGCCAACGACATCCTGCTCGGAGCTATCCCCCTTGAAGCGATGGACTTGGTCGTAAACCCAATGAATCAAGAAGTAGTCGGCGCGCACGGCGACCAAATAATGCACAAGATTTACTGAGTCTATGCAGCGGTGTCAATGAAGGGAAAAGTTAATAGGGAAAACGTATTAGAGAAGGAGAGCTCCATAAAAAGATAATTGCAAAAAACCTTTATAATTCTTCTTAATATCATAGAATTTGAATGTAAAAATGAGTTTTCAAACAGCAAGTTCGTGTTGTTAGTGTGGTTTGTGGTTAGATTCTCGTTAAGTTTTTGATGTTACAGTCTACTCAAAGGAATTTTCTATTGACAAAAAATAGACAATACAGCCATAAAATGTATAGGAGAAGAGAGGTTATTATGCATCTACAGGATTTACGAAAAAAAATCGACGAGATTGATGAGGGGCTGGTTGATCTGTTTCAACAGCGCATGGATGTGTCCGCAGAAATAGCGCGGCACAAGCAGGAAAATAATCTGCCGGTATATGACCCGGCCCGTGAGCGGCAGAAGCTGCACGACCTTTCCGGAAAGGTTAAAGAAGGCCGCCAGGCGCATATCACGGCGCTTTATTCGCTGCTCTTTGATTTGAGCCGTGCCGAACAGGAGCGGATTCTAAGCCCCGCGTCTGAATTAACAGACAGTATTCAAAGCGCTGTGCGGGATACGGAATGGACTTTCCCCAACCGTACAACCATTGCCTGTCAGGGTACGGAAGGCGCTTATTCCCAGCTTGCTGCGGAAAAATTGTTTGCACTGCCAAGCATTATGTACTTTAACACTTTTGACAGCGTCTTTTCCGCGATTGATACAGGGCTTTGTTCCTACGGCGTCCTTCCGCTGGAAAACAGCACGGCAGGATCAATCAATCAAGTATACGATTTGATGATGCGCTATCCCTTCAGTATCGTAAGGAGCGTACGCTTAAAAATCGATCACTGTTTACTCGCAAAAGAGGGCACTAGCTTATCGACAGTAAAAGAAGTTTTTTCCCACGAAATGGCAATTGAGCAGTGCGCAGGCTACTTAAAATCACTTGGCTGCAAGGTGACGGTATGCGAAAATACAGCAGTAGCCGCCGAAATGGTAGCGAAGTCCGAACGCAGCGATGTTGCAGCCATCTCATCGCGTAACTGTGCCGCCCTGTACGGGCTGTGCCGTCTTGCCGATTCTGTGCAGGATCATGGCAACAACTATACCCGTTTTATCTGCGTTTCAAAAACACCTGCCATTTATCCCGGCGCAGACAAAACCAGCCTTATGCTGACCACGCCGCACAAGCCGGGTTCCCTGTATAAAATTCTATCACGTTTTTATATTCATGGTATCAACCTGATCAAACTGGAAAGCCGCCCCATTCCCAACAGGGACTTTGAGTTTATGTTTTATTTCGATCTTGAAATTTCCGTTTACTCCCCGGCTCTGGTTCAGGCTCTCAGGGAATTGAATGATTTATGCGATGAGTTTTATTACCTTGGCAGTTACTCGGAAGTGGTTTAGTGCAAAAGTTCGGGCTGCTCGGTGAACATTTGACGCACAGTTTTTCTCCGTTCATTCATGCCGAATTGGGCGATTATGAATACCTGTTGTTTGAAAAAAGGCCAAAAGAAATGGAAGCCTTTCTTTTGCAGGGTGATTTTGACGGACTGAATGTTACTATTCCTTACAAAAAAGCCGTTATCCCCTTCTGCAAAACACTTTCCGAAACCGCCCTCTCCGCCGGCAGCGTAAACACAATTATGCGTCTGCCGGACGGTTCGCTGCACGGCGACAATACCGACTGTTACGGATTTGCCCGGCTGCTTAAAAAAGCGGGCATCGATCCTGCCGCCGGAAAAACCGTTGTTCTCGGCAGCGGCGGCTCGTCCCTGGCTGTACAAGCCGTGTTACGTGATATGAACGCAAAAGATATTGTTATTGTATCCCGAAACGGAAAAATCAGTTATAAAGATATCGAAAAATACTGCGATGCAGCCCTGCTTGCAAATACAACGCCGGTGGGAATGTACCCCAACAACGGAATATCGCCTGTCTCAGATTTAAGCATTTTTAAACAGTGCGGGGCGGTGATCGATTTAATCTACAATCCTGCAAGAACAGAACTGTTGCTGCAGGCGGAGGAACTTGGCATTCCCGCTTTCAACGGGCTTGCAATGCTTGTAGCACAGGCAAAAAAAGCGGCGGAAATATTTACAGGCGCATCTATCCCCGATGATACAATCGAAGCAATCGCCTCAAAAATAACCCGCAAGACCTGTAACATCGTGCTTATAGGAATGCCAGGCTGCGGAAAAACAAGCATTGGCGAGGCTCTTGCAAAAATGACCGGGCGTCTTTTTGCAGACACAGATGAGTGGGCAGCCAAAGCCGCCGGGAAACCGGTACCGGCCATTATTGCCGAAGATGGAGAGGATAAATTCCGCAAACTGGAAACAGATGCGCTATTGGAGCTAAGTAAACAAAGCGGCCTTGTTATTGCGACTGGCGGCGGAGTGGTAAAGCGGCCTGCCAACAGGAGCATTATGCGGCAAAACGGCACAATGGTATTTTTAGACAGGGAATTAAGCAAACTGCCTGTTGTTGGCAGACCGCTTTCCGAACGGGACGGCATCGCGGCGCTGGCGGCAGAGCGCCTCCCGCTCTATTCGCAGTGGAGCGAACACACCGTTCCTGTCTGCGGCATTGAAGAGACTGCGTCGAAAATCCGGGAAAAACTGGGCCTGGCCGGTATTTAAGCGAGTATATTAATGTTTTGTCCCATTTTGGGATCAGCAAAAAACTGGGCGCTGGCAAGCATTTTTTCCAAAGCCGCCCCCTGTTCTTTCGCCATTTTCAGGCTCATCGCCTGAACCTGAAATCCTGCCTGCTCCTGAACCCTGGCCTGTGGCATATTAACCATTGTTGATTGAGTGTCCATGTACTAATTGTAACACCCATTCGGCGAAAAAACAAGAAAATCAGCATGCATTTTGTATAAAGCCGACTGTAGACCAAAAAAAACTAAAATGGTACAATGGCGGTACAATAACAACTCAAGAGGTGTGGCATTTATGGCTTTTAAAGATAAAAAAGCGCCGGTAAAAGAAAAACAAACGTCATCTTCGGAAATTGCGCGCCGGTTTAAGGAAAACCCGGGCGTTTTTATCGGCACCATAGTTGTACTGGTGCTGGTAACTGTCTCATTCGTAATAGTTCCAGCCATCGTCCCCGAATACAGCAGGGGCAGGGGCGGAGATTTGACATTCGGATATTATGACAAAGTCCCTATCAGCTATGTACCCGGAAATTATTTTGCACAGTATCTGGAAAGATACATGAGTTATTATCAGAGCATGGTCAATGAAGAAAATTATCAATCCATCAGCTTTGAAGCCTGGAGGGGGGCATTTGAGGCGACGGCAGTACACACAGCCATTTTACAGGAAGTAAAAAAATCGGGTTACACTGTTCCGTCGAAAGTGGTGGACAGGGAGGTTGCCCAACTGCCCATGTTCCATGAAAACGGACGATTCTCAACAGCGCTTTACCAGCGCATGTCCAGCAGCGACAGGCTTACCCTCTGGCGCCAGATACAGGACGATATTGCCAAGCAGATATTCTTTTCCGATATGAACTCACTTCTTAAATCTACGGAAGAGGGAAAATTCATCGGGAATATGGGCAGCCGAATGAGAAGTTTTGATATGGCCGCCTTTTCGGTAGACGACTTTCCGGATTCAGAATGTTTAGCCTATACACAGGAATATCCGCAACTGTTCAGGGAAATTAATTTGTCAAGGATCAGTGTCAGCTCCGGCGAAAGGGAAGCACAGCAGATTCTTGCCTCTATAAAAGACGGGAGTCTTACTTTTGAAGATGCAGCCAGAGCCTACTCCCAGGACAGTTATGCCGACAGGGGCGGAGACATGGGCGTTCGCATCTCCAACGAACTCCAATATGAAATAACAAATCCCGCGGATTTGGAAAAAGTAATGAGCCTGGAAAGGGGCGAACTAAGCGATATAATTCACATTGAGCCCTGGTGGACTTTCTTTAGAGTCGAAGAAACAGCGCGGCCTGTTGATTTTAACGATGTAATGGCTGCGGATAAGGTTCGCAACTATATAAGAAATTTCGCCCGCGGGCGCATGGAAGACTGGGCAATAAAACAAGCTTCAGACTTTATAGCTGAAGCAAACACATTAAATTTTGATGCTGCGTTAAGCAGGCTGAGTAAAGAGAAGCAAAGCTTCGGGCCGATTCCGTTAAATTACGGGAATGTGGATCTCTTTACTTCTCTTAACGATAACATGGTACCGGAACTCAGCAATTCCGCATTCGACGATTATTTCTGGAGGACTATTTTTTCCACACCGGTAAATACTTTATCACAGGCCCTGGTACAAGGTTCCAGCGTGCTGGTGTTTCTTCCAACAGAAGAAATTGAAGCGGAAGAATCCAGCACAGAGGGAATTGCTTCTACTTACTCATCATACTGGCTGAACTACAGAACAGAAGAATCGATTTATAATTATTTCCTGAAAAGCGATAAAATGGACAGCCGCTTCTCGGAAACATACTTTAATAACTTTTTTGCCCCGGGCGGCTAAGAATGCAAGGGCGGCCTTTCATAAGGAAAGGGAAGACCCTCCTTTCGGGAATTGATCCGGCTCGCCGCGGAGAACAGATTGCGAATGCTGTTTCCGTAAAAGACAGAACCCTGTATCTCTGCCCTTCCCCGCTTTATGGTTACGGACTGCAGCGGCTGCTGTCAAGGATTGAAAAGGAAGCTCCGGATTCGGCAGTACTCTGCGTGGAGGCCGAGCCGGAGTTATACGAACTTTCATTAAAAAACATTGATCCCTCCCCCGCTGCCGCCGGAAAACTGCGCATAACAAACATCAGCGAAAGCGGCGCCCTTTGCGCCTTTGTAAGACAGGCATGGGGCGCCAGAAATTTCCGGCGGCTGGAACAGATACGGCTCTCCGGCGGCTGGCAGCTTTATCCCGATTTATATAATTCCCTGGCCGATGCGCTCAGACGGGAAATCGCCGTTGACTGGAGCAATGCACTTATACTGACAAAGCTCGGCCGTCTTTATACCCGTAACATGCTTCGAAATCTTGCCCTTATCCCCACCTGCTCTTCGATAGAGCATCTTTCCTTTGGAGAGGATCCGGTTCTTGTTTTGGGAGCTGGTCCCTCGCTGGACGAAACACTTGCCGGTCTTGACCGCGTCTTTGGAGAAAAACTCCAAATGCCGCAGACACGCCCTTTCAGGATTATCTGCGCGGATACCTGCCTGCCTGTTCTGCATGAAATGAATATTGTGCCCGACCTTGCGGTGATACTGGAAAGCCAGCACTGGAACCTTGGAGATTTTATCGGCTGCAGGGGCTGGAATGTCATTGCGGCAATGGATCTTTCGGCGTTACCGGCATCAGGCCGTGTACTGGGCGGCGAAACATATCTTTTTTCGACTGAATGGACAGAGCTAAGTATTTTCAAACGGCTAAAGGAGGCCGGGCTGCTCCCTATGTCCATACCGCCGCTGGGGTCGGTGGGCCTTTGCGCGGTAGAGCTTGCCCGCCTTCTGGGCCGGGGGAAAATTATTACAGCCGGTATTGATTTTTCCTTTACGCTGGACAAGTACCATGCCCGCTGTACCCCCGGCCATAAAAGCCGAATGGCGTCGCAAAGCCGTTTTGACAGCATTCTTAATGCCGCTGCAGCCTTCGCGCCCGCCGCTTTCAGCGTTATCTCTAAATCGGGTCTTTCTGTACACAGCAGCCCCGCCATGCGTAATTACCGCAGTCTTTTTGAGCAGGAATACAGTGCTGAAAAGCGGCTGTTTTGCATCACAGACAGCGGCCTTCCACTGGGTATTCAATGCCTTTCACCGGAGGACGCATATAAAGCGCTGGCTCCGATGGAAACTGCGGCGGCCGCCGGCGTAACCGGGAAAGAGCAGGCGGTAAACAGCAAAGCACTCAATGAAAAATTAAAATTATTCCTGCACGAAGAAAAAAACCGGCTGATGCAGCTAAAAAAAATTCTTTGCGGAGAAGAACCGGATCATGGGCCGCTTAATACCCTGATCGATGAATGTGATTACCTGTGGTCTCATTTCCCCGATTACGCCGGCGGCCGCCGCCCCGATGAGGCGGATATATCATTCCTTAAACGCCTTCGCACGGAAATCGACCCCGCCCTCGCCCTGCTGGACAGGACAATTAATCGTCTTTTGTTTTAAGCACAGCCAGAAACGCGCTCTGCGGCAGCTCCACATCGCCGACCATTTTCATGCGTTTTTTGCCTTCCTTCTGTTTTTCCAGGAGTTTGCGTTTGCGCGTAATGTCGCCGCCGTAACACTTGGCCAGCACGTCCTTGCGCAGGGCGTTGACAGTTTCCCGTGCGATGATGTGGCTGCCGATTGAGCCCTGAATGGGGATTTTGAACTGCTGCCTGGGGATTTCGTCCCGCAGCCGCTCGCAGACCTTGCGCGCCCTGTCGTAGGCATTGCCCTTGTACACAAGCTGGGAAAGGGCGTCTACAGCCTTGCCGTTAAGCAATATATCGAGTTTTGCCAACTCAGTCGGCTTATAGCCGGAGATATCGTAATCAAATGACGCATAACCCCTGCTGGTGCTTTTCAGCCTGTCGTAAAAATCGAATAACACCTCCGAAAGGGGCATGTCATAGATCATTTCCACGCGTTTTTCATCAAGATAGGTCATATTGGTCTGAACCCCCCTTTTTTCAAGGCAGAGGGTAATTATATTGCCAAGAAATTCCGCAGGGGTGATTACCGACGCGCGTATATAGGGTTCTTCGGCNCCTTCAATCCGGCCTTCNTCCGGATACTCCATGGGGTTATCTACCATGATTTCCTGGGCGCCGCGNAGTTTCACCNTGTACTTAACCGACGGCGCGGTAAAAATTACCGATTGATTAAATTCGCGCTCCAGCCGTTCCTGCACAACTTCCAGGTGGAGCAGCCCCAGAAAACCGCAGCGAAAACCAAAACCCAGGGCAACCGAAGAATCTTTTTCATAAATAAGAGATGCATCGTTGAGTTTTAGTTTTTCCAGGCTTGTGCGCAATTCTTCGTAGTCATTGGAATCGACAGGATAAATCGAAGAAAACACCACCGGCTTTACCTCGCGGAACCCTGGCAGGGACTGGGCACATGGATTGTCCGCCCCTGTAACGGTATCGCCAACACGCACATCGCTTACGGTTTTTATCCCTGCGATAATATAACCCACATTTCCGGCGGAAAGCTCTCCTGTCTCTACAAGCGCAAGTTTGAAAACTCCTGCAGTTTCAACCTCGTAAACCGAGCCGTTGGACATAAAGGAAATCTTCATTCCTTTTTTTATTGTTCCTTCGAAAAGCCGCAGATGCACCACCACCCCGCGGTAGGGATCATAATGGCAGTCGAAAATAAGAGCGCATAACGGCCCGGCCGGATCTCCTTTTGGCGGGGGAATACGCTGAACAACGGCTTCAAGGAGTTCATCAACGCCGGTTCCCTGCCTGGCAGAAACCAGGAGGGCATTGTCAGCATCAAGCCCCAAATCCTTTTCGATCTGCCTTTTTGTATTTGCCACATCAGCGGCCTGCATATCAATTTTATTAATTACCGGCACGATTTCCAGATTGTGTTCCAGCGCAAGGTACATATTCGACAGGGTCTGTGCCTGCACTCCCTGGGTTGCATCCACCAGCAGCAGCGCCCCTTCGCAGGAATTAATCGCCCGGCTCACCTCGTAACTGAAATCAACATGTCCGGGAGTATCAACAAGATTTAATTCGTAATCCAGACCGTCTTGCCCGGTGTAGGGAATAGTAACAGCCTGGCTCTTGATTGTTATCCCGCGCTCCCTTTCAATATCCATATTATCCAGAATTTGATTCTTGAAATTACGATCGTCTACAAGCCCGGCTTTTTGAATAAGCCTGTCTGCAAGAGTGGACTTGCCGTGATCAATATGGGCGATGATGCAAAAATTGCGTATAAGTCCGGTCATGGGAAAATAGTAATGTGAAAAGGGAATATCAACAAGCCTGTAATTAACAAAACAGGTTTTTCATTGTCCATAATTCATCTTCATGCTAGACTGTAATTACCGGAGGAAAAATGATCAAGCTAACCGACTGCGGAGCGTTTCTTGTAAATGGGAAGGAAATAATTCCTGATGATGAAAACGCTGCTGCAAAACTGAAGCAATCTGGCATCAGCATAACAAAAGAGCAAGCCCGCAGAGGGACAATTTCGCACGGTATCCTTTCCGCTCATAACTGTGGCGGCGATGAGCAAAATCTTAAATTGAAATTTGATTCCATTACTTCCCACGATATTACATACGTGGGAATAATTCAGACTGCCCGTGCCAGCGGCATGGAAAAATTTCCTCTTCCCTACATTCTGACAAACTGCCACAACAGCCTTTGCGCCGTCGGCGGAACAATCAATCAGGACGACCATGTCTTCGCACTTTCCGCAGCCAAAAAATACGGTGGTGTTTATGTGCCTGCCCATCTTGCGGTAATCCACAGCTATAACAGGGAAATGATGGCCGGCTGCGGAAAGATGATCCTGGGTTCCGACAGCCATACACGCTATGGCGCGCTGGGCACAATGGCTGTCGGTGAAGGCGGTGGAGAGCTGGCGAAGCAGCTTGTCGGAAGAACCTACGACATGGCATATCCCCCGGTGGTGGGAGTTTTTTTGACCGGCGAGCCGGCGAAGGGCGTGGGCCCGCACGATGTGGCAATGTCGATAATAGCGGCTGTTTTTGAAAAAGGTTATGTGAAAAATAAAGTGATGGAGTTTATCGGAGACGGCATAACAAAGCTGCCGGCCGGTTTCCGCAACGGTATTGATGTGATGACCACAGAAACAACCTGCTGGAGTTCGATTTGGGAAACCGATGACACGGTGAAGGAATATCTTGAAATCCACGGCAGGGCTTCGAATTACAAAAAACTTGCGCCGGCGCAGACAGCTTACTATGACGGATTTATTCATGTTGATCTTTCAAAGGTTGAGCCGTGTATCGCTCTGCCCTTTCACCCGTCAAATGTTTTTACAATCAGGGAGCTGAATAAAAACGCAAAGGATATTCTTGCAAAAACCGAAGAAGAGGGTACGAAGGCTCTCGGTGCCGCCGGATTAAGTCTGAATCTGAAAGATAAATACTGCAATGGCGGGGTCTGGGCACAGCAGGCAATAATCGCCGGCTGCTCGGGGGGCATATTCGACAACATTATGGCCGCCGCCGATATAATCAAAAACGGCTCCGTCGGCAACGGCAATTTTTCCATGAGCGTTTACCCTGAAAGCCAGCCCACACTTCTTGAACTAACGCGCAACGGAGCGGCGGCAGCATTCCTTAACGCAGGCGCCCTATTGAGGGAGGCTTTCTGCGGCCCCTGCTTTGGCGCGGGGGATACTCCGGCAAACGGAGAGCTGTCGATCCGCCATGTTACACGCAATTTCCCGAACCGCGAAGGCTCCAAACCC
>JGI24701J34945_10001944_pt1 | contig 10131 bp, 10 predicted proteins | sample TergutTh196P3_FD_34945 | JGI IMG/M metagenome (IMG submission 34945)
TTTCATATCCTTTTTCAGAAAACAGCTTCAAGGCGGCATCTATTATGCTTTTTTTGCGCTGTGCCTTTTTATGGCCGTTTGCAGCTTCATTCGGCATTTTTACGATCCCCTTTATAAAAAAAACTAACCGGTTAGTTAATTATATGATATGATTTCATTTTTGTCAAGTAAAAAAATGCCGTATAAAAAAATACGCCGCCGCTTTATACGAAGCGGCAGCATGTTTTTTTGATTTTTATTTTTCCGTTAATATATCACGGTACCAGCAAAGGGCGTTTAAGTAGCAGTCGTAAACATCCGACGCCTTGATTGAATTGATAATCATAATGCGCGAAAGGTTTTTCCATTGCGCCGACTCATACAAAAGAATGAACTCATAAACAGGATAATATTCGCCTTTTTCCAGAACAAGCGCCTCGCGTATCTTGTCGGAGACATGCACCAGATCAAGCGCTTCGCTCATCGGCTTTTCAAGAATCGCATCAAGCACGGAGAAAAGCCCCGTGAGGAACAAGCTTTCCGCCTCTTTGCGCATTTTAAACAGGTCTGACAGGTTTTCGGTAAACTTTGCCCGTATCAGTGAAACACGCGTGAGCTCACTCGGCTTGTCTGAGCCTAAGAGCTTTGCGACAGCCGTTGTGATCCATTTTCTTGTCTCCTGCTGTCCCAGCATGGTGACTGCCTGGTTGATTGACGAGATTCTGTTGCGGGCGCCGAAATACGCGGAGTTTACAAGCTTTAAAAGCGCAACGGAAAGCGCGGGGTCCTTTGCGATTGTCGAAGAAACCGCCGAAAATTCAAAGTCGTCGCTGCGAACCTTGTTCAAAAGGTCGATCAGGTTCACCTGAAGCGGCGAGACGCCCTTGCTGCCCTTTGTCAGCGGCGTTCTGTAAAAACGCCCCTCATATAGCCCTTTTGCCGCCTTAGAGACTTCACCGAACAACTCTTTTGTCCTGATATGCGAATAAATCGCCGTCAAATGCTTATAATCCCGCGCTATCAGAAGCCTTAAGATTTGCTGTTGGCGCTCGTCGATGATACGGTGGTCAAAAAAGATGAAGTCGCACAGGCCGAGAACCTCCGCATAAGGCTCAACCTGCGTAATCTTAGAAAGCGCAAACCTGAACCCCAGCCCTTTTAGGCGTTTCATTCCGGCGATATACTCCGGCTCGGTTTTTACAGTACCGTCAAGTAAAAAGATGACTTTTTCCGGCGGTTGATCGGTCTGCTGTTCTAAGTTGGCAATCAGCATATAATTTGTAACCGGTACAAAAATCGGTTTGCCCATCGTAAACGTATAGATNCCGACCGTGTTCAGCATATCAAGCGGGGCGGACATCATAACACCGTCAAGGCGTCCGGGACCGCGGTTCGTGTCCAGGATTTCGTTGCCGTCCTGATAGCGGAACATGTACGCTTCCACTTTTTGATCTTTATCGAAAATTGGAACAGGGACAATCAATAAATCCATATGTGTCTCCCCTTTTCTATACGAAACAGCCTTTGACTTACAGTATACCATACCTCATATAAGAAAGTAAAATAATATTTTAAAAAATTCCCGGCAAAAATTACCGGGAATATTAATTTTATTTTTATAAATACTACCCACCGGGCCGGAAGTATGCTATACTTCTTTTTATAGACTTCATGTATTGGGAGGTATAAAATGGATATTTGGAACGACTTTGCTTCATCTCCTGACTTTACGGGTTTTATGGGATTTATAGGCTTTATGATGATATTCCTGCTCATCCTTCTTGTTATTTCTTTTGCGCTCTGGATTGTTCAGTCAATCGCGCTGTATACGCTTGCGAGAAACCGGGGCATGAGCGGCGCCGGCCTTGCGTGGATACCCGTTATAGGCCACTACCGGATTGGCTCCGTCGCCGACGATATTTCCGCGGCCGAAGGATCAAAATCTTTTTACGGGATCGTGATACTCCTTGGCTCCATTGCCACTTATGTGCTTTCATTTGTGCCGTCGGCGGTCCTGCACTCGGCAATAGACGATATTATGGGCTCTTCCTTCGATTATTTCGGCTTTTTGGCAATGGGTACCGCGCTTAGCGCTTTCGCCGGGATAGCGGGCCTTGCCCTATATGTCATTCAAATTATCTCGCTGTATAAAATCTATAAATGTTACCGGCCTGAAAACGCAACGGTGTGGACCATTCTTTCAGCAATCCCTTTCACTGCGTTTTTAGCCCCGATTTTCCTCTTTATCATCTGCAACCATCAGCCGAGAATGCAATGGATGGCTCCCGGCGGTTACGCACAGGGCGGCTATGCGCCGCCGCAAGGGCATTATTATCCGCATCAGCCTTATTATCCGCAGCCGCCACAGTACCCGCAGCCTCCGCAGTATCAGCAGCCTCCGTACCAGCCGCAGCCCGGCTACCAGCCGCCGGAAATACCGCCGCAGCCGGATACTCCGCCGCATGAAAATAATGACGGCGGCAACCCATAAGATAGGGCTGGCTTTTTGAATGATTCCTTGGTATAATATTAAAACGATGTATTTTAAAGAAATGGCGGGGATTATCAATGAAAATGGATAAACAAACTGAAATCCTGCTTGAATCAGGTACAAACGAGCTTGAAATCATGGAGTTTACGATTGACGGCCAGCTATTCGGGATTAACGTTGCAAAAGTAACGGAGATCATGCAATACTCGATGGTCAAGCCTATGCAGAACGCACACCGCGTAATTGAAGGCATATTTAAGCCGCGCAACGAGGTAATCACCGTTATCGACCTTGCGAAGTACCTTAGTCTTCCGCCGTCGGGAGACAATACCCGCGATATTTTCATCGTGACAAATTTTAACAAGCTTCAATTTGCCTTCCACGTCCACACCGTTGTGGGGATTGACCGGATTTCATGGTCAAAGATTCAAAAGCCGGATAAAATCATCTACGGCGGCGATGAGGGCGTTGCAACCGGTATCGCCGAGTTTGAAAACCGCTTGATATCCATCCTTGACTTTGAGAAAATCATTGCGGAAATCAGCCCCGAGACAAGCATCAAGGTCTCCGAAATTGATAATATGGGCGTACGCGAGAGAACAAATATTCCGATTTTAATCGCGGAGGACTCCATGCTGCTTGCAAGGCTTATCACCGAATCCATCAAAAAAGCCGGCTACGATAACATTATCAAGACTGAAAACGGGCAGGAGGCATGGGATTTCTTAAATGAAGCGAAAACGTCGGGCGACCCGATTAAAAACCATGTGGCCTGTATCGTAACGGATATCGAGATGCCGCAGATGGACGGCCACCGCCTGACAAAGCTTGTAAAAGAAGACCACATCTTAAAGGAAGTCCCCGTAATCATATTCTCGTCCCTGATCGACATGGCCATGCAGGACAAAGGCAACCGTCTGGGCGCCGACGAGCAGCTTTCCAAGCCGGAAATCGCAAACCTTGTCAGCATGATAGACCGTGTAACCGCATCCGGTTACGTTGCAAAGAGAAAACCGTAGATTTTTTGAGAGGGTATCCGATACCCCCTCGATACTCCCCCGGTTCCGCGCGCTGGCACGGGTTAATACTAAGGATTATGGCTTTGCCAAATATTAAAACCCCCGCAAATATTGCGGGGGTTTTAGATTGTGGGCAACCGCATTAAATCGCGTCGATTCCGAGCTTTCCGAGTATTTTGTTTAAAGAGTCCACATCCGGCATCATGATGATATGGGCGGGGGCCTTTACGTCGGAGGTGCCGAACTCGTTTTTGATAAAGATGATCTTATCGCTGATATTCGAGTAATAGATAGCGGGCGCGTTCATAATCGCCCCCAGCATATCCGTCGCGGTTGACGGCGGGGAAAGGTCGATTTGAAGCCCTGTCATATCCGCGATGGCGTTGACGAACGAAGCCGCCATAATATTCGACATCTCCTGTATGGCGGAATAGCCCATCTCGTCAATTTCGCTGAAATCCTTGACATCCATTGACATAAGGGCATTGAGCAGCATGCACGCAAACTCGCGCCCCAAAAGGAACATCATCATGCCGTCGACGTCGCCCGAAAGCGGAAGGAGCAGCCCGACGATTTGCAGTTCGGCGCCGCCCATGTCGGCAATCGCGTCGTTTACGTCAAGTATAGCCACGTTCGGGATGGCTATATCTACCGGCCTGTCCATCATCTGCGAAAGCGACGACGCCGCGTTGCCTGATCCGATATTACCTATTTCCCTTAACACGTCGATGTGTAAATCTGATAAATTATTTAAACCCATCGCACTTCACCCCGATCAATTGGATTTTTTACCATCATAACATAAACCCAATGAAAGATTCAATATGTTTCTGTTATTTTTTAAAACATTCGAAATACGGTCGTTCTCATCTTCCGAGGATAAAGTCGTGGTAAACCTCTATGATTGAGTATTTTCTGCCGTCCCAGCCGAAGCCCCAGCGCAGGTAATCGTCAAGCCATATTGCAAACGGCATGATGAAAAACCACGCCACCCCAAACGGGATGCATATCTGGCCGAGCACATTGCCGTAAAGATTGCTGTAATCCCATACGTTTAGGCCCATATGAAGGTTGATCCAAAGCCCGAAAGCATATTCAAAAAGCAGCGTGATTACGGTGCCGAAAAACGCTTGGAGCACAACCGGCATATTTCTAAACTGCCGCTTTTGGTTGATGCCTCCGACAGCTACGCCGCANACTCCCCCAATTGCAAGCATGACGGGATGCGGGCTNTCGCCGTGGGGCATCCGCCAGAAAATCTCGACTAAAAAATAAGCGGAGCCCATCAAAAACCATATGACGGCAATCCGCCCCCAATTTTTTAAGATTGCTGCATTCATTTTTTTAAAAACCGCCTACAACATACTGTAAGTGGTTTTTGCATTTTAAAGGAAAATATACTTTAAAATGATATCAATATAGGAAAAACAGCACGTCTTTCGCGGATTTCGCTTAAAACGCATATAATATCATGGAGGCGGTTTCGTGAATCCCGTTGAATTGAACGTAATGATCATGGCGCTGACAAACCATTTTTTCAATACGCTTTCGAAAGAGGAGTTTGCTTGTTTAAGCGTGTTTTTAAACGAGCTTAGCAAATCTATGTTCGCAACGGCGCTGTTCCGCGATTTATGCGACAAAAACAGGGATAGGGACAAGTGACCGCGAATTGACAAACGCCTGTGAATCATGTATATTATATAAATCTTGAAACTGGAGTTGAAGCGCCGTGAAAACATTGTTCCATGCTGATATTTTGACAAAAGACTTCTCGGTTATAAAAGGCGGGTACTTAGGCGTAGACGGCGATAAAATTGCGTATGCNGGCAAGGACAAGCCCGAGGGGTACGCATCGGTCCGCGAGCTTTCGGGGCATCTTCTGATACCCGGGATTTACAACATGCACACACACTCGTCGATGGTGCTGCTGCGCGGGCTTGGCAGCGATTTGACGCTGCACCGGTGGCTTGAGGAGGTCATATTCCCGATTGAGGAACGGCTTGTGCCGGACGACATAAGCGTCGGCACGCGCCTTGCGATGATGGAGCTGCTGGCAAGCGGCGTTACATGCTTTACCGATATGTACGATATGCCGAGGATTTCCGCTGTGGAAATTGAACGCGCCGGAATGAAAGCGAATTTAAACAGGCCGATTCTGGCGTTCGACAAATCCGAGCCATATGAGAAAAACTTCCGCATGGACGAGGCTTTGTCCCTTTACGGCGACTGCAACGGCATGGCGGACGGCAGGATTAAGATCGATTTTGCAATCCACGCGGAATATACGTCATACGGCGACGTTGTGAGAAGACACGGCGAGGAGTGCAAAAAACGCGGCGCCATAATGCACCTGCACCTTTCCGAGACAAGGAAAGAGCACGAGGAGTGCAAGATTAGAAACGCGGGAAAGACCCCTGCCGAATATTTTAACGGCTTAGGCGTATTCGACAACCCGACCGTTGCGGCGCACTGCGTCATGGCCGAGCCCGGGGACATTGAAATCATGCGCGAAAAAGGGGTTACGGCCGTACATAACCCGTCAAGCAACATGAAGCTTGCAAGCGGGTTCATGCCGATCAAGCAAATGCTGTCGGCGGGCATGAACGTAGCGATCGGCACTGACGGGGCCGCCAGCAACAACAACCTCAATATGTTCGAGGAGATTCATTTGGCGTCAATCATCCATAAAGGATATGAAGGGGACCCGACGATCATAAGCCCGAAGGAGCTTCTTTATATGGCGACGCAGGCCGGTGCGAAAGCGCAGGGGAGACACGACTGCGGCGCACTCGAAGCCGGAATGAAAGCCGATATCGCGGCGATTGACTTAAATAAGCCGCACCTGATGCCCGTGAACGACATACCGTCTCTGCTTGTGTATTCGGCGCAGGCAAGCGACGTTTCGATGACGATGGCGGACGGTAAAATCTTGTTTGAAAACGGTAATTACTTGACGATAGACGCGGAAAAGGTCAAGTTTGACCTTGAAAAAACCATCACGCGGTTGCTTGGATAGCAAGAAAGCGCCCGGCTGACGCCGGGCGCTCATGCTTTAGTATTTTATCACAGCGGTTATCGCTTAGTTCTTCATGCTCTGCTCGACTGCGACCGCTACCGCGACGGTTGCGCCGACCATTGGGTTGTTGCCCATACCGAGGAAGCCCATCATCTCGACGTGCGCCGGAACGGAGCTTGAGCCCGCGAACTGCGCGTCGGAGTGCATGCGGCCCATCGTGTCGGTCATACCGTAGGAAGCGGGGCCCGCCGCCATATTGTCGGGGTGCAGCGTGCGTCCCGTGCCACCGCCCGAGGCGACTGAGAAATATTTCTTGTTTTGCTCGTTGCATTCCTTTTTGTATGTCCCGGCGACAGGGTGCTGGAATCGGGTGGGGTTCGTCGAGTTGCCCGTGATAGAGACGTCAACGCCCTCAAGGTGCATGACCGCGACGCCCTCTCGCACGTCGTCGGCGCCGTAGCAGCGCACGTTTTTGCGCTCGCCATCGGAATATGCGATTTCCTGTTCGACGTTTATTTTTCCCGACGCGTAGTCAAACTTCGTCTCGACATATGTAAACCCGTTGATGCGCGAGATAATCTGCGCGGCGTCCTTGCCGAGGCCGTTTAAGATAACGCGCAAAGGAGAATTGCGGCTTTTGTTCGCGTTTCGCACGATTCCGATTGCGCCCTCCGCCGCCGCGAAGGATTCATGCCCCGCCAAAAACGCGAAGCACTTCGTGTCGTCGCGCAAAAGCATGGCGGCAAGGTTTCCGTGGCCGACGCCGACCTTGCGGTCTTCGGCGACGGAGCCCGCGATACAAAACGACTGCAATCCGATCCCGATGGCCTCAGCCGCCTCCGCTGCGGTTTTGCAGCCTTTCTTGATGGCGATCGCAGCGCCCGCGACGTATGCCCAGCACGCGTTTTCAAACGCGATCGGCTGGATTTCCTTTGTGATATCCGCGGGGGAGATGCCCTTGTCCTTGCAGATTTTTTCGGCTTCCTCAAGGCTTTCAATGCCGTACTGTGAAAGCGCTGTATTTATTTTGTCTATGCGGCGTTCATAGCTTTCAAACAATGCCATTTGAATCCCCTCCTATTCTTCACGGGGGTCGATGAACTTGACCCCGTCGGCAAAACGCCCGTATGATCCCGTGGCGTCCTTGATGGCCTGATTTGCGTCCACGCCTTTTTTAACGGCGTTCATCACCTTGCCCATATGTACAAACTCGTAGCCGATGATAAGGCTGTCCTTATCAAGCGAAAGGCGNGTGATATAGCCCTCCGCCATTTCGAGGTACCTTGCGCCCTTTGCCCTCGTGCCGAACATGGTGCCGACCTGGCTGCGAAGGCCCTTGCCAAGATCCTCAAGCCCCGCGCCGACGGGCAGCCCGCCCTCGGAGTACGCGGTCTGGGTCCTGCCGTAAATAATTTGCAGGAACAATTCGCGCATGGCAACGTTGATAGCGTCGCATACAAGGTCCGTGTTCATCGCTTCAAGCACGGTCTTGCCGGGAAGAATCTCCGTCGCCATAGCGGCGGAATGCGTCATACCGGAGCACCCGAGCGTCTCGACGAGAGCCTCCTCGATTATGCCGTCCTTTACGTTCAGCGTGAGCTTGCAGGCGCCCTGCTGCGGCGCGCACCAGCCAACGCCGTGCGTCAAACCGCTGATATCCTTGTTTTCCTTTACCTGAACCCATTTCCCCTCCACCGGGACTGGAGCCGGACCGTGGTAAGCGCCCTTTGCGACAGGACACATACGCTCGACTTCCGATGAATAAATCATACAAGTTTACCCCTTTCCTGACTGTAGTTGTCCTTAAAAATTATACATTATCGTGATATTTTTGTCAATTGCGCGGAGGAAGGCTCTGCCATTCCCGGTAATTTTTAACATAAATGAATCATTTGGAGAATTTTTTAATTATATTTTTATGATAGTATTACTTTCCGTTAATGGACACAAGACCGGGCATGTGATACAATAGACCTCTTGGGAAAAACAGGGAAACAACCATTAACATCGGGAGGTAACAAATGAAAAAAGTGATTGTAATCGGCGGAGGAGTCGCCGGTCTCAGCGCCGGGATCTATGCAAAAAGATGCGGCTTTGACACGACAATTTTGGAAAGCCACAGTATTGCCGGAGGCAACTGCACGTCGTGGAAACGCGGCGGTTACCTGTTCGAGGGCGGTATGCACTGGCTGACTGGCTCCGATCCGAATACGCCGATCCACAAGCTGTGGCGGTGCGTCGGCGCGCTTGACGATAGCGTCAAAATACGCCGCGACGAGCCTTTTTATGAGTACGACCACAACGGCGCGCGAATCCATCTCTACCGCGACGTCGACAAAACCGAGAGGCATTGGCTTAATACAGCGCCGGAGGACGAAAAGGAAATCCGGATATTGTGCGGATATATGCGCAGGGTCAAAGGCCTTTCCATGCCGGTATCCGATTTGCGCGGGGTGAAAGTCACAAAGAAAAACCACCCGCCGCTGTCGCTGCTGTTTTCCGCCATGTCGGCCTTTAGCCTGATGCGCAAGGTGTCAAAAATCTCAAGGGATGCGTATATAAGCCGGTTTAAGCACGACGGCCTGCGCGAGATGATGCGCTCGTTTACAACCGATCATTCAGGCATTATGCCGCTGATTTTCACAATGGGCATACTTGCAAGCGGCGACGGCGGCTTCCCCGAGGGCGGCTCGCTGCCTTTCGCCGGACGAATGGCGAAGACGTTTACGTCGCTTGGCGGCGAATTTCTCTACAATACTCGCGCCGACCGGGTGATTGTCGAAAACGGCAAAGCTGTGGGCGTCATGGCGGGGGATAAGCGCATCGGCGCCGACGCCGTGATTGTCACGGCCGACACCATGCAGATGGACCACTTGTTTGAAGCTCCGCCCAAATCGCCGTGGCTCGACAAGATGCGCGAGGTTACGTTACCGACGATGAATGTGCTGATCTCGATGGGCATTGACGCGGATTTAAGCCGGTATCCGCACAGGTATGTCTTTAAGCTGAAGGAGCCGGTTAAGCTTGGCGCGCAAACCTATGAATACCTGCGCGTCAACAATTACGCGGGTGATCCGGTCTACTCCCCCGAGGGCAAAACCGCCATGACGACTATGCTGGAGGGCGACACCTATGACTTCTGGAAAAAGGCAAGGGAAGAAGGCCGGTATGCGGAAGAAAAACAGAAAATCGCCGATGAAATAATTGCGGCGGTAAGCGCGCAGATACCTGAGGCCGATGGCAAAGTCGAGGTGCACGACGTGGCGACGCCGCTTACCTACGAGCGGTACTGCGCCAACTGGAAAGGCTCGTGGATGACCGAAATTACCTCCGGCATGAATATGATGAAAACATACCCGCAGGATGTCGGCGGGCTTCATGGCGTTTATTTCGCGGGGCACCGCATCATGCCGCCGGGCGGGCTTCCCGTCGCGCTGATGAGCGGCCGCTTAGCGGTGCAATATCTTTGCCGTGATACAAAGACGGTATTCATAAGCGAGGAAAGGAAGCGGCCGTAGCATTGCTCGCCAGAATGGGGATAGACCAAACAACGCCCATAGGCCGCACAATACCATGAAATGGTATATCAGTGCGCTGTAAGCAGAATTTAAGTAGCGAAGATCATT
>JGI24701J34945_10001949_pt1 | contig 10117 bp, 10 predicted proteins | sample TergutTh196P3_FD_34945 | JGI IMG/M metagenome (IMG submission 34945)
TATCGCTGCCCGAATGCACCTGAAACCCCTCGCGGACGCTGCCGTGCACGATAACCGGACCGATGAAATCTATGTTGCCGACCCCATAGTCAACATCGCCCCTCACTTCGAACACCTGATTCACCGAAAGCTTTCCGCCCTTGATTACCAGGTTGCCGTCGTATTCGGCGTACAAGTGCATCTTATCATCCGACGTATAAGTGCCCTTGCCTGACGGAAGGTTCTTGTCCCTCCCGTTGTAAGAGCCGATCTTCCTGCCCATTATGCTCATGCCGTCGCTTCCCTGCTGCATGGGAGTTTTTTCAGCGATTTCCTGTCCCGTGACGACGTTTATTACCGCGCCGAGTTCCTTCATGTCAACATTGTCGCCGACGGCTCTCGGTTTTAAGATATTGAGGTCGACCTTGTATACGACGTGGGCGTCCTTACCGTTGACCGGGGGATCACCCTTCGCCGTCACAACCCACTCCCTCAATATCGGGGTATTGAGCATCTTTTCTATGGCGTCTTCGTCGTGGCCGTATATGACCCCGTGCGAATTCATAAAACCAATTATTTTTTCGATTGTCGGCATGGCCGCGTGTCCCGAAGGAGGAATCAGCCACAGCTCACATTTGAGGCCGTCTTCGGCAATTTTTATCCTAAAGTCAGCCTCCTTGTCGACCACATTGCGAGCGTCCGCGACGCGGACCGGGTTTCCCTGTTTTTTTTCGAGAGCCTCCTGGACAGCGCCTTCGTCATATCCGCTGACTCCTTTCTCGCTCAAAGCCCATGTCAAATCATCCTTCGAGGCATCGCAATCAGGATTCACGACCAGAAAGACGTCGTCTTCGGTAAGTTCTATCTTAAAACCATTCACAGGATATTCCCCCCTCTCGAAATTACATTTCGGAAGCGGCTTTTATCTCCGCTCTTAATAGAGACAGCGCCCTTCCGTGAAGCTGAGAAACCCGCGACTCGGTCACTCCGAGCACCAACCCTATCTCTTTCAGGGTCAGGCTTTCGTAATAATAAAGCGACAACAGCGTTCTCTCCCGTTCGGGAAGTTTTTGGAGCGCCTCCACAACGGCTTCTATTTCCTCGCCCTGCTCTATTATGTCAAGCGCGCTGGGCGACTCGTCCTCGATTGTATCCTCGCGCTGCATGTCGCCATCCTCCAGAGCCAGGACGTCGTCGAGTGAGACTACGTATGACCTGCTCGCTATCTCCAGCAAGTCCTTGTACGATTGCTCATCCATGTTCATAGCGGTCATGAGGGACTTATCGTCCGTTCTTCCGTTGGTTTTCGCTATTTCTTCCAAGGTGCGCTCAAACTTTTGCAATTTTTCCCTGCCGCTCCTCGATATCCAGTCGTAACGGCGGAGTTCGTCAAGAATAGCTCCTCTATGCGGGGAACGGCGAATGTCTGAAAACAAAACCCGCGCTCCGGCTCAAAACGATCAACCGCGTCGAGAAGCCCAGCACGCCGAAACTCAGTATATCCTCGAAGTCGATTCCCGCGTGGAACTTAACGGACATCCTCGACGCGACATAACGCACAAGCGGCAAAAACCGCTTTACAATCTCATCTTTGAGGCGAGAATCGCGAGAATTTATATATTCCGCCCAAAGTTTTTCGTTATCCAAAAAAGCGCACCGACCTCTCAGTACCCGCGATCACAGTTCTTTGGTGCCGGAGCCCAATGTTTTTACGATCAATTTCATAGTTTCTGTGCTGAACTCGACGGTGCGCCCTTTGTTGCCGCCGGTGTCCGAGGCCACTATCTTAATGCCGGCCTCCGTCAGCATTTTCGTGGTGGCCTCCGCGTTGCGATTCCCCACCGCGAATATGGCGTCCGTCCTGCCCGGCATTGAAAACATCTGGGCTCCCCCGGCCATTTTGGCCCTGAGCTGCCCCCTGTTGACTCCAAGCTTCGCAAGCTCATCCAACAGGAGAGGAACCGCCGTGTCGGCGAACTTTCCCGGCTTCGGAAGGTTCTTGGCCTCACGGCTGTCGGGCAGCATGATATGTACCATACCGGCGGTCTTGGAAGCCTGATCGTAAATCACAAGCCCTATGCATGATCCAAGACCAAGCGTGATGAGGGTCGCGGGGTGTTTGGAAACCACCAGATCGGCCATACCGACATGTATTGGAGCAGCCATATTTACAGCACCCCCAGTTTTGAGAGCAGCGTCTCAAGCGAACCGGGATCGGGAACCATGATTACCGCTCCGCCCAGGTCCTTATCCAAATCCCTTATGTGCAGATTTGTTTTAACAAGTATAGCCGACTCTCCAATTACGCCAAACATTGTGGCAACCAGTTCTATCAATGAACCGAGCATGTCGTGGGCGACAGCCGGGGTGGTCGTCGGAAACACCCATCCGGTTATCTGAGAGAGGGCGTTCATAAACGCCCCCAGAATTATGTTGCCCTGCTCCGCTATCGCGCTGTCTCTTATCTGCATCCGGGTTTCGTCATCCATGGCGGAAATATCCATCGGTATCATCAGGTCGGCCAGAAGCGTCGCGTTCTCCTCATTCGCCATGAAGATAAGACTGCATGAATACTGCTCCTCTGAGCGGACCAGAACCGCGCACACAGGAGTTTCCGGTGAACCGTAGTGAGCGGTGATCTCATATATCGGCACGATTTCCGCAACAGGCACATCCATATCGACGAATCGTCCCAGCAGCTTAGAGAGGGCGGTGGCGGCATTGCCGGTGCCGATGTTGCCCATCTCTCTGATTGCGTCCATGTGGACATTCGTAAATTCAGGAGTATGATCCATGAAATTAGACGACCCCACAGTCTTTTATAACGACGCAGCGTCCAGTATCAACGCCACGTTGCCATCGCCAAGTATCGTAGCGCCGGCGATCCCCTTGACTTTCAGCAGAATTTTACCGAGCGGCTTTATGACTATTTCCTGCTGACCGACGAATGCGTCTACCAAAAACCCGACTCTCGACCTATCCCTGCCCACGCGCACCACGACCACAGGATTTTCCTCGACGTCGGGACGTTCCCCCGGAGTGCCTATTATCATCGAGAGGTCCGAAAGCGGGAGTATCTCGCCCCTTACCGTTGTAACGGGGGTGCCGTGCACGTATTTTATATCCTTTTTATGTACCAGCAGAGTTTCCTCCACGTTTTCGAGGGATATCGCGTAAGTTTCGTCGCCCACCCGGATCAGCAGAGCCAGGACTATGGCGAGTGAGCGGCAGCCTTATCACGACTCTGGTTCCCTGACCGAACTTCGAGTACATCATGAACTGACCGCCGAGAGATTCCACCTTGTTTTTGACGGCGTCAGTTCCAACTCCCCGCCCTGACAGGTCGGTGACTTGATCCGCCGTGCTGAAACCCGGCAGCATAACTATCTGGGCCGCCTCAGCGTCGGTAAACGACGCCGCCTGTTCATGAGTGATAAGTCCTCTCTCGATCGCCTTTTTCTTGACCTTTTCCGTATCGATGCCCGCTCCGTCGTCTTTGACCTCTATGATGACTCCGTTGCCTTCCTGAAACGCCGCGATTACTATCGTACCGACGCGCGGCTTTCCATGCTCCTCCCTGATGTCGGGGGATTCGATGCCGTGGTCAAGGGAATTGCGGAGAATGTGGACCATAGGATCTCCGATCTCGTCGATGACCGTGCGGTCAAGCTCCGTTTCCGCGCCCTCCACCTCAAGTTTGATATCTTTGCCCATTTGTCTTGACAGATCGCGCACCAGCCTCGGCATACGGTCGAAAACCATCGACACGGGAACCATGCGCAGCTTTGTGACGAGTTCCTGAATGTCGCCGGAGATGCGCCCCAATTGCGACAGAGGCTCCTCGAAAGCCTTGAGCTTCGACTCCTGCACCAGACGCTCTATCCGCGCGCGTCCTATCACGAGCTCGCCCACCAGATTCATGAGTTTATCGAGCCGCCCTATGTCTACTCTGACGGTTCTGCTGCCGGCCTTTGCCGGGTCCTTTTTCGCGGCGGCTTCTCCCGGCTTTACATGCTCATCCTGGGGCTGAGCGGCGGCCGCCATTCCCTCATTTGCCGACTCCGGCTGTTTCGACGGAGCATCCTCGGCGGCGAAGGCCGCCGGGTCGAATTCGCTTATCGGTTCAGATGATTTCAAAGTATCCATATCGAGTTCCCTGCCCTTCACAACCGCGACCTCGCCGATGCGCTCAATCTGGGACGTTAGGCTTTCAACAGATTCACGGGACGCAACATATAACACAAATTCGTGATCAAACGCCTCTTTTTCCAGATCGTCAACGCTCGGTACCGTTTTGATGATTTCACTGAGATCTCCCACCAGGGTAACGACCATGTAAGCCCTCGCCGCCCTCAGCAAGCAATGACTGTCAAGCGTCACCTTAAGNTCATAGATTTTCATGCCCAANGATTCGGCGGACACAGCCCAATCAAGCTCCTGTTCGGTAAAACCTTCCACTGCCGGCGACTCATTGACGCCTTTCGCGCCNGCCGCGATCTTGTCCTCCACTATCAAGTCGGCGGCGTCGGGCACCGCCTCCGCAAGCGAACCCTCAGGATGATCCCTGCGCGCGTGGAGNACGTCGGTCAGGTGAGCGGATTCGATGTCCTGATCGCTTCCGCCTCCTCTTATCGAGTCAACCATCGCCGTAAGAGTATCCAGACATTTGAATAGTACGTCGACGTCGGCCGAAAGCAGCACCAGCTTCCCCGAACGCACAAGGCCGAGCAGGTCCTCCATGGCATGGGTCATGCTTGTCATAGCGTGGAAATTCATGGTGGCCGCCATGCCTTTGAACGTATGAGCGACGCGGAAAATCTCGTTGATTATGCTCATGTCGTTCTGATTTTTCTCGGCTGATAGCAGAAGCTCGTTCAAATGCTCCAAACTGTCGCTCGCCTCGTCCAGGAAAGCGCTTAAATATTGATTCATATCCATGTGATCCGACATCCCGATTGCCTCCCAATCCTTGCTAATCTAATCTATGTTAAACCGTTGAAACGAGGATTGATCATATTAAAATTACTTTAACGCCAAGGCCTCACTCATATCTGTTTTACCGCCCTCGTGATCCCTTCCGCTATGGAGTACAGCGGCAGTATTTCATCCGCAAGGCCGGCCTCTATTACCGCTCCCGGCATTCCGAATATCACGCTGGTTTCGCGGCTCTCCGCGATCACATAAGCTCCCTTTCCCCTCAAAAGCCTGGAACCGTCGAGTCCGTCCTTACCCATTCCGGTAAGTACCAAAGCGATTACGCTGCCCCCCACCACTTCCGATACGCTCGAAAAGAGCACGTCGGCCGACGGGCGTACCGAGCGCACCGGCGGCGTTTCCGTAAGGCGGCACACCAACTCCGTCCCTCTCCTCTCAACTATCATGTGATAGCCTCCGGGCGCGATTATCACGCTGCCTCGCCTGACAGGCATTTCATCGCACGCCTCCGTCACTTTTAGTTTACTGCGCTCATTCAGGCGATGAGCCAGCGAGGTCGTAAAACCGGGCGGCATATGCTGCACTATGAGCACCGGGAGAGAAAGGTTGCCCGGCAGCTCTGGGATCACCTGCTGCAACGCCATCGGCCCTCCCGTGGAGGACGCTATGACGATAAGCTCCGGTTTGCACCGCGTCTGGTGGTGTATCGGGTGACGCGCGGCGCTCTCGTCCCTGGACGGCGTAATTTTTTTCGTCCACTTGCTGTGAACCGCCGCCTTGCTCGCGGTTTTGACCTTGTTTCTCAGTTCATCCGCGACCTTCCCCATATCCAGCGAGATGTTCCCGGAGGGTTTGGTCACAAAATCCACCGCTCCTATATCGAGAGCCTGGAGAGTAATATCCGCCCCGTCTTTTGCAAGGCTGCTTACCATAACGACGGAAATGGGCTTGAAGAGCATTATGTCCTGCAACACTTCAATACCGCTTCTGCCCGGCATCTCTATATCGAGCGTAACCACGTCCGGCGACTTAGAGCGGATCACTTCCATAGCCTCGTTTCCGTTGCGCGCCATCCCAACGATCTCTATATCCGGATCTTCAATAAGAATATCCGATATTATTTTGCGCATAAAGGCCGAATCCTCGACTATCACTATCCGAATTTTATCGTGTTTTTTCATTTTATTCATCTCGCGTAAGCATCTCCTGTTGTCTTATGAATCCAAATAATTTTTTCTCCAGACTTGATGGCATGGAATCGAAACCTACGCCAACCTCCCACATATTGTCGGTTTGCACGATGCGCGTGCCTCTCCCGGACAGCATATATTGCCCTTCCGAGAGGGTGAATAATATCAATATCCTGTCGTTCGTTTCAAACGTCATGTCGCCCGCGTCCGCCTTGCTCAGCTTGAAGCGGTACCCGCCGAGGCTTATGTCTATGGCTTTCGCGGGGAGCCACATTGAGAACATTGGCTTACTAATCTCATATCCCAGGTGAAAGATCATAATATCCCAGAAACACGAGACGCGCAGAAACTCTCTGCGCTGAATCCTCTTTGGGTAATCGAGCTGGTTGGCCCACATGATTGCGAAGCCTCCATGCATCTCCACCCTTCTGACGGACATCTCGAACACATAAAGCGCGATTCCGTCCTCCATGACAAATTCAAATTCCAAATCCTTATAAACAGGCAGCAAAGCCCCCTTTATGAGCGGATACGCGAAGCCGGCCAAGTCGTCCTTGATATCTTCAACCCAGGTCCCGTAACGCCCTTTATAGATGCCGGCGTTTATCACTATATCGCCCTTTACGCCAACCTGCATCTTATATGTGTAATCCTGCTGAAACAGATAGCTGGAGTAAGCCATTTCACTGCCGCCCTTTATTCGCCGCGTGGCGCAGAAGCCGCAGCAGGAAGGTATCGCGCTTCTCCGGTTTCCTGAATGAATGTCCCGCCTCCGACGATTCGTATATCTTCTGCGCGAGATCTTTGAAATAAGGCACAGAGGCGGACTCCACGTCGCTCATCAGAAGCGGCTTCCTCTTTCTCACGGAATCCTGGAGGGCCGAATCCCAAATCACGCATCCGTAGTACGGGACCTTGAAACTCAAAAACTGTTCGGCCGCCGATATTATCCGTTCCGAAACCAGGAACGCCTCCCTTTCGCTGCTGGCCATATTCACCACAAGACCGATATCTATTTCGCCGCTCGTCGCCTGGCAGAGGGTTTTCAAAACGCTGTACGAATCTCTTATGGCGGTCGGTTCCGGCGTCGTTATCACCAGCGAGAGATCGGAAGCCATCGCGAAGGACATGACGCTCTGGTGGATACCGGCGCTCATGTCCAATATCATGAGGTCCGTGCCGTCCTCCAGGTTGGAGAGGCGGTTGATCATCCAGGTCTGCCCCAGTTCGTCGAGGTCGGCCAGTTCGCGCAAACCGGCCCCTCCGGGAATTATGGACAATCGGTCCTCAACCTTGAAAATTATCTCCGATAAATCCTTTTCCCCTTTGATGACATGTCCCAGGTTGAATTTAGGGACGACTCCGAACAGTATGTCTATGTTCGCGAGGCCGAGGTCCGCGTCAAGCAGGGTGACGTTCAACCCCTTCGCGACGAGAGCCAGTGCGAGGTTCACCGCGACATTGCTCTTGCCCACGCCGCCCTTGCCGCTCAGCACCGAGATCGACTTCGCGCCGGTGATGCGCTCCCTAATCCCGACATGCTCCTTCCTGCCGGAAACCATCTCGCGGAGGGCTGTCGCCTGGTCATTCAAGTGGGTCGGCATGGCCGGCATAATGACGGGATTCATGATAATTCTTTCCTCAAGGGCTGGTTGTTCAGCAGCATGTCGATAAATCTGTCGCCGCGCGCAACCTCTATGTCGTTTGGTACGTTCTGCCCGATGGTGAAAAACGAGATTGGCAGGCCGAAATCTCTCATAACGTTGAGCATCGTGCCGAAGCTGGAGGTTTCGTCCAGCTTGGTGAACAGCAACGCTGAAATGGGCACCACTCCCATTCGTTCGATCACGTTCAGCATGTCGCGGTATTTTATGTTCGCGGCCATGACCAGATGGACCGCGTCGGGTGAAAACGACTCGTGGAGGGTTCGCAGTTCGTCGATTCGATTTTCGTCGTAGTGACTGCGTCCCGCGGTATCCATAAGAATAAGATCGGCCTCCCTGTGTTTTTTCACCAAACCTGGAATGTCTTTGGGATCGGCTATTATCTCGATGGGCACGCCCAATATCTTGGCGTAAGTGCGAAGCTGCTCAACCGCGGCTATCCTGTAGGTGTCGGCGGTCATCAGGACGACCCTGCGATTCTCCCACAGGGACTGGGTGGCGGCTATTTTNGCTATGGTGGTGGTCTTGCCGACGCCGGTGGGNCCCGCGAAGAANACCTTTCTTCCCCCAATGGCTCCGGTCGCGTCCATCCCCATTATGTTCACCACGGACGGCAGCCATTTGCTGAACGGGGACTTGACCCCGCTCTTTTTGAACTCCGCGGATATCTCGGCGGCTATGCTTCTGTCCACGTCGGAGAGAAGCAGTTTTTTGACGTTCTCGTCCTCGGCGGCTGCGGGCGCGGAGGAGGACGGCGTACCCTCCAGTCTGGAAAGTACCTTGCCCAGAATATCCTTTATCTCGTCAACCTCTCGGACAACCGGCGCTTCCTGGGAAGCCTGAGTCTTGTTGGATTCGTAAGCGCGAACGGCCGCGCCGGGCGGAGTGCCCGCAAAAGCGGACGCCGCGCCGGTATTGCGTACTCTTGCCGCCGGTTCGGGAGGAATGGCTCCGCCGACCGCCTTTCGCACCTCCAGAAGATGCTGGAAAGCGACCATGCGGTCCCTGGTTTCTTTTTTCTCGTCCTCCGGATCGGGAACCAGTATCCCGGCTGTGACCCACAGAGCGTCGCGCCTGAAAAAACCCAGGACCCCGCCGAGCTTCACGGGACGGCTCGACAATATGACAGCCTCCCGCCCTAGTTTGTCGCGGGCTACCCTGATCGCTTCGGCGTCGCTTTTTGCCTCATACTCGATCTGCTGTTCTACTTTCAATTATCTCCACCGTCCCCAAGGATTTTAACTGAGCGCCCTGAGCGATTTCATTATAGGATATAACAAATAGTTGAGGAAGTGTTCCCTCAATAATTTTCCGCACCACAAATCTCACGTCCGGGTGAGCCAGAATTATCGGGGTAAGCCCCGCCATCGCCATCTGCTCCGCCGCGTTCGAAGCGGACTTGATTACCTGCTGTATCTCCGTCGGGTTAAGACCAAGCTGCCAACCCTGATTGAGATCTCCCTGCATCGAGTCCTTAATTCGCTGTTCAAGCCGAGGCGACAGCGCGTACACCGAGAGCACCCCCGTCTCGTCCTGGAGGCGAAGCGTTATCATCCGCGACAGGGATTCCCGAACCCGCTCGGTGAGAAAATCGACGCCCTTCGCGAAACGGCCGAAGTCGGTCAGCGTTTCGAATATGGTGACNAGATCGCGTAACGGCACCTGCTCGCGCGCCAGATTTTGAAGCACCTTCTGCACATCGCCCAGCCCGAGTACGTTCGCGAGTTCGCCCGCGACCGCCGGATCCGTTTCCTTAACGAGATCGATGAGCTTCTGTACCTCCTGCCTTGTCAACAGGTCCGCGCCGTATCTCTTTATTACCTCGGAGAGATGGGTCGCCAGCACGGACGGGCAGTCAACTACAGTATACCCCATTGCTTCCGCCTGATCGCGGACCTCCGGGGAAATCCATACGGCCGGAAGCCCGAACGAGGGTTCAGTCGTCGGGATACCAACCAGAGAGTCATCGCTCTGATCAACGCTCATGCTGAGGTAATGGTCGGGCAGCAGTTCGCCCCGCCCAACCTCGGCCCCCTTCACGCGAATCACGTACTCCGTCGGTTTAAGCTGTATGTTGTCCCTAATTCGAATTGGGGGAACGACAAGGCCGAGGTCCATAGCCATCTGGCGGCGTATGGTCCCGATCCTGTCCAGCATATCCCCGCCCTGCCCCGGGTCCACCATTGATATGAGCGCGTAACCTATCTCAACCTCCATAGGATCGACCGTTAGGAGAGGCAGGACATTTTCGGGACTGCCGGGCGCGGCTTGGGCCGCGGCCCCGTTCGCTCCCGCTCCCTGGGGGGATCCCGGCGCTTGCCTCGCCATTCGGTCGGGGTCGGCAAGCTG
>JGI24701J34945_10001954_pt1 | contig 10104 bp, 9 predicted proteins | sample TergutTh196P3_FD_34945 | JGI IMG/M metagenome (IMG submission 34945)
TATAAAGCGCGCCGGGGATGATCCCCGGCGCGCCAGTCTGTTCTTATAACGGGCGGCGAGTTAATACGCGTTTATCTGCGATGGTGGCGGTTATTCTGATTTACATTTCTTGCTTGTTTTTTGTCAAAATTGGGATTAAAGGCGTAGAAGTTTTTGCAGTCAAGGCGTTCTGTTGCTAATCTCAGGCTTTCGCCGAAGTTATCAATTTAAGTAACAGTCGATAAAGCCTGATGCGGAGCGGGGTTGAGGTGCATTGAGTCGAATATCAAGCCTTATTGATTTTCTTGCCGATACTGCTCATACGCCGCATTAGTCGGGAGGACAAATTCATCTGAAAACAACTCGTGATTGTCCTTGTACACCTGCCTGACAGATGTAATATGATATTTCAATGTTGCTTCCTTAAAGCCCTCTGCCCTCATATACTCTAAGAGTTCATAGATATGTGAAGTGCGAAGCGACTTGACATCCGTTAAGCCATACCTATTTTCCATATAAACTGCAAGTCGACCAAATTGAGAGTAATACATTCCCCCACGGACACCACCGTAGAACTCATCCTCGTCTCTCGTTGGTGTCAATTCTTGCATCATCTTGTTCCCTGTGGCATTCCACACGTATCTATTTTCAAGTCCGACAAAATAGTCTTTATGTCCCATCACACGATCCTCCCCATCAGCCAATCCTCAACCTTAACCGCAGGGATCCCCTCGTAGTTCCCCTGGAACGAACTTTCTTTATACAGTACAAACTTAGGGTAATTATCTTTAATCTCCAAAAGGGAACCGAACTCACGGTTGATGGTCGATTCTTCGTTCAGTAAATAACAAACCTGGACGTATAGTTTGTCACCGTCTTTCTCAGCTACGAAGTCTATCTCTTTATCACCAACACGACCTACACAGACCTTGTAGCCCCTGCGAAGGAGTTCCAAGCCTACGATGTTTTCAAGGATAATCTCAGCATTCTTTAGGTTAGCGCCCACAACTGCCTCCCGCAAGCCGTGGTCTGCTACATAGTATTTTTCATTCACCTTGAGTAGCTTCTTACCGTTCACATCCTGACTTTTCAGACGGTACAGCAAGTAGGCGTCCTCACTGGCTTTCAGATAGTTAAGGATGGTCTCGGGAGCAACCGTCCGTTTCTCAGCCTTAAAGAACTTTGATATACTCGTGGCTGAGAAACTCTTTCCCACGTTCGCCAAAGCATAGGCGATGATGCGTTCTAAGAGGTCTACGTCCCGAATATTATTACGCTTGACTATATCTTTCAACACGACCGAGTTGAATATATCCTGTAGATAATTCTTACTGACCTCAGGTTCAAAGTCTACGCTTGACAGAAAAGGCATCCCGCCGTACTGAATATAATCATCAAAGGTATAGTCCGANCTTACCATTTTAAACTCTGCAAATGAAAACGGGTAAATTACAAACGAAACATAGCGACCAGCGATATAGGTAGCAAGCTCGCCCGACAGAAGCCGAGAGTTTGAGCCTGTGATGTAGATGTCCGCGTCGAACTTCACACGCAGGGAGTTTACAGCTTTCTCCCATCCTTCTACCTCTTGTATCTCATCGAAGAACAGATAGAATTTTTCCTTGCTACTGCCAATCTTCTCGCAAACATAGTCATGGAAAGCGTTATATTCACACAGATGTTGATTGCCCAAATCCTCGAAGTTCAGAAAGATGGTGTGTGGGCTGTTTATCTCATCGCGGACTTGCTCAAGTAACACGCTCTTTCCACCGCGGCGAATGCCCGTCAGCACTTTGATTACATCTTTACCGATGAATGGGCGAATCTTCGATAAGTATGCTTCGCGAATAACCATAGCTATCAACTCCTTGTCAACATATCATATCACATGACATAGCTTTCGGTCAATGGATTTTACGTGCGATATAAGATATAACTGATAGCGCTTCGGGTTTAGGATGGCAACGGTGAAGGGGACGCTTCAGCACCCTCACATCATGTTGCTCAATTCAATTATTTAATCATATCGCTATATAACATATATGTAAATAAATGGATAGGATAGAAGGTTACTGGGAATCGGGAATAGCAGTTGGGTGTCGGAACGATAGTGCGGAAGGTAAGCACCGTAGGTATTATAAGAATAATACCTACCATGATTAGACAGAATTCCTTTTGGCACTCCGAAGCAGACAAAAATCATTGAGCGCGACGCCCGGTAACTATGATTTTTCTTTGAAAAATGTGTGCGGCGAAGCCGCACAGCAGACGCCAACAGCGGCTTAAAAAGAGGACGCATTGCGTCCTCTTTCTCCGGGGGATTGGGAGATTTATCCACCAACAAGCAAGCAGCGAATATACTGAAAGGTATATATCGCTGCTTGCTTGTTACTATAGAAACACGGGAAAAGGTGCGGTCGCCAGCTGCGCCTTTTTTACCTACTTGCCCGCACGAAGATTACGAATGGTCCGGCTCTCAATAGAAAAACCGTTGAATACGCGGTCGCCGCCTTTCCCCACGGGAGATTGTGCTTCAAGCCCTACTTTGACTGAACGGTTTACAGGCAGCATACACAATCTGACCATATCGAACTTTTCACCGTCTAAAGAATAATGGACGGCAAAATTATCTCCCACCCTTGCGATTTGCAGCCAGATGGAATCCACATCTATATTGCATCCGTTCGCATCGTCGGAAATCTGATTCGTCACTACGCTCACCACAGCATTCGTATCAAAGTCAGATTTTTCAAAGGCGGCTTTAATCCACAGGTTCTCGTCTTGAATTACCATAATGCACGCGGCGTCAAAATTATCTTCAAAATTTGGCGTTACCTTAGCTCTGACGACGAAATCGCCTTCGATGTCAGTATAAAAGAAAGGCGCGTCCGCCTGCGGTTTCGCATACTTCCCATTTTCAGGCACGGGACTATTAAAATAATCAGTTTCTGGAGGGGCAAAAATAGTTATGGTATCTCCATCCACAGTTAGTTTGCTTTCATTAAGCCATTTAAACGAATCAAAATTCATAACCGACGTCCTCTTTCAAGTTTTATTTATATTTTACGGCAAATCGTCGGGCGACACAACGCCTTTTTTCAAAATGACGTTCGCGTATTTTGAAAATTCGCCCGTCGCCACGACGGCGTAGGCTTTTTTCGCACGGTCGTAATAATCAAAGCGCTCGACATATTCGATTTTTTCCTCGCCATATCCGGCATCAGACAATATTTTCTTATACTCATCCCAAATAACCGGCACAAACGTGTCGCCCTTGACAACTTCCATCATCGCGACAGGCTGCTCCACAAAAGTATCCAGCGGGAACAACAGCAAAATTGCTTTCAGCACCTCCGGTACACCGTGGCCGTCGCAGCGAACAACGGGTATTCCCTGGCTTTCAGCTGGAAAATTTCCGTCGCCAATCACAATTTCATCGCCGTGGCCCATCTCACACAGGACCGCGAGCAAATCGGGCGAAAGGATAGGGGGGATTCCTTTTAACATATCAAAAACCTCCGGTTTAAAATTTTTTCCAGCAAGGATCGAGAACGCCTGATACTTGCTTGTATAGCTCATATTTTTTCCGGTACACGTCAAAAGCCGCAGGGTTTGGCTCCACCCGGGCTTTTGCTTTTACCATCGCTTTTGCGGCGCCCGGGAAATCCGCGTAGTCGCCTGCCGCGACAGCCGCCGCCATCGCCGCGCCAAGGGCGCCAAGCTCGTCGCCCTCAATCAGCTCCACGGGAAGCTCCAATATATCCGCGAACAACTGCGCCCATAGCGGGGATTTCGCAGCGCCCCCCGCCAGCCGGATGGCCCGGGTACTCTCACGGTTTTGTAAGAGCTTTTCGATGTGGGCTTTGTGGCAGAAGCAGACGCCCTCCAGTATCGCGCGGGCAATATGGTTTTTGGCGTGGTGGCTGCCAAGCCCAAGCAGGGACGCTTTTGCCTGAGGGTTATAATTTGAGCCGAATAGATAAGGCAGGAAGATAAGGTTCTGTTCATCCGGCTTCACGCTTTCGGCCAGTTCATCAAACGCGCGGAAGCTTTTCACATCGGGCATAAACATCTCCATAAACCACTTCAGGTTGCCTGCCGAAGTTGGGCTGCATTCCTCGACGAGATAGTATTCGTCCATGCAGTAAATCGAGTTCATCATCACGCTTTTGTTAAGTACCGGCTTTTTTGATATGTACTCGTTGATGCTCCAAGTGCCTGCGATTACCGCAATATTTTCATCGTTTGTGATATCCATTGCAATCGCGCAGGCGTCAATGTCGAACATGCCGCCCGCGACGACCGTGCCCTCTGCAAGGCCGGTAAGCTTCGCAGTTTCCGCTGTAATCTTCCCGCACGGGTCAAAGGAGCGTTTGAGGGGAGGCAGCGCCTCCTCTACGGATTCAAGCCCGTACAGGGTCAGCAAATCTTTGTCGTATCCCCGGGTGGCAAGGTTTAGCAGATTGCTGCCTGAAATGTCGGTCATCTCGGCATATGCTTCGCCCGTGAGGCGGAAACGTATATAATCCTTGCACTCAAAAATCCATTTGATATTCCCGAAAATATCCGGCTTCTTATCCCTGAGCCAGCAAAGCAGCGAAACGGGCTGACATGCCAGTATCTTTTGGAACGTTTTTTCAAAGACTTTGCCGGAAGTACCATCTTGTTCCCATCTTTCAGGGTATTCCCATGCGCGCCCGTCGGTGCTGACAATCCCGTTCATGGCGGGCTTATCGTCTTTTCCCCAGAGGTAAAGGCCTTTTCCGTGTCCGGATATGGCAATGCCCTTAATCTCTTTGGGGTCGATTTTCGATTCTTCCACCACACGGCGGATGATACGGCAGTTTGCCTGAAAAAGCTCCTCCATGTCACGCTCGGTGTGTCCGCTTGCAGGTGTGATCATAACCAAATCTTCAGACGCGGAACAAATTTCTTTGCCGTCTTTGTCAAACAAGACTGCTTTGCATAACGTGCCGCCGTTGTCGATACCAATATACATCAAAAACCCTCCTTTGCCGCTTCATCCAAAAAATCGCGTAAAAATGTATGCGCGTGGGTTAGCTGCACCTCAAACGCGCCGTTATCCCAAAATTCGCCGACAAAGCGCCGCACCCCGAGCTGCCGCGCCGCGCGGATACCCTCCGCGAAGTCTGTATGCCCCGTACCGTAGGGGATATCCCGGTATTTGCCCGGCACGGTTTCTTTTAAATGCAATGCCGAAATATGCCCGCGGCCTGTTTCCATGTCGTCCGGGACACTGTGACTGTACAGTTTCGCCGCATTTGTGAGGTTACCGAGGTCGGGATAAACCTGCAGGTATGGTGAGTTTATTTCAGAGACATAGACCATGGCTTTTTCCACCGTGTCCATAAACGGTGTTTCCATCGTTTCGAACGCCAATATCACGCCGGATTTCGCTGCCATATCAACGCTTTTCGCAAGGTTCTCGCGAAAGAACGAGCGTGTCTGCTCAGTGCCCTGCTCATAATAAACATCGTACCCCGCGAGCTGGATAATCCGGATGCCCCAGCCGCACGCCAAGTCAATGGCGCGCGCTATGATATCAAGGCTTCTATGCCGGGTTGCCTCGTCAAGGCTGCCGAAAGGGTATTTGCGGTGCCCGCTGAGGCACATGCTCCCGATGGTTGTGCCCGTGTCCGCGATGGCATTGATGACTTCCCAGCGCTCTGTTTTCCCCCAGTTCAGCCTTGCAAGCTTTTCGTCCGTCTCATCAACGCTGACTTCAAGAAAATCAAAGCCGGAAGTTTTTGCTTTTTCCAGTTTTTTACATAGCGTCATGCTGTGGGGCATTGATTTTTCGTATAACCCAAGCGTGTAGTCGCGGCTCACTGCGGCGTACCCGGATGGTTATTTGCGAAATGCTTGAGGATAACGATGGGATCATACTCCGACGGATTACTGATGGTTACACCCTCACGCGCTGTCTTTTCGCTGACAAAATATTCGTCGGCGCTCTTTTGGCCAAACCGCAGCATCGCAGGGGTTTCTGCGTCATAATTACCGAATTTGCCGTGCCCCTGCACAAAGATACACCCGTAAGCGGCTTCGTCTTTTATTGTGACGGTTTTTCCGGGATACACGGTCAATTCTTTTGCCGCGACATATTCGTTGCGGTAGGTTACCCATTTTTCAATATGATTGTCATCTTGGCTTGCGGTAACCGGCGGGCGGAAGTACGTCTTTTTATAATGTGGGTCTACGTTTTTCTCCCAATCCAACAGGCTGATGACGTAATCCATGTCGAGTTTTTTATCTTCCGGGCAGTTCTCTACAAGGAAATCATAGGGGTAAACCTCGCCGGCTGTGACGTTCTCATACACCGAATTGACATCGGAGTTCCATTGGGGTTCATAGGTAAGGTATGAGCCGGGCGCGTGGATAACGCCGGGAGGCGTATACCAGCCGGTGCCGAGCTCAATTCGATACGCGCGGGAAAGGTCTGTAATGCGGATATCACACTTTTCGTAGTCGAACAGCCTTTCTTTTACCATATCCTTTGTCACGTCGGGGTCAAAGCCGAAATATGTATGGGGGAATGTGCCTGGATGGTTATTTAACTGGGGCGGGTAATAATACGCCTCGGGCTTGCCAAGGGCGCCGACCCGGGCGGCGGCTTCAAAATCAAGATGTACATGGTGGAACAAAGGCTCCTCATAGTCGAAGAACTTTGAATACATCGGCCATGTCCCGTATTTTTCTAAAAGCTCGCTGCCGATTAATTCCGCGCCCAGTTCTTTTACGAAATCTCGCAATGTGATGGCTTCTCCGCCGGTTTCAACATAGCTGAGCCCTTCGTCCGATGCGGCGTCAGGACCGTTCATACAGTTTATGACCGATGAAAACCAACGTTCTTTAATTGCTCCGCGTTTTGTACCGAGTGCATAATAATCGTCCGGATGAAGCTTCAGCCGCTTGCCGGGCTTGGAAAACCGCCGCGGCACGAATATCGGAATCAGCCGCAGGATACCGTTGTTTTTTTCAAATACTTCGCGGATTGTTGTTTTACTCATCTTGCGAAATCTCCTTTTTATAAAATAAGGGTTCGTTTCAGGAAAATTCTTCTTGAAGGGCTTTGCGCATCACGTCAACAGGGGCGTCGAGACCTGTCCAAAGCTTGAAGCCGATTGCACCTTGATATACTAGCATTCCTAAACCGTCAAGGGTAACCGCACCGCGTTTCTTCGCTTCTGTTAGGAAGCCTGTTTGCGGCGGGTTTGGAATCACATCGCACACGATGGTTCCGGGGGCGATTGCCTCGTAGTGGATATCGGGCTTCGATGCGTCGGGGTAAAGGTTAATGGATGTGGCGTTTACCAGAAAATCACAATCCGGCGGTTTGTATGTATTATCCCAAATCTTGAACTCGGAGTCAAACCCGCAATTTCGCTTTAGCAGTTCAACCAACGCTTGCCCGCGGTTCTTGCTGCGGTTTACAATCGTTAATTGACTTGCTCCCGCCAGAATCAACTCCACAGCAATCGCGCGGGCCGCGCCGCCCGCTCCCAATATAACCGCATGGGCGCCGCGGGGGCTGCATCCCGCATCTGTTGTGATAGATTGAATAAAGCCTTTGCCGTCGGTGTTTTCACCGAAAAGCTTTCCGCCTTCTATCACCACGGTGTTTACGGCTTCGATTTTCTTGGCGGCGTCGGAAATGGAATCAAGAAAAGGAATGATATCCACTTTATGGGGGATTGTCAGGTTTATGCCCCGAAACCCAAGAACTTTTATTGCGTTCAGCGCGTTTTCCAATTCGCCTTGCTTGATATCAAAATTCAGGTATCGGTAATTCAGCCCCAATTCNNGAAANCCGGCNTCCTGTAAAACAACGGTGGGGTTTTCATCAATCGGATGCCCGAACACGCCGACATTGGTCGTACGGTAATTTTTTGCTCCCATAACAACCTCCTTTATTTTGATGCAAGACCGGGAGCCAACCCTCTGATTTGCTCCCGGCCTTATTTTTTCAATTTTCCAGCATTTTAGCTTTCAATCCGAAAATTGATAAACAGGAGGGCTGGTGATTACATAAAGTCGTCAACGTTCGCCTGCGTAACAAGCACGAACGGAATCATGACGTCGGGCATCTTTAAGACGCCTTCCTTTGCGGCCTTGAGGGCGGCGTCAACGGAACCTGCGCCCTGGCCGGCGGCATCCTGGAATACAGTGGCGTCAAGCCTGCCTGCTTTAACGGCAGTCAAAGCGTCGGTGATTGCATCGATGCCAACGACAATGATTTGGTCTTTACGCCCGGCAGCTTCAACGGCTTCCAGCACGCCAAGGGCCATATCATCGTTCTGGCAGATGATGGCGTCTAAATCTTGGAAGGAAGTCAGCCAGTTTTCAGCAAGGGCAAGGGCTTCGTCGCGCTTCCAGTTTGCGGTTTGTTCTGCAAGGACAGTCATGTTGGTGACGTCAAACAGGTATCTTTCGATGCCTTCTTTGCGGTAAATCTGCGGGGAAACGCCAATCGGGCCCATCATGTATGTGACGTTTGCATCGTCGGCGAGAACACCCTTGAGAAATTCAGCTTGAATTCTTCCGGCGTCAACGTCATCGGAACCAACATAGGCAGTTGCCAGCTCGGAGTTATTGGTCAATGTGTTGCAGAGGATAATCGGGATACCGGCATCAATTGCCATGGTAACGATAGGGGCGTTGCCGTCAACGTCAACAGGGTTCAAAATAATAGCGTCAACCTGTTGGGTTATCATGGCTTCCGCCTGATTAATCTGTGCGTTGATGTCGCCTTCGGCGTCTTGAACAAGAAGGGTTACTTCCGGAAGTTCCGCTGCACGGGCTTCCATTGCGTCGAAGATGTTCTGTACGAAGGTATCTGCATTTTGTTTGCTGAGGGCACCGATAACAAAGGTTCTGTCGCCGGCGGGAGCCGCTTCTTCCGAGCCGCCGGAACTATCCGCCGCAGGAACTGCCGGAGCCGAACTGCCGCCACCGCCGCCGCAAGCGGCAAACAAGGTAACCATCATACATACTGCCAATAGGATAATAAGCGTTTTTTTCATACGTAAAGTTCCTCCTTAAATTTGTCTGCGAAGTGAATTATACTGAACCTTCAGTGCACATGAAGGTTTCGTATCATACGCTCTTTTTCTTTGCGTGTATGTCAATCAGAACAGCGATGACAATGATAAGGCCTTGTACAATTTGCTGATAGAAAGAAGATACGTTTAACAAGGTCAGGGAGTTGTTCATGATTCCGATAATACAGAACCCCATTACGGTTCCTGCGATGGAGCCCACACCGCCGGCCATGCTGGTTCCGCCGATTGCCACCGCTGCAATGGCGTCAAGCTCAAATCCGCTGCCGGCTGTCGGCTGCCCCGAACTGATTCTTGCCGCCAATATGATTGCGGCGATGCTCGCAAGAAAACCGGAAAGCATATACACGGAACATTCTACAAGGCGGGTGCGTACGCCCGCAAGCTTGGTAGCGTTCCGGTTTCCGCCAAAGGCGTATACATGCCTGCCGTAAATCGTAAACTTGAGAACGCAAAAAGCGAGAACACATACGAAAAGCAAAATCCATATCGGGTTCGGCACGCCAAAAGTACTGCCTTTTCCGACTTCCATAAACGGCTCATTCGTAATGGCATACGGTCTGCCGTTGGAATATACAAGGGAAAACCCCCGGGCGCCAACTTGTGTTGCTAGGGTAGCAATGAAAGGAGGCAATCCCAAAAACGCAATCATGACACCGTTTAACGTGCCAAAAAGCACGGCGATGCCCATTGCGGCGATAATGGCTACGATTGGGCTGTGGCCGTCAAGCAAAAGGCTGCCGGCAACAACACCCGACGCCGCAACCATAGAGCCGACAGAAAGGTCTATGCCGCCTGTGAGGATAACAAACGTAACCCCTACGGCAAGAATCCCGTTGATTGATATTTGTCTTAAAACATTAATCAGATTCCCCGAGGTGAAAAACACAGGAGAGACAATTGACATAATCCCCATCATCAGGATAATAATAAACAAAAGCCCAAATTTTCTGAAAAGGTCGCCGGTTTTTTCCACTTTCAATCCGGTTTTTAACATGCTATACTCCCCCCAACGCTGTTTGCAGGATTGCTTCCTGTACGGCTG